>OBLO01003180.1_pt1 | contig 11986 bp, 8 predicted proteins | sample 1519401 | NCBI WGS metagenome assembly OBLO01 (sample SAMEA2602897, study PRJEB22501) | metagenome | reverse complement strand
TAGCTCTTTATACAGCAAAGGGGAGGGGCGCAGAAGCCCTTCCCCTTTGTGTTGCGTGTATGTGTTGCGCTATTTGCGTTGCATATGCGCAACACATACACGCCCGGCGCTTACTTGCTACTCACCGGTTCACTCACCGGTTCCGCCCCCGTTGCCAGTACCGTTGCCACCGTCTCCGGTACCGGTACCGCCGCCAGTGCTGCCGGCCTTCGTGGTAATGGTGACGGTCGATCCCGCATCTACCTGGCTGCCAGCGCCAGGATTGATGCTGACTACCACAGCGGTGCTGCCGGTTGGACCATTGGCCTGAGCCTTGAGGCCCACGGCCTTGAGCATGAGTTCGGCGGTGACGTAGTCAGTGCCAGCGGTGATATTCGGCACAGCGACCTTCTCCTTGCCCGTGGACACCCAAATGGTGATGAACCCGCCCTGTGCGATGGAAGAGCCCGAATCAGGGCTTACACGGGTAATCAGACCGGCCTCCACCGTATCGGAGCTCTCCTGCTCCACAGTGAAGCTGAACTTGCCCTCATACTGCTGTAGCACGCTGTCCTTCGACTGACCGACCAAATTGCTCGGTACGGTGGTCATGCCGGAAGAAACATATATGGTGATGGTGGTGCCCTTGGGAACCGACTGACCGGCGGCAGGATCGGTTTTCGTCACCATATCCTTGGCGATGTCGGCGCTGTCTTCGGTTTTGACGGCGGCGTTCACCTTGAACCCGGCGCTTTCCAGAATGCTGCGCGCCTCTTCCTGGCTGCGTTCCTTGACATCCGGAACCTGAGTGGACTGCGGGCCTGCGGAGAACCACACCTTCACGGCAGATCCCTTGGCCACCTTGGAGCCGGCGTCCGGGCTCATCTTGGTGCAGGTGCCTTCCGGCTCGGTGGAGTCGGTGTCTTGCTTTTCGGTCATCTTCAAACCCGATGCCTTGAGTTTGAGCTCGATGCTGTCCTTGGATGTGGAAGCGTTGCACACCTCAGGGATGGTGACGGTGTCTTCCGAGGACTTGTTGCCGGAGCCGTTCATGGCGAACACGATGCCCACAATGACAAGCACTGCAACAATCGCTGCGATCACCGAACCGATGATGATCTTCTTGCGCTTCTTGGCCTTGGCCGCCGCCGCACGCTGCTGCGCACGGGACTGCAACGCCGCTGAGTTGGCACCATTGGCCGGTGGAATCTGCTCGAACTGACCGGTCACCGGGTTGAATGCTTGGGTGGGTTGCTGATGCGGTTCCACCGGCGTGGTGGGCAAATCACGTTCGGCTTCCTTGCGGGCCTTCATATTCGACAGGTCCGTCAACGGGTTGAACGCGGCCGCCACCGGCACGCCGCCGTTCATGTAGGTCAGGATGTCGGTCTTGAATTCGGAGGCCGTGGCATAGCGATTCTGGCGGTCCTTGGCCATGGCCTTGGCGCAGATCGAATCCCACATCTTCGGCAGCCCCGGCACCACGGCGGATGGCGGCGTGGCGACTTCGGAAACATGCTGGTAGGCGATGGCCACGGCGGAATCGCCGGTAAACGGCGGGCGGCCGGTGAGCATCTCGTAGAGCACGCAGCCGGCGGAATACAGGTCGGAACGCATGTCGACGGTCTCGCCGCGCGCCTGCTCGGGAGAAAGGTACTGTGCGGTGCCCACCACGCCCTGCGACTGGGTCATGGTGGCTGCGGAATCGTCCAGAGCGCGGGCGATGCCGAAGTCCATGACCTTGACCACGCCCTGCTCGGAAATCATGATGTTGCCGGGCTTGATATCGCGGTGGATAATGCCCATGCGATGCGAATAGTCGAGCGCGTTAAGCACGCCCAACATCACCTGTTCGCAGTCGCGCTGGCTGAGTGCGCCGTTGACCTTGATGATGTCGCGCAGGGTCTGGCCCTTGACGTATTCCATGACGATGTATGGCAGACGCTCGGCATCGCCGCTTTCGGAAGAAACCAGTTCTTCTCCCGAATCGTAGATGTTCACGATGTTCGGGTTGTTCATCTGGGCCACGGCGTGTGCTTCGCGGCGGAAACGGGCCAGGAAGATGTCGTCGTTGGCCAGATCGGCGCGCATGATTTTCACGGCCACGGTACGGCCCAGACGGGTGTCAAGAGCCACGTGGACCTCGGCCATGCCGCCACGACCGATGAGCTGGCCAAGCTGGTAGCGTCCGCCGGCCAATGCGGTGGGCATACTGGTGCTCATTGCTTATTCCCTCCCAATCTTGAGGCCGGGGCCTCCAAAACAATGCGTGGCGTGCTGGTCACTCGGCGCGGCAGTCGATTGCCGGACGTGGCCATGGCGGTGTCGGCCATTTCGGTCTGCTGATCCAGCAGACGGCGTTCGATGCGTGCCAGCGTACGGGACACCACCAGCGCGTCTTTCGGGCGATCCAACGGGTCCTTGGCCAGCATTGACATGACAAATTCGCGTAACTGGACGTCCACCGAGTCCGGCAGCGGAGGCACGGGATTGTTCACGTGCGCTGCGGCGATATCGACCGGAGTGGTGCCGGTGAACGGACGATGCCCGGCAAGGCCCTCGTACGCCACTACGCCCAGTGAATAGATGTCCGATTGCGGCGTGGCCTGCTGGCCCTGCGCCTGCTCGGGGGAGATGTATTGTGCGGTGCCCACCACCATGCCGTCCTGGGTGATCTGGCCCTGACCCGTGGAGTAGCTCACACCGAAATCGGTGATTTTCACTTCGCCGGTGTCGGAAACCATGATGTTGGCCGGCTTGACGTCACGATGAATCACGCCGTGCGAGTGGGCCACGAACAGGCCTCGCGCGGTCTGAATCAGGATGGGCAGCAGTTCGATGGGATCCATCGCGCCCTTGCTGTGGAACAGGTCCGCCAACGATTTCGAGGGGACGTATTCCATAATCAGAAAGCCGATGCCGTCATGCTCGTAGTATTCGAACAACGCAGCGATATTCGGATGCGCCAGATTGGCGGAATTATGGGCTTCGGCACGCAGACGGCGCAGCTTGGCCTCGGCGTTGGTCATGTCCGAGCGCAGCGCCTTGATGGCCACTTCACGGCCGAGCTGAATATCGTAGCCTTTCCAGACCTCGCCCATACCGCCTTGCGCAAGACGCGAATCAAGACGATATCGGCGGTGAATAAGCTGTCCTTCGATAAGTTTCACTGCTGCAAAGCCTCCTGCATCATCGCGCGCATGATCGGGCCAGCGGCGAGCGAACCGTATACATCTGTGTTATGCACCAACACCGCGACGGCGATTTGCGGATCGTCCGCCGGCGCGAAACCGATCACCCAGCCGTCGATGGCAGAGTTGTCGGTACCGATTTGTGCGGTACCGGTTTTGGCCGCCACCTTGATGCCGTCGATGGCCAGCTGCGGATTGGCCTCGGACACCACGCTTTCCATCATCGTGGTGAGCTTGTCTGCGGAATCCTTGCTGAACGCATTGGCCATGGTCTGCGGCTTGGTCTGCGAAAGCACGGTGAGATCGGCGGCGCGCACACGATCGACCAGCGTGGGCTGCATCAGTTTGCCGTTGTTGGCGATTGCCTGCGCGACCATCGCCATCTGCAACGGCGTGGCCGTGGTGTCGCCTTGGCCGATGGACGCCAGCGCAAGCTTGTCGTCGGTCGGATCAGAGGGGAATGTGGACGCGGTGGCCGTCATCGGGGTGCCCGTGGATTCGGTGCCGTCAATGGTGATGGTGCTGCCGAAACCAAGCTTGGTGGCCATGTCCGAAACCTTGCTCGCGCCGAGTTTCACGCCAAGCTGGGCGAACGCGGTATTGGACGACCATGCGACGGCCTCTTGCAGGGAGATCTGCCCGTTTACGCCATCGGCCTGTGCCTCGGCGTTCGGCAACTGTGTGGCGGTTCCCGGCAAGGTATAGCTGGAGCCCGCAGGAATCTTCGTGTCCGTCTGATAATCGCCGGTTTCCAGCGCAGCCGAGGCGACGATGGTCTTGAACGTGGACCCTGGTGGGTACAGCTGCGAGGTGGCGCGGTTGATCAGTGGGCTATTTTGGCCCGCAGAAAGTTCGTTGTAGGCCTGAGACGCGGCTTTGGTGTCATGGGTCGCCAGTTTGTTCGGATCATAACTGGGCGTGCTCACCATGGCGAGGATACGACCGGTGCTGACTTCGATGGCCACCGCCGCACCATCGCGCGTGCCGAGCTGATCGTAGGCAACCTGCTGCAGCTTGGGGTCGATGGAGGTTTCGATGGACGCGCCCTGATCCGTAGCGCCGGTGAGCATGGCCTTGGCCCGCTGCCAGATCAATGAATCGGCCTCGCCGTTGAGCAGCATGCTGCGGGAGGCTTCCAGGCCGCGATCGGCGGTCTGGTTGATGGAGAAGAAGCCGGTGACCGGAGCATACAGCGGACCGTTGGAATAGGTGCGCAGGTATTTGAACGCGTCGTTGACCGGCTCGGATTTGGCCATGACCGTGCCGTCCGAGGCCAGAATGGCACCGCGGTAGGCGCCGAGCTGGTGGTACAGCGAACGGGCGTTGCGCGGATCGTTGTTCAGCGCGTTGGCCCGTACCGCCATGATGATGGTGGACGACAGGCCGAGAATCACGAACAGCGCGACCACGGCGGTGAAAAGCTGACGAAGATATTTGTTCATACGCGAGTGCCTCCGTTAACGGGAGGAAGCGGGGGAATCGTGCCGGTAGGCGTGTACGGTTCATCGGCTTCGGCATACGACGGAGTGGTGGTATCCACGATGGGGTCGTCAAACGATTCCGACTCGGACTGCGACGCCGTAGCCGACGCGCTGCGAGGCTGAACGATCGGCTCAGTGGCGCGGGCCCGGGCCTCAAGTTCCTTGTTGCGCAGCACGGCCAAAGCCTCGTACTGGAACGTATCCGAGGTCAGCTCCGGCTCGGGCGCATTGGCCGAGTTCGAGATGATGATGAGCAGGGTCGCGAGAATATAGTTGGCGATCAGACTGGAGCCGCCGGCCGCCATATAGGGCAGGGTCAGACCGGTCAGAGGAATCACCAGCGTGATGCCGCCGACCACGGTGAACACCTGGAAGGCCATGGTGAACACCAGTCCGGAAGCGAGCAGCTTGCCGAAGCCATCCTTGATTTTCATGGCGGTGATAAAGCCGGAGGCAATGATGAGCAGGTAGAGCATCAAAATGGCCAGGACGCCCATCAGACCGAGTTCCTCGCCCAGAGAGGCGTAGATGAAATCGGAGTTCGCAAACGTAACGAGCGAAGGATGGCCTTGGCCGAGACCGGTGCCGAGCATGCCGCCTGATGCCAGGCCGAAAATGCCGGTGACCAGCTGCCAGGAGCCGCCGGGGGTCTTGTTGTATTGCTCGTTGCTGAACGGGTGCAGCCAGGCATCGACTCGCTGACCCACGTGGCTGAACATGCCTGCGGCCAGCACGGCACCCGCGGCGAACGCGATCAGACCGATGATGATCCAGCTTTTACGGCCGGTGGCCGTGTACAGCATGGCCACGAACATGGCGAAGAACATAAGCGAGGTGCCCAGATCATGCTGCATGATGAGCACGCCCATCGAGGCGATCCACACCACGATGATCGGGCCGAGATCCTTGATACGCGGCAGCTGCAGACCGAGCATCTTCTTACCGCCCACGGCCAGCTGGTCGCGATGGTCGAACAGGTAGGCGGCGAAGAAGAACGCAAGGAACAGCTTGGCGAACTCGCCCGGCTGGAACTGGCCCAGTCCCGGAATCCTGATCCAAATGCGCGCGCCGTTCACTTCCTGACCGACAAACGGCAGCATCGGGGCGAGCAGCAGCACCAAGCCCACCACCATCGACACGTAGGAGAAGCGCCGCAGCACGCGGTAGTCCTTCAGGAAGATGATGAGCAGCGCGGAAAGCACGATGGCGATGCACAGCCAGATCAGCTGACGTTGGGCAACCGCCCAACCTTCGCTCTGGTCAATGCGAGCGATCATGGTCACGCCGGTGGCGGTCAGCAGTAGCACGCAAGGCAGAATCGACTGGCTGGCGTACGGCTGGAAGCGCACAATCAGCCCCCACAGCACCAGAAACAGCACTACGGCCAATGCCAGCATGCCGGCGTATTGCATAGGGAATTCGCCGGCGGTGCGCTGGAACATCTGGATGAACGCCAACGCACTGATTGCCATGGCAATCAGCAACAAAGAAATCTGACGTAGACGGGTAACGATCATTGAGAATCTCCCGTGGCCGCGTTGTCGGCCGCTCCGATACCGGATTTATCCGAGGAATCGGATGAGCTTGACGAACCGGACTTGTCTGACGAGGAGCCGGACTGGCTGGACGAATCCTCGGTGCTGTCCTTGGAATCGCTCTGGGAGCTGTCTTTGGAACTGTCCGGGGAATTGGACGCCTCGGCCTTCTTGGCGGCGTCGGCTTCCTGCTGCTTGGCCAGTTTGCGCATTTCGGTGCGGATAATACCCACATGCGACTGCGCTTCGTCCAACGAACCGACTGTGATGCCTTGGCTCAGCTGGTCACGCCATGTCTGAGGCAGGTCCGCGGTGGCGATATTGGTGGTCTGCACTTCGTGCGAAAGCTCAAGTCCAAAGAGATTGGTCGGCACGCCACGATAAATGGCCACGGTGCCGTTGCTATCTCCCACGTAGTAGTGCGTCTGGCTCCACGTGTACGCGCCCCAGCCAGCGCCGGCCAATGCCAGCACGGCAAGAATGCAGGTAATAATCACCGCAAGCTTATTGCGGCGCTTCTTGGTGCGCGTGGCCTTCTTCTGCTCGACCTGCTCATCGCGGATGGCTTTGGCCACATCCGGGTCGTTGGGGTCGGCGGACAGGCGCCCATCCGGCTTTTGCACCACCGGAATCTCACCGGTATCGGGATTGGCTCGTTCACCGGTCTCCTCGCGGACGGTGGACGGCTGCACCACGCGTGTGGACGACGGTTTGGCCGTGGTTTGCGTGGTCTCCGCCTCGTGCGCGCTGGCGGGCTGAATCAATGCTGCGGCGCGCTGGGCGGGGGAATCATCCTCACGCAGTGCGGGCGCGGTAGCCACCGGCTCGTTGACGATGTCGGCAATCGGCTCAAGATTACGGCTGGCGGCACCGCCGACCAACGGCGTTTGGTGCGGCAGATCGAACGCATCGGCATCCAACGCCAACGTGGCATCCGCAATAACGGCCGTGACATTATCGGTGCTGCCCGCCCGCAGTGCCATCTGCACCAGACGCTGCGCGCATTCGCCCTGATCGGACAGCGTGGTCATCGTCTCTTCGATGGTGGAATCTTCCAGCACACCGCACAGACCGTCCGAGCACAGCAGCCAACGGTCGGCGGGGTGGGCTCGGCGAATCGAAATATCCGGGCGCGGGTCAATGTCAAAGTCGCCAAGCACGCGCATCACGACGTTGCGCTGCGGGTGGTTCTTGGCTTCGGACGGGGTGATACGACCGGTGTTGATGAGGTGCTGCACGTAGCTGTGGTCGCACGTGATGCGGCTCAGGTGTCCGTCGCGCAGCAGGTAGGCGCGCGAATCGCCGATATGGGCGATGACCCAGTAGCCGGCCACCAATGCCACTGCGGTAACGGTGGTGCCCATGCCGGCAAGCTTGCGTTCGCGCTTGGCCTTGCCGACGATGGCGTCATGCGCGGCCATAACGGAGGTTTCCATCATGCGGGAGATCGTCTCGACGTTGCCACCGGTGTCATCCTGCTCGATGTGGGCCAGCGACCGGATGGCGATGGAGGATGCCGTATCGCCGCCGGCGTGACCGCCCATGCCGTCGCACATGGCGATGAGATGCTCGCCGGCGAAGGAGGAATCCTGATTGTTCGCGCGCACGGTGCCCACATCGGACACCGTGGTGGAATACAGGAACAGCGGTTGTGAAGCGGCGGATTTTGGCATGCGGCTACCTCAGTTCGAAGGTGGTGGCGCCGATGCGCACAGGAATACGAGCGGGCAGAATGGTGGGGCGGTTGATGCGCTGCTGGTTGACCACGGTGCCATTGGTGGAGTTCAGGTCTTCAATGGCCCACTGCCCGGAGCGCGTGTCACGGTAGACACGGGCATGGTGGGAAGACACGAATTCGTCATCGAGCACCACGGTGTTCGAGGCGGCGCGGCCAAGCGTGATGTCGGCTTCGGCCAGCGGCACGGAGCTGCCGGCAAGCGGACCATCGATGATGACCAACAGGGTAGGCTGCGCCGAGGCGGCGGACGACGCGGAAGCGCTGGGCTGGCGATGCGGGCGCGGCGCAGCTGCCTGCGGCGTTTCGGCCTTGGCCTTATGCGCTTCACGCTCACGGCGACGACGCGCGCGCGAAGGTCGCGGACTGAACGTCTCGATGTCCTTGCGCAGCGAACGTACGGCCAGCCAGATGAATATCCACAGCAGGATCAGGAATCCATACTTGAGCAGGGCGAATGTCAGTTCGGTCATAAGTGGACGACTTTCGGGCGTGTGCTCGACTACTCCTGGGCTTGGGCGGAGGCCCAGTACAGGATGCGGGTACGGCCGATGGTGATGGTGTTGCCGTCGAGCAGCGTGGCGGCGGGCACTTGGTGGCCCTCCACGTACGTGCCGTTGGTCGAACCCAGGTCGCGGGCGATCACGCCGTTATCCGTGATGTCGATTTCCAGGTGCTTGCGGGAGATGCCCGGATCGTCGATGACGATATCGCAACCGGAACCGCGGCCGATTACCGTCTTGTCTTTGGTGAGCAGGTACTGGTTGCCGTTCACCTCGAGCACCGGGCTATCCTCGGTCTGCGCATCGGTGGTGACCGGCACGGCATTGCCCTGCACGGATTCGGAGGTGAGGTTGAAGTTGCCCTTGGACAGGTCAAGGTCTTCCTCGAAGATCACGATCACCGGGCCCACGAAGGCGTAATGCTGGCTCTTCGCGTACTCGGTGAGGTTATCGGCCAGTTCGTTGGCCAGGGTCTCGCTACCCCATGCCTCGATACGGTCGAAGTCAGGAGTACTGAGCTTGAAACGGTATTCATTCGGGGCCACCGTGCGGTCACGGCCCACGGGCATGGCCTCGGCGTCAATCTCGCGCTCCAAGGCGCTGGAAAGATCGACAGGCTGCAGGTCTTTGGAGCCAAACTTGGCGAATACTCCGTTGACTGCACCCTCCACGCTTTTTTCAAAACGGTCGAGAACGCTCATAGTCCTCCCTTTCTAATCTTCACCCATCCTACGCGGTGATGGGAATATGAGACAAAAAACCGGTCTTTCACGTGACGATGAGTGCAAAATATCCAAAAATTCAGGGCGGAAATGGGTGCGGCGCACCACCCGAGGTGCTTTACCGGTGGAGCACCTCGGGTGGGATGCGCGTGTTATCGATTTGTCAGGCCAGCGCGTCGCGCAGGAAATCGCGCTGGAGGGTGAGCAGGTTTTCGGCCACGGTCTCGTCATTGGTCATATGGGTGATGCCCGTCAACGGCAGGAAGGTGTGCGGGCGACCCGCCGCCATCAGGGCTTGCGAGAGGCGCAGGCTGTGGGCGATGGTGACGTTGTCGTCGGCGAAACCGTGGATCAGCATAAGCGGGCGCTCGAGTTTCGGTGCGTCCTGCACGATGCCGTTTCGGTAGTAGACATCCGGGTCGAGGCCCAGATAGCGCTCGGTGTAGTGCGTGTCGTACAGCGTCCAGTCGGTGGGCGGGGCGCCGGCGCATGCGGCCTTGAACACGTTCGGCGCGTCCAGCACGGCCAGTGCGGACAGGAAGCCGCCGTACGACCAGCCGATCATGCACACCTTGTCGAGGTCCGGCATGGGAATCGCCTCCCGCTGGCGGGAGGTGGCGCGAAGCGCCGGTGGGTGGTTCTCGGCGTCTGCCTGATCGCCCGCAGCCGGCTGTGCCGCACGTGATTCCACATCGGCGTTGAGCCGGGCGACGGCCTCGGGCAGGGCGTTGACGGCCTCGACCTGATCGGCCAGCGTTACGTCCTTCATATCCTCGAAGATCTCGCGGTCCCATGCCGGGCCGCGGCCGGTGGTGCCACGGCCGTCTGCCGTGACCACCAGGAAGCCTTGGTCGGCCCACCACTGGCCCTCCCAGTAGAAGGACTGCGAGGCGATGACCTGCTGGAAGCCGGGCCCGCCGTACGGCTTCATCAGCACCGGCAGCTTCTCGGCGTGCGCGTACGGGCTTTCCGGGCTCGGCGCGATGATCGCCGTGTACAGCTGGTGCTCGCCCAGTCGCGTAAACGTGACGTTCGGTGTAAAGCCGGGTTCGGCCGCCGTGGACGCGATAGTGGCGCTCTGTTCTCCCAGAATATGCCGCATCTGGGCGCGGGCGGAACGCATATCGCGGCCGGAGACCACGATGCCGCGCTCGCCGCGCGAGGCGGTCCACTGGCCGGGATCGGTCGTGACCGGCGTGATCGTGCCGTTGTAATCGATACTCACCACGTCGAAACTGCGGGCGTCGTGGTCGCCGAATACGGACTCGGTGGCGGCCGCATCGGCCCAAGCGTCCGGCACCTCAGGCGCGATTTCGGGCGCGCGCTGCACCACGGCCAGCACATCCTCGTCGGTCACGGCGAGCACCGTGCGCACGTTCCAGCCAGCCGGCGTGAACGGGCGGCCGTCCATTGTCAGACGGTTGGTGTCCGTGGCCATATCGTTGAGCGAGCACACCAGACGACCATCCGGCGTGTAGGCGGGCGTGCCGTGAACCAGGTCGATCCACTGCTCGTTCGCGTGCTCCTCAAGCACGCGCGTGGCCCCCAGCGCGGCGGGGTCGGGCCTGCGGAACACCTGGTCGCTCCTCTGTGCGTTCGCGAGCACCCTAAGCTCGCGCGTGTCTCCCAGGGCGGCCCCATACGCCTCGACCGACACATCAAGCACCTGATCGCGGGTCTGGCGGCGGTTCTGCACCAGCACCAGCGGATCGTGGCCGCGACGCCAGTTCACGGCGGCCACATACTCGTACGCCTCGCGATCCCAATCCACATCGGCGTTGCCGGTGATGCCTGCGTACCGGTCGTTCTCATCGAACGCCAGCGTGATCACGGTCAGATACACGTCGGCATTGCGGGTCAGCGCGCGCGGGTAACGGCGGCCGGCGTCCGGCTTCTCGGGGGCAGCCGGGTCGCCGGTGTGCCAGGGCGGCGCGTCGGGGGGGGCGGAAAGACCCCAAAAGCCGCGGTGCGAGAACCGGGGGCCCCAGAAACCCGCGCGTCGGGCCCCCTCCTCCCCCGCCCCCCAAACCGCCCGACCGCCTTTTCCCCGGCAGTGTGGCAAACCCGGACCCAGCGAGACGCTGTCGACTCGGTCCACCCCCTCCCCGCCCCGGAACTCGGCCGGCCCGGTTTCCCCCGTTTTTCGGGCCGGTTGGCCGCCCTCACCCCCCCCGCCCACGCCGTAGACGGCGGTGATGCGGTCACCTAGTTCGCCGCCGATATCGACCAGCATCAGGTAGCTGCCCGTGGTGTACAGCACATGTTCGCCATCCGGGGCGATGCGCGGGTTCAGCACCGGCGTGTACATCGCCGGGTCCTCATCGAGCCATTCGCCGGCCAGTTCACGGGTGTGCGGCTCGGGTGCGCCGGTCTCGTCATTCCAATCGATGTCGGTCAGGAACAGGCGGCCGTTGATGGTGAACACGATGCGATTGCCGTCGTCATCTGCGGAGTATCCGACGATGCCGGTGCCGCCTTCGCGCGCACGCTCGCGGCGGGCCTTCTCCTCGGCCGGCACGTCCTCGCTGTCGGCGGTTGCGCCCAGCAGTTCGCGCGGGTCGGCCAGCTTGGTCTCATGGTGTTCGCCGGACTCGTCGAACCAGCTCAGCCACAGTGCGGTCACCAGATCCTCGGGGCCGTCGGAGCGCAGGAACAGGGCCCGCGAGCCGTCGCCCACGGTCTGTGCGGAGCGCGGTGCGCCGCAGCCGAAGCGCAGCGTGCGCGCCCGGAGGCGTGGGAAATGCTTGATTGCGTCATTGACATCATTGGTTTCGCTCATACCTCACAACCTACGCGCCTGTGCGGTCAGTGGCGCGCAGGCTTGCGACGCATTCCCGGGA
>OBLO01003166.1_pt1 | contig 12013 bp, 8 predicted proteins | sample 1519401 | NCBI WGS metagenome assembly OBLO01 (sample SAMEA2602897, study PRJEB22501) | metagenome | reverse complement strand
ACCTCCACGTTGGCCATGGCGTAACTCTGGCTCACCAGACCGCTGTTGCCGCCGGTGAAGCCGCCCATCAGCAGACGGGCATAGTTGCTGCTGGCGGTGAGGGAGGGAGTACTGACGCTGCCGGAGCGGATGGTCCCGGCGTTATAGCCCACGAAGCCGCCCATATACAGGACGCTGCCCTGATAGGCGTGGGCCGTGACGGAGTAGCCCGCCGCAGCGCAGTTGTAGACGGTACCGTCGTTGCGGCCTGCCAGAGCGCCGACATAGGCGGTACGCAGGCGCAGGATGCCCCGAAGCGTCACGGAGTAGTCCTGCTCTCCGGTGGTGAGCACCACATTCCGCAGACTACCCTGATTCAGGCCGAAGAGTCCGGCGTAGTCGCCGCCGTTGGGACTCTGAAACGGCACAGCGGCGATGGGATAGGTGCCGCCGTCGTAGATGTGGGTAAAGGGGACGACGGCACTGCTGCCGATGGGCTGCTGGCTGGTGACGGCGGCGCCGCTGCGGCCGTAGTTCGCCCAGTCGTAGCCGGAGTAGTCGATGCTGCGCTCCTGCTGGAGGGTGGTGTCCTTGGCCAGCAGGGGGCTGTACTGCTCATAGTACAGGCTCAGGTTATTCAGCTGCCGGGCCGTGCGGATGCCGATCTCGCTGGGGGCCTCCGGGGCCTCGGAGCCCTCCGATACCCAGCAGGTGAAATGGGGATTGAAGTAGTAGGTGGTGTCCTCCACCTGCACCCGGCGGTAGAAGTCCGTGGATACCTCGGTGGTGTTCACCAGTGTCCGGGGCAGGGGCAGCAGGTAGTAGCCCCCGCCCATGTCGATGGCGTTGGCACGGTACAGGGTAGAGGTGACCTCCCGGCCCCCCAGTGAATAGCGCACCGTCAGATCCTGCTCCGGCAGCGTGCTGTACACCATGCCATAGCCGTCGCCCGCCACCGTGCCGGTGGTTTTGACGGTGGACTTATTGGCGCCACGGAAGCCGTAGCTGCCGTCGGAATAGACCTCGTAGTACACCAGTGTACCGGCCTCGAACTGAGCCTGCCAGTCGCCGTAGTGGGTCAGTCCCATCAGACGGGGATAGGAGTAAGCGCCCAAGCCCATGCCGTCCACCAGGTTATAGGCCACGGTGTCGCTGCCGCCGGTCTCAGCGGTGAAGGCGTCGTTAAGGTACTTCTCGATGGCGTCGGCCCGGTTGCGGCCGCTCCACTGCTCATAGTCGGCAAAGACCGTGCCGTCCATGTCGTGGTCGCCGTGGGACATATAGTAGGTGCTGGTGATATCGGGCTTGCCGGTGGTGACATCCGCAGGCTTGGCGGTGGAGTAGGTGAGTTTTTCACTGCCGTTCAGCCGGGCGCTGGCGCTGTAACAGGTGTCGATGACGTCGCCGTAGGACAACTCACCGCCCACCAGACCCGCCATGACGTCGGCCTCCTGGAAGCCGGCGGTGTAGCAGTCCCGCAGGGTGATGTCCGCCGTGCCGATGCAGCTGCCGATGAGGCCGCCGGTGGTGCCGGAGGCGTAGAGGTAGCAGTCGGCGTAGGAGTGCTCCACATAGACGGTGCGGGTGCCGCTGATGTAGCCCACCAGACCGCCGGCGCAGCGTCCGCCCTCCAGCACCGTGGAGGCGAAGCTGTTGCGGACGGTGAGGTCATAACCACAGCGGCCCACCAGACCACCGGCGGTGGCGCCGCTGATCCAGATATCCTGCTCGTTTTTGCTGCTGAGCTTGTCACGGGTGGGGCTCAGGTAGACCTGACAGCCCTCAATGGTGGTGCCGCCCCGGAGGGAGCCGGCCAGACCGCCGGCATTGCCGCCGGCGCTGATCTCGGCACCGCACAGACGGATGTTTCGCAAGGTGCCCCGGAAGCTCTCGAACAGGCCGCCGTCGCCGTCGGTATCCACCGGCAGCTCATAGATCACAGGGTGATAGGACTGGGTGCCTACGGCGACGGTGCTGTCGTAATAGGCGAGGTTCTCGTTATAGATGGGGGTGAACCTCCGACCCGGATAGCAGCTGTCCCAGCCGTCGTCCATGCCGGTGTTGACGAACTGGATATCCTGCTCCTGCAGCGCCCGTGTGATGGCGGTGGGCAGACCGGAGCCCTCGTCCAGATTTTGCAGATGCCGGGCATAGGTGACCACGGCGGTGGTGCCGCCGTCCCGGACCTCGGCAAAGAGACTGTTGGTGGTGAGCTTGCCGGTGACGGAGTCCACCAGACGGCTGTCGCTCTCTACCTCCACCTTCAGGGTCAGGTCGGAGCCGGGGGTCAGCTGCCGGAAGCGGCGCTGCTGGGAGAAGCGCTTGCCCTCCGTCAGGTCGTCCAGCACCATGGTGACGGTATAGGTGCGGTAGGAGACGTTGACTTCGGAGCCGGTGAGCTCCATCCGCCCGGTGGAGTGGCCCTGTGCGTCCGTCACCGTCACATAGAAGTGCAGGGGGTCACGGGGCGTGTCACAGGTGACCTTCAGCAGCAGACGCTCCTTGTTGATGATCTCCATCTTGGGGGTCAGCTTGCCGGTGTCCTCGCTCTGGACGCTGTCGCCGCCGTAGTAGCCCACGGTAGCCCCCTCCTGCACCCGGCGATCCCGTGAGCGCAGGGGGTTGAAGGCGTCGAAGCTGTACTGCATGGGCTTTTCGCTGTAAAACACGGCGTAAACACTGCCGCTGCCGGGGTCATACTCGATGACCCAGTTGGCGTCCCACAGCTCCGCCTCCACCTGCTCACGGGGCAGGATGCTCCCGGCGGCGGAGGTATCGGTGCTTTTGGCGGCGGAGGTGACGTAGTACAGAGTGCTGGTGGTGTACTTATCCTGCTCGGCGTCCCAGGGGATGTTGTTCAGGGCCGTGGCCCGGTCCTTGCCGTACTCGTCGCTGCGGCCGCTGGCCTGCAGCTGGGAGAGACGGTTCTGAGCCGCCAGATAGATGGTCTCCGCCTTGGAATCCAGCTCCGACTGGCGGATGCTGCGCTGGTGGCGGCTGATGGGGATCATGGCCAGCGCCAGCAGGATGATGAGGATGGCCAGCGCCAGCAGCACCTCCGTCAGCGTGAAGCCCCGTCTATTCCGTTGTAGGTTTCTCTCAGTCATAGAAAAAGCTCCCCGCCCCACGGCATCCTCAGGACATGATCTCGAAGTAGGTGATGACCAGCGTGGTCTCCACGGTGCCGCTGTTGCGGCCCTCGGTATAGGTGTTCATATTCATGTCGGAGATCTGGCTGATGTTCTCGCTGGAGCACAGCCGATCCACGATCTGCCGGGCCTGCGCATAGGTGGAGGTCCGGAAGGTCATGACGATGGGCCGCAGCATGATATAGTCCTGCTGCACGGTACCCGTAGAGCAGTCCAGCGAATAGTCCAGCGTGTCGCTCATGATCTCGTGGAGCTCGATCATCAGCTTGCCGCTGTTGTCGTACTGGGGGATGGTGCGCTTCTCGCCCGCCGCCTTGATCTCTTCGATGGCCTTCTGCATCTTCTGCATCTGGGCCATTTTCCCCTGATTGGCGTCCAGCTCCGTCTGCTCGGCCTCCATGTTCAGCCGATAGCTGGATATCTGATCGTTGATGGGGATGAGGATCAGCTTACAGTAGCCTGCCACCAGCACCACCACGATCAGCACCAGCAGCAGGATCTTTTCCCGTCTTGTCAATTCCCGGTTCATTTGTCTGCCTCCTCTGCGCTGCGTAGGGTGATGCGGACGGTGAAGTCCAGAATGGTGGAGACGTTGCCGTCCTCCGTGGAGGCCAGATTCAGCTCCACATTGCTGACGATGGGGGACTGCTGGATCACGTCAAACATCCGGGAGATCTGATCCAGACTCATGCCGGACATGGCCACTATCATCTTGTTGCCGGATACCTGCAGCGATACCAGCCGTCCACGGGACAGCATCTCCTGCTCCAGCAGATCCAGCGCCTTCTGGCGGTCCACCAGAGTGCCGTTATCCTCGCTGCCGTCGGTGGCCCACTCCATGGAGTAGGTGCGGTATTCCATCAGCAGACGGTCGTAGCCCTTCAGCAGCTCCTGCATCTGGGTATACTCCGTGTGAACGGAGGCGTAGGCGGCCTGCGCCGCATCCAGCCGGCGGTACTGGTCGATGACGCCGAACTTGGCCACGCAGCCCGCCAGAATGACGATGGCCAGACAGCCCACCAGCAGGGTCAGACGGGGATTGCCCTTCTGTTCCCGCATATTCAGATTGATGCCCTGCTTATGGGGGCATTTGAGGGTCTTGCGACCGGCCTCCGAAGGCCCCTTTTTCATCTTTTCTGCCATTATCGCAGGCCCCCCTTGATGTCAAGATCCACGCCGCCGATGGCCCGCAGGTACATCCACGGCTCCTCGGTGGACATCCGCTGGCCCAGCAGCTCGGCGGAGGTGTGCAGCGTCATGCCGGTGGTATCGGCGATGGTGTCGTACAGCGGCTGAATGGCGCTGCCGCCGCCGCACAGGCACAGCTGCGTCAGCTCCCGCTCCCGGTTGTTGTAGTTGAAGAAGTTCACGGCCTTCACCACCTCCACGGCGATGCGGCCATACAGCTCACGGGCCTGCTCCGACTCCAGCACATGGTTGTAGTTCTGGCGCACATACTCGTGAGCCACGTGGACGTCCACGCTGCACTGATCGGCCACCAGATGCTCCAGATCGGACATCCCCACCTCGATCTCCCGGCGGCTGGCGAAGTGGCCGCCCCGGTAGATATACAGGAAGGTGGCGCTGTGGCCCAGATTTACCACGCACAGGTCACGCCCCTCCTGCTGGGTGCGGCGGTAGTAGGCCTGCAGCACGGCGCTGTAAGCGCACTCGCTGGGGGTCAGTACCCGCAGGCGGAAGCCCGCCCGGCGCAGCATGGTCCGATAGCTCTCCACGGTGCTCTTCAGGGTGGCGCAGGCCAGCAGATTCATCTCCGTGGGCTGGCCGGACTCGTCCCGCAGCACCTCCCGCATGGAATAGTCGAAGAAGTACTTGTTCTTCTCCTCCGTCAGATAGTCCCGGAACTCATAGGGCAGGTTATACAGCAGCTGCTGCTCCGTCATGGCGGGCATCACCAGCTCACGGGTGAACACCTCCGTGGAGGGCAGCACCAGCGCCGCATGGGTCAGGGGGATGCCGTTACTTTTGGCCGTCTGGCGCAGAAAGTCCGCCATGGCGTCCATGGACAAAATCCTCGAACCGGAGACCATGTTGTCCGGCAGCTCCGCCGTGACGGCCTTTTTCAGGTCCGCACCGGCGAAATATACCAGCTTGACGCTGCTCTCACCGATGTCAAAGCCAACGATCTTTTCCAAAATGCTCGTCCTCACTTTCAAGAATTACAGCAGCCCCAGATACCAGTCGATGATCTGTTGGCCGCACAGCGCCGTCAGCCAAGCGCCAAGGGCGATGCTGGGGCCCCACGGGATGGCCTCGCCGCCGTCCCGTTTTTTTTGCAGGAGTCCCCACACGATGCCGATGACGCAGGCCGCCACCAGACACAGAAGGTTCCGCTTCCAGCCCAAAAACAGCCCCGTCAGGAACAGAAGCTTGATGTCGCCGCCGCCCATGGCCTCACGGCCCAGCAGCTTCTCCATTCCCAGCACCAGAAGCAGCACGCACCCCGCCACCGCCAGACCGCCGATGGCGCCGTCCAGCGCCCGCCGGAGCGGCTGGGGGGCGAAGAAAAGAGTGATGATAAATAGCACAACGCCGACCGCTATAAAACGGTCGGGGATGATGTACCCCTCCAAATCCGCAAAGGAGCAGACCAGCAGGATGCCGGCCACGCACCAGCCTTCGAGAGCTTGGAGCGAAATATCATAATGCAGCAGCAGCGTCACGAACACCAGCGCCGAGACGGCCTCGGCCAGAACGTGACGCCGGGAGAGCTTGGCCCCGCAGTAGCGGCAGCGTCCGTGGGCGGCCAGATAGCTGACCACCGGGATCAGGTCCCGCACCGCCAGCACATGGCCGCAGGCGTCGCAGTGGGACCGGCCACGCAGCACGCTCTCCCCATGGACGATGCGCCAGGCTGCACAGTTCAGAAAGCTGCCCATGCACGCACCCAGCAGGGCGGCCAGCAGGCAGCAGTAAACAGTTAGAAAGGGATCGGCATACAGCATGGGGAAGGCTCTCCTTTAGATGGGACTGCTCTCACGGAGCGGGGAGGGACGCCAACCCACGGCCATCCCCGCCCGATGAGAGACGGGTCGCCCCGCACCGGCCCGGCCGGGCCGGTGCGGGAGCTGTTGCGTGTGAATGTGACAAGCGGATGTCAGTTGATCTCGGGCGTACCCAGAGTCCAGGTGTAGACCTTGCTGTTGTCGTTGGCAGTATCGGTCAGCTTAGAAGCGGTGTAGGTGATGGTGCCGTTGGCGACGGTCAGCTTGTCAGGATAGTTCAGGGTCAGGGTATCGGTGCCAGCGGGACCCTTCAGGAAAGCATCCTTATCAGCGGGAGCCTTGGTGTTCTCGGTGAGCATAGCGGTCTGCCACTCGGCATAGGTAGCACGGACATTGGCCACGTCAGCGGCCTCCTTGGACTTGGTCAGGGCGCCGTTGAACACGGGGATGGCGATGGCCACCAGCACAGCGATGATGGCGACGACGATCAGCATCTCCATCAGAGTGAAGCCCTTCTTGTTCTGCAGTTTCTTCAGCATAGTTCTACATCTCCTATTATTTTTTTCTATTTTTTGCGGTTTTTATCTTGATCCGTACAGGGTTGTTATACGGATAGGATACGAATTTGGGTGCGGCGGCCTTACATTCCGCCGTAGAGGGTGAACAGCGGCAGATACACCGCCAGCAGCAGCACCACCACGATCACCGCCAGAGCGATGGTGATGATGGGCTCCAGCACCGACAGCAGGCGGGCGGTGGTGACCTCCACCTCGTTGTCAAAGTATTCACCGATGACGTCCAGCGTCTCCTCCAGCGAGCCAGACTGCTCGCCTACGCCCACCATCTCCGTCAGCATTTTGGGGAAGTACTCGATCTGCCCCATGCTCTCGGAAATGGTGCGGCCACGCTCCACCTTCTGCTTCACCTCCTGCACGGCCAGTGCGAAGGTGTAGTTGCTGATCACGTTGCCGGTCACATCCAGAGCCTTGTGGACCGGCAGACCGGCCGTCAGCATGGTGGCCATGCTGTGGGCGAACTGTGCGGCGGCGCTGAGGCTGTGGAGCCGGTGGAGGGGGGCCTTGGTGAGGCTCCATGCGGCGATGGCCTTCCGGCCCTGAACAGAGCGGCGGGCCACCATATAGGCGATGCCCAGCCCGGCGGCGATCAGCAGAAGCAGCCACCACCAGCCCACGAAGAAGTCACTGGTGGCCAGCAGCACACGGGTGATGCCCGGCAGCTGGGTGTCCATCTCGGCAAAGACATCGTTGAAGGCCGGGACGGCCACGGCGATGATGATAATAAACACGACGATGGCCACCACAATGACCATGGCGGGGTAGGTCAGGGTGCTGACCACCTTGGCCTTGGTCTTGGCGGATTTATCATAGTACCGGTGCAGCCGCTGGAAGCACTCCTCCAGTGTGCCGGACTGTTCTCCGGCCCGGACCGTCTCGATGAAGGTCTTGGGCAGATAGGGGGCGTTGTTTTCAAAGCTCTGGGCCATGGAGTAGCCTGCGCCCACCTCCTCGGCCACCTTCTCCAGCATCTGGCGGATGTGGCGGTTCCTGGTCTGGGCCGCCACCATCTCCACACAGTGCTGAATGGACATACCTGCGGAGAGGATAATGGCGAACTGGGAGCAGATCAGGGCCAGCTCCTTTTCCTTGATCTTCAGGCCGATGGGGCGGTTGAAGATGTTTTCCTTCTTCTCCCGTACCTCCTCCAGCCGGGTGATAATGGCTACGGTCTCCCGCAGGCGGCTGGCGGCCTCGAACTCGTCATAGGCCCGGATGACGCCGGATACAGCCGTTCCGTCCTTGGTCTGGCCCTTGTAACGGTATGTGGTCATGGCGTGTCTCCGCTCCTTCCGTGCCGGGTTTTACGCAATTACTCGTCTACTGTGGTGTTGATGATGCGGGCGGCCTCCTCGGCGGAGGTGACCCCCTCCAGCACCAGCCGGCGGCAGCTCTCCCTCATGGAGCGGAAGCCGTTTTTGCGGGCCTCCTCCGTCAGCCGTTCCTCGTTGGCGCCCTCGCTGATGAGCCGCCGCAGGCGGCCGCTGAGCATCAGGATCTCGAAGGCGGCCCGGCGACCGGTATAGCCGGAGTGATGGCACTCCGGACAGCCCTCGCCCTTATAGAAGGTGACATGGCTGTCCTCCGGCATCCCCAGCAGGGCCAGCTCCTCGGCAGAGGGCTGATAGCCCTTCTTGCAGTGGGGGCAGACCTTCCGCAGCAGACGCTGGCTCACCACGCCCCGCAGGGCGCTGGCCACCAGCCACGGCTCCACGCCCACGTCCTTGAGCCGGTATACGGCGGACACGGCGTCGTTGGTGTGCAGAGTGGAGAACACCAGATGACCGGTGATGGCGGCCCGCATGGCGATGGAGGCCGTCTCGCCGTCCCGGATCTCACCCACGGAGATGATGTCCGGGTCCTGACGCAGGATGGCTCGCAGGCCGCTGGCGAGGGTCATGCCGGTCTTTTCGTTGATCTGGCACTGGCTGACGCCGGGGATGTGGTACTCCACCGGGTCCTCCAGCGTGACGATGTTGATCTCCTCACGGGACAGATCCCGGATCATGTTGCACATGGTGGTGGACTTACCGGAGCCTGTGGGACCCACCAGCAGAATGACGCCGCTGGTGTTTCGCAGCAGAGCGTTGTAGTTGTCAAGATCCTGCCCCTCCAGTCCCAGCTGGGATTTGCTGAGGGCCTGAGCGGACTTGTCCAGCAGACGCAGCACCATCTTCTCGCCGTACACCGTGGGCATGGAGGAGATACGCAGGTCCAGACTGTGGCCCCGCACCGACTGGATGGCGTGGCCGTCCTGCGGGATCTTATGCTCGGCAATATTCATACCGCCCATGATTTTCAGGCGGGAGATCACGGTATTCTGCAGGTCGGCAGGCACCGTCAGGATGCGGCGGAGCAGACCATCGATGCGCATCCGCACCACCATCTCACCCTCCTGCGGCTCCAGATGGATGTCGCTGGCCCGCTCGGTATAGGCCCGCTCGATGAGGGCGTTAACGAAGCGGATGGTGGGGGCGGACTCCTGAGGGTCCGCCGTGTCCTGCGCCATTTGGGCGGGGATGACATCGCTGCTGCTGCCGGCCTCTCGCTTCATCTCCTCGATGACCCGTGCCGTACCCTCGTTGCCGTACAGGCGGCTGATGGCCTGCTCCACGGCCTTGCGGGTGGCGATCATGGGGATGATGCGCTTACGGGAGGCGGTTTTGACCTCATCCTGAGCCACGAAGTCCAGAGGATCGCTCATGGCCAGATACAGGCTGTTGCGTACCAGCTTCACCGGCACCACGCAGTATTTCTTGGCGATGTTCCGGGGGACATACTGGGCCAGCTCCACGGGGATGGAAATGGCCGTCAGGTCCACAAAGTCCACGCCCAGCTGCACTCGCAGAGCGTCGATGAGCTGCGCCTCCGTGATGAAGCCGTTCTGGATCAGCACATCGCCCAGCCGCTGCTTTGTCTCCTTCTGGAGTGCCAGAGCACGCTCCAGCTGTTGCCCTGTGATGGTCCCGGACGCCACCAGCAGATCGCCCAAGCGCATATAGGCCATTTCACTCACCTCCCGGTCGAAAGTCCGTCATATACGGACATGGATAAAACGCACAGCCCGCACCGACGCATTCGACAATGTCGGGTCCTGTACGTTTGTGGCCTATAATATACCCCCATTCCGCTGCAAAGTCAGCCGATTTTTCGTAATTTATTCAAAAAAATCCCACAAATTCTCTATGAAACGACGTATTAGTCCGATATGGGAAAAGTATGAGAAAAATGTTGAAAACTGTTATTTTTTGACTGACCGAATGACAGAAATGACAAAATGGAGCCAGTATTTTCAAAAAAAGAAAAGAGGACAGCTGCAGGCTGCCCTCTTGTGGGTGAACCGTATTTCAATTAGCGAGATTTTAACGGGCCGGCAGATGCGGCTCCAGCCAGTGCCAGATGTCCTCATAGACCGTCTGGCGCATGGGGCCTTCGTTGAGGATCTCGTGCCTCAGGCCGGGATACAGCTTCAGAGTCACGTCCGACAGGCCCGCCTTGCGGAAGGCGTCGGCGGTGCGGCGGACGCCCTTGCCCATATCGCCCACCGGATCCCGGTCGCCGGAGATCAGCAGCACCGGCAGGCTGCTGTCCATGCGGGCCAGATTCTTGGGGTTCTGGTTGAAGGCGATGCCGTGGAGCATCTGGCGGAACAGCCCCACCGTGGCATCGGCGCCGCAGAGGGGGTCGGCAATGTAGCGGTCCACATTTTCGGAGTCCGCCGACAGCCAGTCATAGCCGGTGCGGTTGGGAGCAAAGGCCTTGTTGTAGCCGCCGAAGGCCAGATCGTTCACCAGCTTGCTGGCGGCGGAGGGCCCCTGTGCGGCGCAGACCACCTCCGCCACGGCACGGCCTCCGGTCAGCTTGGCCTGTGGCTGCCAGCCGGTACCCATGATAATGGCGGCCCGCAGGGTGCCGGGATAGCGGATCAGGTAGCTGCGGGCCAGAAAGGAGCCCATGCTGTGGCCCATGAGGCACAGTGGCACACCGGAAAACTCCCGCCGCAGCTGCTCGTGCAGCAGCTGGATATCCGCCACCACCGTCTCCCACGGGGTGCCGTCGCCAAAGTAGACGGGGGTTCCGCCCTCCGGCAGGGAGCCGCCGTGGCCCAGATGGTCGTGGCCCACCACCGCCAGCCCCTGCTCATTGAGGTAGCGGGCGAAGCCGTCGTAGCGGCCGATGTGCTCGGCTACGCCGTGGGAAATTTGCAGCACGGCACGGGGCGTTCCCTCCGGCAGCCACTGCATGGCGTGGAGCCGGGTCTTGCCGTCGCTGGAGAGAAAGGTGAACTCGGTGAGATTTGTCATGGAAATTTCATCCTTCCTATGGTAAAATAAGAACTATTCTATGGACAGTATACCACAAACCCACCAAAAAGAAAAGAGGAGACGGCTATGGCATCGTATATTCTGGCACTGGATCAGGGGACGACCAGCTCCCGTGCCATCGTATTTGACCGGGCGGGGCAGATCGCCGCCAAGGCCCAGCACACCTTTCCCCAGATCTATCCGCAGGCGGGCTGGGTGGAGCACGACCCCATGACCATCTGGGACACGGAGCGTCTGGCGGCGGCGGAGGCCATCCGGGGGCTGCCGGAGGGCAGCATCGCCGGCATCGGCGTCACCAACCAGCGGGAGACCACCATCGTTTGGGATAAGGCCACCGGCCAGCCGGTGTATAACGCCATCGTCTGGCAGTGCCGTCGGACGGCGGAGCTGTGCGAGGAGCTGAAGCGGCAGGGATTGGAGGAGCGCATCGTCTCCACCACGGGACTGCTCATCGACGCCTATTTCTCCGGCACCAAGATCCGCTGGATCCTGGATAACGTCCCCGGCGCCCGGCAGCGGGCGGAACGGGGGGAGCTGCTGTTCGGCACGGTGGAGACGTGGCTCATCTGGAGGCTGACGGGGCAGCACGTCACCGACTACTCCAACGCCTCCCGCACCATGCTCTTTGATATCCACCGGCTGTGCTGGGATGAGGAGCTGTGTCGCCTGCTGCGGATCCCTGCCTGTATGCTGCCCCGGCCGGTGGAGAACAGCGCCGTCTACGGCACGGTGCAGCCGGGCATCCCCGGTCTGGAGACGCTGGCAGGAGTACCGGTGTGCGGTGCCGCCGGCGACCAGCAGGCGGCCCTCTTCGGGCAGGCCTGCTTCCATCCCGGCGAGGCCAAGAATACCTACGGCACCGGCTGCTTTACCCTGATGAACGTGGGGACGGAGCCGGTCCGCAGCCGGGCGGGGCTGGTGAGCTCCGTGGCATGGAGCGTAGGGGGCAGGACCACCTATGCCTTGGAGGGCAGCGTCTTTAACGGTGGCAGCACCATCCAGTGGCTGCGGGACGAGCT
>OBLO01003163.1_pt1 | contig 12019 bp, 8 predicted proteins | sample 1519401 | NCBI WGS metagenome assembly OBLO01 (sample SAMEA2602897, study PRJEB22501) | metagenome | reverse complement strand
GGCAAGGGAAGCAGTGGCCCAGCGCATGGAAGGCGTGTCGGGGTGGGCGGGCTCTGTCGTATAGTTTTCCTTGTTCTCTATTCCACCCTCTTGAGAGGGCCCCGCACGCAGCCCCCCAGGCGCCGCGGGGGCCACAACCAGCGCGTTTCAGGGCACCCCCGCGCGGGCCCCGGTGCCCCCGCCGTTACGAAACGTACGAAAAAACATTCCCTGCATTTCGCCAGAGGCTCCGCTCCTTCCGTCGGGCGCAGTACTTGGTGTTACCATTACAGATTCCGTTTTCAAACGAGATTCCTGAACATGCTCCGTCCTAGTCCCACAGCCGCGGTCTTACTCGGCCTTATGGCCGCCCTCGCCGCAGGCGCCTCGTCTGCCGCACCGTCGACCACCGCCCCCATGGGCTTCGGCGACGCCCGAGTCCTGCTGCACGAGCGCGCCGACATCATGGCCGCCGACCGCGCCGAAATCGCCCGCGCCGAGTCCGAGGCCGAGGCCGCCAAGTCGCTCTCGGGCCCGAAGGTCGAGATGGACGTCAAGCAGGTCTGGGGCACCAAGACCGTCGACCTGGGCATCGACACGGGGCTTGGACAGCTCTCCGGCCTCGGCGGCCCGATCGGCGGCGTGCCCGGACAGATCATCTCGAGTCTGGCGCAGAAGTACAACCACGTCGACATCCACTTCAAGGAGGACATCGGCGGGCCGCGTGCGGCCGTGACGGCCACGCTTCCCATCTACACGGGCGGCCTCATCACCGCGCAGCAGAACGCGCTCAACCACAAGGTGAGCGAGACGCGCGCCGACCGCGACATGCGCGAGAACACGCTTGACGCCGAACTTGCGGCCCGCTACTGGGGCGTGCAGCTCGCGCGCAGCGTCGCAGCCCTGCACAGGAGCGTGCTCGAGGATCAGAACGAGGAGCTTCGCCGCGCGAAGCGCTTCGAGCAGAAGGGCCTCATCGCCAAAGTCGAGCGCCTCGCCGTCGAGGTGGCCCGCGACAACGCGAGGCGCACGCTCGTCTCGGCTGAGTCCGACGTCGATGTGGCCGAAGCGGAGCTTATGCGCCAATTGCGCGCAACCTCACTCCCCGAACTCTCCTCGCCGCTCTTCGTCCTCACGGGAGATCTGGGCACGCTTGAGCAGTGGCAGAACCGCGCCGACGCGCAGTCACCCGCCATCAGGAAGATGAATGCGCTGCGCGCTCAGGCGAACGAAGGCATCTCCGCCGCCGAGGCGAGCTTCAAGCCCAAGGTCTACGCCTTCGGCACCAAGAACCTCATCAAGCACTATCTGACGCTGCCCGAGCCCGACTGGATGGCCGGCGTGGGCGTCACCTTCACACTCTGGGACAACCACGACCGCTTCGACAAGCTCAACGCCGCCCGAAGCGTGGTCACGAAGGCCGAAGCCGCGCGCAGCGAGGCGAAGAACCAGGTAGCCACGGCCGTCGAGGTCGCCTTCCTGCGCGTGATGCAGGCCCGCGAGGAGTTCGAGCTCACGGGCTCGACCGTCGAACTTGCGCGCGAAAACCTCAGACTGCGCGAGGCGAGCTTCGCGGAAGGACTCTCCAACGCCGTCGACGTCGACACGGCCCGCACGAAGCTCACGGGCGCCGAAGTCGCCCGACGCGCGGCCGCCTACAAGTTCGTCGTGAGCTGGGCCATGCTCCACGCGTCCGCAGGCGCCATGCCCGACTTCGTCAACTCCCTTACCCGCAGCGACCTCGTGGTCGTGAAGTAACTCAGAACAACGCTTTTCCACCGGTTGGAACAAAATGATCGAACAGACTCAAGCTCAGCAGACTCAGGCGCAGGCACCCAAGCGCCCCGCCTCCTCCGTCCCGCTTCTCGTGGGAGGCGCCTTCTTCGCAGGCATCGCGGCTTTTCTCGGATGGGGTGTCTGGGAGGCCACTCATCCCGCGCCCGTGCCCCTGCAGGGCATGGTCGACGCCCGCACGATCTCCGTCTCCGCCAAGGTGCCGGGACGCCTTGCCGAACTCAAGGTCCGCGAGGGCGACGTGCTCAAGGCGGGCGACACCGTCGCCGTGATCGCCATTCCTGAAATCGAGGCCAAGCTCGTACAGGTGAAGGCACAGGAACGCGCCGCCCAGGCGAGGGAGAACCTCGCCAACACGGGTGCCCGCGTTCAGGAAAAGGATGCGGCCCGCGCAGACTGGGAGCGCGCCAAGGCAGCTCTCACCCTTGCGTCCAAGACCTACGAACGCGTCGACGCCCTCTACAGGGAGGGCCTCATCCCCGCCCAGCGCCATGACGAGGCGACCGCCCAGCTTGCAGCCGCACGCAAGGTGACCGAGGCCGCTGCCGCCAAACTCTCCGCCGTGGACGAAGGTGCCCGCGTCGAGGACAAAACCGCCGCGAAGGCCCTCGTCGACCAGGCAAGAGGCGGCGTCTCCGAAGTCTCGAGCCTCGCCTCCGAAAGCATCGTGAAGGCGCCCGCCGCGGGCGAGGTCACTCGCATCGTGATGGAGGAAGGCGAAGTGGCACCCGCGGGCTTCCCGCTCGTGCTCGTCACCGACCTCAGCGACAAGTGGGTCGTCTTCAACATCCGCGAGGACGAGCTTCCGGGCGTCGAGGTGGGCACGATTCTCAAGGGCTTCATCCCCGCCGTCAACCGCACGGTCGACCTCAAGGTCAACTGGATCAATCCTCGCGGCGAGTACGCAGTCTGGCGCGCGACGCGTCAGTCGACGGGCTACGACCTGCGCACGTTCGAGGTGCGCGCTCGTCCCGTCGAAGAGCTTCCCGCCCTGCGTCCTGGCATGACCGTCATCGTCGAGCGCTGAGCGGCACGCCATGAAGCACTGGTTTGAGGGCCTCGTCAACACAGCCCGCATCGAATGTCGCTACACCCGCAGGCACCCGCAGCAGTGGGTGATCTGCGCACTCCTGCCCGTCATGTGGCTGCTCTTCGTGGCGAACACCTTCGGCACCGGCCTCATGACGAAGCTCCCCGTGGGTCTCGTCAACGAGGACGGCGGCCCGCTCGCGCGTGAGCTCGTCATGGTCCTCGATGCCGTACCGAGCCTCGGCCTCAGGGGCTTTGAAACCGCGACCGAAGCCGAAGCCGCGCTCTCGCGCGCCGAAACCTACGGCACGATCGTCATTCCAAGGGACTTCACGAAGGACAGCCTGAACGGACGCGGCAGCACGCTCGAGCTCATCATCAACAAAAGCTACTACGCCGTCGGCACCATTCTGGAAGTGGACGTGAAGGCGGCGCTCGCCGCCGTCATGAAGAGCGCGGGCACGATCAGGATGACCGCCGCGCGCGGCGGCTCGCTCAAGGCCGAGTCGAACAACCTGCGCATCGCCTCGCCCGAGGTCTACTTCCTCGGCAACACAGGCTTCAACTTCAGCGCCTACCTGCTGCCGACGCTCATTCCCGGCCTCATCGCGCTTGCCGCAGGACTCACCTTCTCGGGCGTGCTCGTGCGCGAGTGGCGCGACGGAGGTGCGACGCGCCTTCTTGCGGCCGCAAACGACTTCGCGTCCGCCGCAATCCTAGGCAAACTCCTGCCCTGGTTCGTCTTCTACGTCGTGCTCGGCCTGTGCTGGGTGTTCGGCCTCACGGGCGTGCTCGGCTGGACGGCCGCAGGCTCCGTCGGCGTCTGGATCGGCGCCACGGTGATGCTCATCGCGGCCATGGCCGCGATCGCCATCCTCTTCACGGCCGTCTCGCTCAGCTGGCCGATCGCCGTCTCGGCGCTCATCTGCTTTGCCGCGCCGTCCTTTCCGTTCACGGGCTTTTCCTATCCGCTCGAGTCGATGACGCCGGGCGCCGCCTTCTTCGGGCAGCTCCTGCCGCTTACGCACTACCTCGCCGTCCAGGGCGAGTGCTGGATCCTGAATTCGCCCCTCGACCACGTCTTCACGCGCCTCGCGCCCCTTGCGCTCCTCATCGTCGTGCCCATGGCCGCCGGCCTTCCGATCCTCGGCGTGCGCCTGCGCGCCTGGAGTTCGAAGGACCCCGAGAAGGACCGCATCCGCACACTCCTCGTCAAGGAGAGCCTCATCACCGACGAAACGCAGGGAGGCGCACGATGAACAGCAACAATCAGGCTGAGCAGATGAAGGCGCCCGACTTCTGGTACACCTTCCTACACACGATCAAGGCCTCCTTTCTCTCCCGCGACACGATCCTCATCTTCGCGGGCGCGATCGCCTTCTACCTGATCTTCTACGCCTGGCCCTACGGCAACCAGCAGATCCAGCACGTCCCGTCGGCCGTGCTCGACCTTGACCGCTCGGCCGCCGCCCGCCGTCTCGTCACGGCCATGGACGCCTCGCCCGCCATCAGCGTCGTGCGCATCACGCAGGACGAAGGCGAGGCGATGGAGACCTTCAGGCGCGAGGAGTTCTCGGTTCTCATCACGATTCCGAAGGACTTCGAGAAGTCCCTCACCCGAGGCGAGAACGTCACCGTGCACGTGCTCGGCAACGGCGCCTTCCCCGTGAAGGCCCGAGCCGTTCAGGCCGCGTTGGGCGGCGTCGTGACCGACAAGACGAAGCTCCTCGACGATGCGGCCGTCTATGCGACGGGGCTCCCCGGCACGAGCGTGCACTCGCACCATCAGGCCGCGCCCGGCCTTCGCGTGCAGTACATGTACAACGAGATCGGCGGCTACGGCAACTACACCGTGCCCGTCGTGGGTCCCGTGATCATTCAGGCCGTGATGCTCATGGCCATCACGATGGCGCTCGGCGGCTGGCTCGTCGCCGCAAGGCGCGAGCCCTTCGTGGAGGCCGCGCTCGACCGTCCGCTCCACAGGGGCGCGGCCGTCTGGCTCGCCTTCACGCTCATCACCTTCCTCTGGTTCGTCTACATGCAGGGGTTCGACTTCTGGTGGCACGAGTACGGCTCCATGCGCAGCGTCCGCGCGCGGGTGGACCCGTGCTGCTTCTCCCCGCCCTCGTCCGCCTCGTGGGGGTGGGCGGCCACGTTCTTTGGGGCCCCGCCCGGGGGGGCGGCCGGGGCGGTGGTTATGCCCCCGCCCCCCGCCGTATTCATCTCGGGCGGCATCTGGCCCATGACGAACGTGCTGAGCGAGCCCGTCTTCGCGCTCTCGCTCTTCATTCCGACCTCGCCCGCAGTGCCCGCGCTCCTTGCGGCCTCGCAGGACGGGGCCCTCACCGAGTCCATCCTTCCCTATTGGGGAATCCTCGGCATTCAGACGCTCTTCTATCTCTCGACGGCGCTCCATCTCGTGCACCGCCGCGACTGGCGCGAGGACGCCGTACAGGCCTACAGCCGCGGCGCCCTCAGGCGCGAGCCCTTCGTCAAGACCGACCGGCCCTCCGACTGGGACTATTGAGGCAACAGCACATGCAGTTCATCGATTCACACAGCCATCTCAACAGCGACGCCTTCGACGAGGACCGCGACGAGGTCATCGCGCGCATGAAGGCGGCGGGCATGGCGGCCGCCATGGTCATCGCCTGCGAGGACGACGAGCTCCCGAAGCTCGAGGCGCTCCTCGCGGAGCATCCGGGCTGGCTCTTCGGCGCCTGGGCGCTTCATCCCGAATTTCCCGACAAGCCCGAGCCCACCGTCGAGCGGATCGCCGAGATCTGTTCGCGCCCGGGGTTCGCCGCCGTGGGCGAGACGGGGCTCGACTTCTACTGGTGCAAGGAGCCGCTTGACTGGCAGCGCGCACGTTTTCGCCGCCACATCGAGGCCGCGAAGGCCATCGGCAAGCCCCTCATCATCCACGCGCGCGACAGCGAGCGCGAGGCCCTCGAAATCCTCCGCGACATGCATGCGGGCGACGTCGGCTTCGTGATGCACTGCTTCTGCGGCGACACGGACACGGCGCTCGCCGTCGTGGACGCGGGCGGCCACGTAAGCTTCACGGGCAACCTCACCTTCAAGCGAAACGAGGCGCTGCGCGAGACCGCGAGGGCGCTTCCGCTCGAAAGCCTCCTGCTCGAGACCGACTGTCCCTACATGGCGCCTGTGCCCAAGCGCGGCAAGCGATGCGAGCCTCAGTACGTCGAATATGTCGCAGAATGTCTCGCAGGACTTTTCGGCGTTGACAAAGCGCACGTCGCCCGACAAACTACGGCCAACGCCGTCAGGCTCTTCCGCCTGCCCATCCGTCTTGAGGAAGCATAATCAGTCTATGAAAAAGCTCGCCGTTCTTCTTGCCGCCGCCCCGCTTCTTCTCTGCGCGCCCCTCGCATCGTCCGCCGACGCGTCGTCCGCAGGCGACCCGGGCGCCTTCGTCCTCTCCGAGGCTGAGGTCGATCAGATGGCCCGCAACACGCACGACTTCAATCAGGCGATCGCCGCCGGCAACGCCGCCGACGTCAGGCGCCTTCTCTCCACGGGCATCACGCCCAACATCGTGCTCGAAAACGGCGACACGCCGCTCACCTGGGCCCTGCGCAGCGAGTCGTGGGATCTCGCCCGCGTGCTGCTCGACGCCCAGGGCATTGACGTCAACATGGAGAACCGCCACGGCGAGACGCCGCTCATGCTTGCGGTGATCAAGGGCCGCGAGGCTGAATTCGACAGGCTGCTCAAGCTCGGTGCGAAGGTCAACAAGACCCGCGGTTGGACGCCGCTCCACTACGCCGCCACCGAAGGCCGCACCTCCATGATGAAGCGCCTCATCGAACTCGGCGCCGACGTCAACGCCCAGACGAAGGCGGGCATCACCGCGCTCGACATGGCCGCAAGGAAACCGAGCCGCGAGGCCGTCATGATGCTCCTTCGCGCAGGCGCCTACCGCGACTACTGCACCGACAGGGGCATGTCCGCCGCAGACTTCGCCAAAAAGGCAGGCGACGAGGAGCTCGCCAAGTACCTCGCCGTCAAGACCTGCGCCGTCACGGGCCCCGCCAGACCCGAGCTCTACAGGCAACCCGCCGGCATCACGCTCCGTCACTGACGCTCGTCCCCTCATGCACAGGCCACCGGACGCACGCCCGCGCGGCCTTTCCACGACAATCCCGAGGATTCCTTCGTGTCCCACACGCCTCTTCCCCTCACCGCTCTTGAACTTCTCGCCCCCGCCCGCGACGCCGACACCGGCATCGCCGCGATCGATCACGGCGCCGACGCCGTCTACATCGGCGGCCCTGCCTTCGGCGCCCGCCAGTCCGCGGGCAACACGATGGACGACATCGCGAGTCTCGCCGAGTACGCGCACCGCTACAACGCCCGCGTCTTCATGGCGCTCAACACGCTCTTCACGAACGAGGAGCTTCCGCGCGCCCGCTCGCTTGCCTTCGACGCCGCCAAGGCCGGAGTCGACGTCCTGATCGTTCAGGACATGGGCCTCATGGCGGGCCCGCTGCCCGACATCGAGCTCCATGCCTCGACGCAGTGCGACATCCGCACGCCCGAAAAGGCCGCGTTCCTCGAGAAGGCGGGCTTCTCGCAGATGGTGCTCGCGCGCGAGCTCTCGCTCGCCGAGGTCGCCGCCTGCCGAGCCGCGCTCCATTCGGCGCGCATCGAGTACTTCATCCACGGCGCGCTCTGCGTGAGCTATTCGGGCCAGTGCTACATCAGCGAGGCGATCACGGGACGAAGCGCCAACAGGGGCGCCTGCGCGCAGCTCTGCCGCCTACCCTACGACGTCTACACGGAGTCGGGCGAGCAGATCGCCCGCCGCAGCCACGTGCTTTCGCTGCGCGACAACAACCAGACCGACAATCTCGAGGCCCTGATCGACGCGGGCGTCTCGTCCTTCAAGATCGAGGGCCGCCTCAAGGACCTCGTCTACGTGAAGAACATCACGGCCTGGTACCGTCAGCAGCTCGATGCCATCATCGCGCGACGCCCCGAACTCTCCCGCACCTCCGACGGCGTCTCGACCTTCAGCTTCACGCCCGATCCCGAGAAGAGCTTCCAGAGGAGCCGAACCGACTACTTCGTGCACGGCCGTCAGTTTGCAAAGCCCTACGAGCTCGCCCAGCTCGAGAGCCCCAAGAACACGGGCAGCCCCGTCGGCTGCTGCGAGCGCGTCGAGCCGGGCGAAATCCTCGTGCGTCCCGCTGCGGGCGTCTCGCTTGCCAACGGCGACGGCCTCACCTATCTCGGCGACGACGAGGAGATCCACGGCCTTGCCGTCAACCGTGCCGATCCCGCCGGCAGGGGCCTCGTCAGGCTCACGCTGCGCAACCGCCGCGAACTCCCCGAGGGGCTTCGCCGCGGCATGACGCTCATGCGCAACCTCGACCGCTCCTTCGTGCGCGAGCTCTCGGGCGAGTCCGCCGTGCGCCGCATTCCGATCGTCATGACCTTCCTCGTCGAGGACGACGCGCTCACGCTCATCGTGACCGACGGCCGCGAATGCGCCGAAGCTCATGTGGCGATGGATCTCGACGCCCCCTCGAACCCCGAGCGCAACAGGGAGACGCTCATCAGGAACCTCGGCAGGCTCGGCGACACGCTCTACACGGCCTCCGACATCTTCGTGCCCGAGGACCTCGACGTCTTCGTGCCCGCCTCGGTTGTCAACATGATGCGCCGCGAAGCCGTCGACGCGCTCACGAAGATGCGCGAGGAAGCCCGGGTCCGTCCCGGCCGCGCCCCCGTCGACGACGAGGCGCCCTATCCCGACCGCATCCTCGGCTTCGCCGCCAACGTCGCCAACGATGCCGCGCGCGAGTTCTACGAGCGTCACGGCGCCCGCGTGCCCGCGCCCGCCTTCGAGATCAAGCCCGTGGAGAAGGCGGATCTCATGACCTGCCGCCACTGCATCCGCGCCGCGCTCAAGCGCTGTCCGAAGATGCTCAAGGCCTTCCCCGAACTGCTCGAGAAGACGCCGCGCGAAGCCTTCAGGCCCGAGCCGCTCGTCCTCGTCAACTCGTCGGGCGAGCGCTTCGAGGCGATTTTCCACTGCAAGGCCGATCCCTGCTTCATGACGATCACGCACGCCGACGACGCGAGCGGCTCCCGCTCAGCGGGATAAAATGAAGGGTCGCCCCATCCTCCGGCTCCCAAACCCATGACGAACGACGAAGAACCGATCGAGCTCCTGATGCCATCCGCCGCCATGCAGCCCGTCCTTTCGGACCTGCGTGCCGCGCTCGTGCGCCTCGGCGACGTGAAGACCAGATCCGCGCCTCGCGTCTGGGACAACATTGACTTCGAGGGCACGGCCGCGAACATCGCGCGCTTCACGCTCTGGACGGAGGGATGGGATGAAGGCGTCATCCCTGCGGGCGACGTCAACGCTGCAAGCGACGTCGGCCACCGCCTCTCGACCGAGCTTGAGATCATGTCGCCCGACGACCTCGAGGAACGCTTCCGCGTGATCGTCGACGGCGCCCCCGTCACCAGGCTCTACCGCCGCATCTCCGACGCCCAGACCGTCAGCCGCCTGATGAAGGACACCATGGCGCTCGGCTGGTCGGGCTTCGACATGCTCGCGCTCTCGCCCGCCGAGCAGGAGACGATGCGCCGCAGGCGCATGTTCGTCGACGCCTTCCGCAACGACTTCGACTGGACGCGCCTGCGCGCCCTCGAACTCTCCCAGAGCGCAGCGCTTCTCGAGGCCGCGCTATACGTCGAGATGGTCCAGCCCGCCGACATCGAACGCCTGAGACGCCGCATCGCGGGCGAGGCGATCGCGCGCTGCGCGAGCTGGACCGCATTCGCCCGTGCGCTTCTGTGCGCACGCACCTTCTGCAGCCTCAGGGACGGGGCGCTCAGCACCCGAAGCAGGATCGCGGAGGACGAGGCGAGGCTCACGGCTCTCCTCTCGGGCCCCTGGCAGTCCGCCTGGCCGCGCGTCGCGCCGTAGGGCGCAGCCGGGCAGAATGCCCTCCTGAGAACCGTTCTAATCCGTTTTCCCTAAAGCATTCCGCCCAAGCGCTCTGAAGTCGCTCAACAAAGTGCGAAATTCCCTCTTGCAGAGCGCATCAAGGAGACATCAAGAGCCTTCGTTCGAGTCACAATGACTGAAACGCCGGTGCCGCGCACCGGCCCCAGTCACAGACACCCGGAGAGCATCATGCCCCTGAACCGCCGCAATTTCCTCGGAGCCGCCGCCCTTGGCGCGGGCTCCCTCATGCTCGGCTCCGCGCAGGCCGCGCCTGCGCCCGCCCTGCCCAAGTTCACGCCGCCCACGGCCAAAAAGCCGATGGCGCTCTGCTTCAACGAAAATCCGCTCGGCCTCACGCCCGCCGCCCGCGACGCCGCGATCGCAGCCCTGCCCGACGCCAACCGCTACCCGTTCGTCGCAGCCGAAAGGCTCCGCAAGGCCTGCGCCGACTTCATGGGCGGCAAGCCCGAGAACGTGATGCTCTCGCACGGCTCCGCCGAATCGATCCGCGCGAGCATCGAGGCCCACATCCGTCCCGGCGTCTGCCTCATCTGTCCCGAACTCACCTACAGCGACGGCGCCGACACGGCCCGCAAGAACAACGTCAAGGTCGTCACCGTGCCGATGGGCGCGAAGTGGTCCGTCGACCTTGAGGCCATGAAGAAGACCGTCGCGGGCATCAACGGCCCCGTCATCGTCTACTTCGTCAACCCGAACAACCCAACCTCGACCATCGTCGACTCGAAGGCCCTTCACGACTGGATCCGCTCTCGTCCGGCCGACGTCTTCTTCGTCATCGACGAGGCCTACGCCGAATACGTCCGCGATCCGTCCTTCGTCTCCTGCAAGACGCTCGTCGACGAGGGGCTCGAAAACCTGTGCGTGCTCAAGACCTTCTCGAAGATCTTCGCCATGGCCGGCATGCGCCTCGGCTTCACCTATGCCGCGCCCGCCGTCGTCAACAAGGTCCGCACCCAGGTCGCCTACGACATCATGCTCAACAACTCGGCCATCGCCGCCGCGCTCGTCGAGCTCGAAGACAAGGACTTCATCCCGAACTCCCGCAAGGCCAACGAGGACGCCCGCGTGATCGTCTGCAAGACCCTCGACGAACTCGGCATCGAGTACCTCGACAGCCAGACGAACTTCATCTTCATGAACCTCAAGGCCCCGCTCAAGCCCTTCCAAGACCGCATGAAGGCGGAGAACATCCTCGTCGGCCGCCCGTTCCCGCCCGCCGTCGAATGGTGCCGCGTCTCGCTCTCGACGCCCGACGACATGAAGTACTTCGCCGCGAAGCTCAAGGAGTTCCGCCGGAAGGGCTGGGTCTGATCCGATGAGCCTTCCGCCGCGGGACGACCGTCCCGCGACGCCTTGAAAAAAATCCCGCGCGCCGCTGCCGGCCGTGGGATTTTTCCTTTCCGCTTCCCTTCGGCCGCCGTTCGACCCAGGACCTCATCAGGCCTTCAGATAGCTCTCGCCCGCCTCCGTGAGCGGGATGCCCGCCGCGCGGATGCTGCCCGCGATCTCGGCGATGCACTGCCTGATTTCGGGCCAGAGGCTCTCCGAGGTGACAGGCCAGAAGACGTAGAAGGGAATCGTGAGCGGGTTCTCGAGGGGGACCGCCGCGCAGTCGTCCGAGACGCTCATCGCCGCGAGCTCGTCCGTGATGTGCACGCCGATGCCGCGCTTGACGAACCTCAGCGCCACCTGCGTCGAGGAGAGTTCGGCCACGATCCTGTCGGGCGTGAGCGCGGGATGCAGGCTCCTGATGTACTCGCGCTCAAGCTTGTCGGCGGAAAGCAGGATGAAGTTCTCGTGCGCATAGTCCTCGAGCCTCACCTTCTCCATCCGGCTCATGGGATTGGTCTTCGGAACCACCAGCCTGAAGGGTAGGTGCGCGATCGCCTCCTTCTGCAGGTCGTCGTGACTGCTGAGCAGCGTGCCGAAGCCCACGTCGAAGGGATGCGAGAACTTAGAGTAGTAGATGTCGCGGCTCTGGTGCACGTCCATCGTGATCCTCAGCGTCTCCTCGTGGGCCTTGAGGATCTTCGCCACTGCGGGAATGATCACGTTGCTGCAATGGCGGGCGGGCGCGGCCATACGCAGCCGCTTCTTCCTCCGGGGCCCCTGCCTCGGGAAAGCCTCCGGCCAGTGCCCGGCGCGCATCCACTCCCTCGCCCCCCCGTTGGAAACCTCGCCGCTCTCGCGGGGCGGCCCGATGTTCTT
>OBLO01003160.1_pt1 | contig 12030 bp, 10 predicted proteins | sample 1519401 | NCBI WGS metagenome assembly OBLO01 (sample SAMEA2602897, study PRJEB22501) | metagenome | reverse complement strand
CATGGCCGACGGCAGCCACCAGATCGTCCACGTGGACAAGATGTGCAACGAGTGCGGCAACTGCACCCAGTTCTGCCCCTACGCCTCCGAGCCCTGCCACGACAAGTTCACCCTGTTCCAGACCGCGGAGGATATGGTGGACTCCAAGAACGCCGGTGTGCTGTTCCTGGGCGGCGACACGGTGCGCGTGCGCACCTTCGGCGAGCCTAAGGACTACGACTTGAGCCGCGACAATGACCTGCCCGCCGACCTGGAGAAGCTGATCGTCACCCTCCGTGACAAGTACAGCTACCTGTTCGGTTAAACCCCAAATCAAAAAAGGAGAGAGCCGCCCGGCTCTCTCCTTTTTGTGAGCCGAAAAAAGCTTTTCAGCATCTCCGCTCTATGCTATAATAAGCTAAGCTTTCCCCCCTGGCCAAATTCTGAAACCAAGGAGGTGCCACCATGTCCACCGGACTCGGTCTTTCCGAATTTCTTCTCTCCCTTCTCCTCAGCGAGGGGGCTATGATCGCGGCGGCTTTGATTTTGATTGCCTGCATCGTGATGTTCATACGCTGCAAAGGGCGCAGAACCCTCCGGACGGTGTGCGCCGTTCTGGGCCTGTGCTGCGCGGTTTATCTGCTGCTGATGGGGATCCTGGTCTATCTCTCCGGAGCCACTGCCCTCCGGCACCGGCAGGGCCTGTAAATGCCGGGCGCTGCCTCCGCGTCGATGCGCCGAAAACGGAGCGCATCCCCCCGGTATCCGAAAAAGCCAAAAGCCCCCGGCACGTCAGTGCCGGGGGCTTTTTTTGTATGTCGCTTGTGACCTTTCTGCCCGTGCGCAGATGGCGGGCAAGTGGTCAGCTCTTATGCGGCAACCACAGTGTACCAGTCGCCGTTCTGAACGACCTTGTAGCCAACCGGAACAACGATCTCACCCGCGCCGGTGTTAGCTTCGGCGGGGTTAAACTTATAGAAGGTGCCGCCGGTGACGGTGATCACACTGCCGCTGCCATCCTGGCAGTTCAGCAGCCACTGCGCATCACCCTGGAAGGTGCCACCCTTGATCTCCACTGTTCCACCGGCGTTGTAGATGCAGCTGTTGCCGACCTTGCCGATGAAGGTGCCATTTTCAATGGTGAGCTTTCCGCCATTGTCAACTGTCACAGCGGTAACACTGTCGCTGCCGCCGGAGGCATCCACCGTGCCGTTACCGGTGATGGTCAGGACGCCGTTGGCAGTGACATCCAGCACGGACTGATACCCGGTAGTGGTCATGGCGTGGCCGTTCAGGTTGAGGGTCGCAGCATATCTCACGAACCAACCGAAGGAGCGGCTTGCGTCAGCGCCCAACAGGATGGAGGGATTCTGCTTTTCCAGCTCGTCATAAATGGCCTCGCCGGTGCCGTTCGCGCCCACCCCGGCAACGGGATAGGGAACACCGTCATCATAATCATTGCCGAAGCTATCTTTTTCATGGCTGGCCTGGGTTGCATTCAGAGCCAGGTTGAAGCGGATCCAGGGAGCGCCATAGCTGCCGCGCACCGCGGGATCCCAGTTGGCCTCGTTGCCCACGGTGGTGGGCATATAGACGACAAAGGCCAGATAGTCAACATCGCCGGGCTCCAGAAGGGCACTGTCCTTGGTGTAGGAGTTGTAGGATACGAGGTTGCTGGCAGCGGCGGCCACGGCATCCTCACGATTGGCATATTCACCTTCCGCTGCGTTCTTACCCTCGGCAACACCGATCTGGAGATACTTGGACAGCAGGATCTGCTCGCCGCTGCTGTTCTTTGCATACTTATACTCAAAGGTATTGATGGTGTTCAGGCGATACTTGAGGGCCAGGTTACCCTGGTTGATGACCTTCAGGTACACGACCTCCGTGTGGCCCGGCTCCCAAAGAGTGTCTTCGGAGAAGAGAGTCTTCTCTGTCGCGTCCACATACTTTTCGCCGTTCCAATACTGGAACCCGACCTTCAGATTGCCGGATACGATCTTGTTGACACCCGTGCTTGCGGTGTCGGTGAACCACGCGAAGGTGGAACCAACCAGCATGGCCACGCACAGCACCAGCGCGAACACGCTGGCCAGCAAAGACCGCTTGGTGGTGTTTTTGCTCATAGTTATCATACTCCTTTTCTGGTAAAAATTTAGATCCGGATGCTCCTCCCCGGAAATCCCCATGCTTTTTGCTCCGCAAAAAGCAGAATCGCCGGCGATTCTCATCCAATATCTATTTGCGAACACATCTTAGCACTTTGCCGGAAATATCGCAAGCAAAATTTCGTTTTCTACTTTTTACACAATAATTCCTCTCTTCTCTCGTGCAAAACAGAAAATTCGACAAACAGCCGTCTTCGCTCCACCATTTTCTACCCGGCAGGCTCCGTCACACGCCGGTCATAAATTGCAGCTGCTGCACCGCTTCCCACACCCGCTGGCGGGCGTCGGCCACCTGCTCCTGGGCCTGGACAATCTGATCCTGCACCATCCAGTCCACGAAAAAGTTGTCGCAGCACATGTCGAAAAACCGGGTCATGCCGTCAAAATTTACCTGGAAATCCAGGCTCATCTGCACATCCGCCAGCTCCCGGCTGAAATTGCGCAGCTCCTGCTCCGCCTGCTGCATAGCCCCCTGGGCCGCGTCCATTTTGGAGTGCTTGAGCAGGCTGCTGAGGAATCCGCCCCCCAGCATATCCCACACGCCCAGGCCCCGGGCGGTTTTCAGGTGGCCCAGAGCCTCGTCCAGAGCATCCAGCGCCCGGTTCCCCGCGTCAATGGCCTCCCGGATCTCCGTGTTTCTGTCCTTCATCGTTTCTCCGCTCCTTTCCCGGCGCAGCCGTTGCCAAACGGCCCGCCCTCTGCTATACTGGTGGAAAATACTACAAAGGAGTATACACCATGTTTCTGGATTTTTCCACCATTCCCGAAATTTCTGTTCCCCATTTCAAGGGCGGTCAGGGGCAGGCCCTGGTGCGCAAATTTGAGGACGAGCAGGGAAAGATTCTGATCCTGACCCTGCCCGCAGGCAGCACCATCGGCCACCATGTCCACGAGGGCAGCTTTGAGGTGATGCACTTTCTCTCCGGGGAGGGCGTGTGCATCGATGACGGCACTTCCGTCACAGTCTGCCCCGGCATGACCCACTACTGCGCCCCCGGCCACAGCCACAGCGTGGTCAACACCGGCGCGGAGCCGCTGGTGATCCTGGGCGTGGTGCCCAATGTGAAGTAACGGCCGTCCCCTGTCCCGACGGCCGGAGGAACACCCGGCGCGATTTTTTCCACAAGCGCAAAAAAGCAGCGGCCCTTGCGGGCCGCTGCTTTTCACGGTTGAACCGGTTGACGAACTGTGCGAGTTTTATGACGAACAGCAGAAAGGCAGATACGATCAGAACGATCAAGAGTATCAAAGCGCCGCTATCGTTGTCCATAATGATGTATCTCCTTTCGATGGGATTTGTATAGGCAATCAAAAGGCATAATACACAGTTTATGCCCTTTGATTGCCCCTCCGCCCGAGGGCGGAGAGGACTTGAAAACTAATTATTTAACGAAATCGGGAGCGTATTCGGTGGCTGTTTTCCACTCAACGCTAAGTTTTGCACCGTTCAGGATGTTGTCGGAAACCTTGAAGGTTGCGCCATTCGCCATTGTGATCTGACTGGGATTGAAGAAAGTCAACAGGGCATTCGCACCGGTGACCTCGTTGCCGCTGACCACAACATTGCCAAGCGTACCTGCAGGATTCCACTGTGTCTCTCCGATAAGGGTACTGAACATGATGGCGTCGTTCTTCGGCTTGCTCGCATCGTCAGCAGAATTGGTCAGGCTCATATCAAACTTGTTGTCGGTGATGGTCACATTCGCACCGAAAACAGCCTGCTCAACGACCTTGATCGGGCGGGAAGCCTTGAATGTGCAGTTCTTGACCGTCACATCGCAAGTGCGGATATTGCAGAACCACAGCGGGTTAGAATCATTGGCAGACACCTTGTTCTCATAAGCGTTGAAGGTGCAGCCATCCAGCGTGAGACTGTCGGCAAGGAAGCCGCCATTCTGAATCCAAATGCCATTGAAGGTGCTGTGGTCGAACAGAACACTCTTTACAGTGCGATTGTAGACTGCACCACCAAGATTTCTGCCGTCAGACCAGCCGGCGTACATACGGAAATAGCCGTTCACGGTGAAGTTCTTCGTGAACACAACATTGGAAGCATCGGGAATGTTGAAAGTAATAGCGTGTGAATCACTCTGATTCAGTCCGCCTTCCGGGTTGCCATTTACAGAGCCACTGATGTACAGGGTAATACCAGCCTTATTGGAGCTGTAAATGGTATCTGTATCTCTGACCATATAGACTTTGCGTCCATCTTCAAGAATCTCGCCCACATGGTGGTCGGTATTTCTATCCCAAGTCCACATATCACAGATTTCCTTATTGCCGATGGTAACATCACCGTTCTTAAGAGAAACAGCACCGATATTGAGGTATACATTTTTGATACCTGCCGGAATCTCGGTCAGCGCATTAAACTCGCTGAGGGTATAGATTGCGGTATCTTCGCCGGCTTTTGCATCATACTGTTTGTCAAAGCTGTCGGATTCAACAGTATCCTGCGTAGCAAAAACAGTAATAGCAATGCCGTCGATGGACAGACCCTGATACTCGTTGCCGGCAGTAGTCTGCATCACACCCTTAATTTTAATTTCTTTGGATGCATTTGCGGTCAAATGCGCATAACCGTCTTCAGATACATCTGTGCCGGTGATCTCCCAATCAATAACATCATTCAGCTTGGCATCGCCCTGAATGCCGGTGATCTGAATCTTGTACTTCAGTGCAAGGTTGCCCTTGTTGACAACACGCAGTGCGGGAAGCTCATAGCGACATCCCGGCTCCCAAAGGATATCCGTGGTTCTGTTGTCGGCAGTCTTGAACTGAAGGGTCTTGCCTTCGGCGCTTACCCAATTGCCGTTCTCTTGCATTTCAAGAGCGACATCCAAGTTGCCTGCTTGGATCTTATTGACCCCGGTGGAAGCCGTGTCGGTGAACCACGCGAAGGTGGAACCAACCAGCATGGCCACGCACAGCACCAGCGCGAACACGCTGGCCAGCAGAGAGCGTTTGGTGTTGTTTTTACTCATAAACACAATCTCCTTCTCCAATAAATTTTTAGACCCGGACATCCTCCCCGGAAGCTCTCATGCTTTTTGCACCGCAAAAAGCAGAATCGCCGGCGATTCTCGCTTTTTGCACCGCAAAAAGCAGAATCGCCGGCGATTCTCGCCCGATATCTATGTACAGATATATCTTAGCACTCTGTCGGAAATATCGCAAGCAAAATTTCGTTTTCTACTTTTTACACAATAATTTCTCTCTTCTCTCGTGTAAAACAGCGAACCGCGCAAAGGGGCGCTGCCCTTCCGGCAGCGCCCCTTTGTGTACTCACATTTGTGTACTCACAGCCGCTTTTCCAGATTCGCCCGGATGGCGGCGATAAATTCCCCGCTGGTGACGGCCCGGGCAGAAATGCCCTCGTCCACCAGGCCCACCAGATCCTTGGTCATGGTGCCCTGGTTCAGGGTGTCAAAGCAGGCCCCTTCCAGCTGCTCCGCGAAATTCTCCAGATCTTTGAGCCCGTCCAGCTGGCCGCGTTTGCGCAGAGCGCCGCTCCAGGCAAAGATGGTAGCCATGGGGTTGGTGGAGGTGGCCTCCCCCTGCAGGTGCTTGTAGTAGTGCTTGGTGACGGTGCCGTGGGCGGCCTCGTACTCCGTGGTGCCGTCCGGGGCCACCAGCACGGAGGTCATCATGGCGAGGCTCCCGAAGGCAGTGGACACCATATCGCTCATCACGTCCCCGTCGTAGTTCTTGCAGGCCCAGATGAACCCGCCCTCGGAGCGGATGACCCGGGCCACTGCGTCGTCGATGAGGGTGTAGAAATAGGTGATGCCCTGCTTCTCAAACTCCGCCTTGTAACTCTCAAACTCCTCCTCAAACACCTTCTTGAATTCGCCGTCATAGACCTTGGCGATGGTGTCCTTGGTGGAAAACCACAGATCCTGCTTCGTGTCGATGGCGTACTGGAAGCAGGAGCGGGCAAAGGAGCGGATGCTCTTTTCCTTGTTGTGCTGGCCCTGCCAGACGGCGGGCCCGTCCACCTGCTGCACGGTGATGGTCTGCTCCGCACCGCTCCGGCCCTTGAAGGTCATGGTGCAGACGCCGGGCTCGGTGGTGTACAGATCCACGCTCTTATACACATCGCCGTAGGCGTGGCGGGCGATGGTGATGGGCTTTTTCCAGTTCTTCACCACCGGATGGATGGAGTCGATGAGGATGGGGGCCCGGAACACCGTGCCGTCCAGGATGGAGCGGATGGTGCCGTTGGGGCTTTTCCACATCTGGGTCAGCTGGGGGTACTCCTCCATGCGCTGCTTATTGGGCGTGATGGTGGCGCACTTTACAGCCACGCCCAGGCGGCGGGTGGCATTGGCCGCCTCCACCGTCACCTGATCCTCCGTCTCGTTCCGATGCAGCAGGCCCAGGTCATAATATTCGGTCTTTAAGTCCACAAAGGGCAATATCAGCTGCTCTTTGATCATCCCCCACAGGATGCGGGTCATCTCGTCGCCGTCCATCTCCACCAGGGGGGTGGTCATTTTGATTTTTTCCATGGTCTCACTCCTTGTTCCGGGCGGCGTAGTAGTTCATCAGGCAGCCGCGCAGCAAAATTTCCTTCTCGTCCGCCGTCAGGCCCTTCACATGCAGCAACAGATCGTGCACGCTGCCGTCCTTGCAGATGACCTGGGCGGGGATGTCCTCCCGGCCCTGCTCCACCGCCTGGCGGATGCCGGGGACGAACACGCAGTCGCCGCTTTCATAGTCGAAGGGCGTGCCCTCGTCTATGGTAAAGGGCAGGATGCCCCAGTTGATGCAGTTGCTGCGGTAGCGCTTGGTGGCGAACTGGTAGCAGATGTTGGCGAAGCCCCCCAGCACCTTCTGGCAGGAGGCGGCCTGCTCCCGGGCAGAGCCGTCTCCGGGCTTATTGGCAAACACGGCGGAGCCGAACTGGGTGCTCTGGGCCAATTCATCCGCATTGCCCACCCGGGCGAGAATCTTGCGCAGATGGACGCTCAGATCGCCCTCCCGCCGGGTCTTTTCCTGCTCCGCCACGGCCTTGGAGCGGCCCACATACTCCGGCACCCGGCGGCTGAGGGTAAACTCGGCCAGGCGCAGGGGATTGCTGCGGTAGGAGGAGGTCTCCCCGGAGGGGATCAGCTCGTCTGTGGTGGTCACCGGGTCGTGGATCACCGCCGCCAGCTCCACCAGGAGATTCTCGCTCAGCTGGTACATCTTGGGCCAGTCGGTGATGTTGGGGCCCATTTGCAGCTCCACAGAGGGTTCCGCCTTGCCGAAGCCGTAGTATACGCGGTTTTTATATACCGTGTCATCAAAATGATATTCGTGGTGTACGGGGGTGTAGTCCAGGTCCGTGGCCGGGGTGATGCGGCCGCCGTTTGCCGCCGTGGCGGCAATGGACCGGGCATCCATCAGGCACACGCCTGCAAACTGGCCCTCCCCGGGCTTGCTGCCCTCCCGGTTGGGGAAGTTCCGGGTGGTGTGGCGCAGGGACAGGCCGTTGTTGGCGGGCACATCCCCTGCGCCAAAGCAGGGGCCGCAGAAGCTGGGCTTGATGATGGCCCCGGACTCCAGCAGGTCTGCCGTGGCGCCGATCTTCATCAGCTCCAGGGAGACCGGCACCGACGTGGGGTACACATCGAAGCTGAAGGCCCCGGAGCCGGTGAATTTGCCCCGGAGGATGTCGGCGGCTTCGGTGATGTTGTCAAACAGACCGCCGGCGCACCCGGCGATGACGCCCTGGTCGGCCCAGACGCCGCCGTCGTGAATTTTATCCGTCAGATGGGGATCTGCCTTGGGGAAGCGCCGCCGGGCGTCTTCCTCCACGCCACGGAGAATTTCCTCGGCGTTGGCCAGGAATTCCTTGATGGTGTAGGCATTGGAGGGGTGGAAGGGCAGGGCGATCATGGGCTCCACCTTATCCAGCTCAATGGTGATGTACCTGTCATACCAGGCCACATCCCCCGGATGCAGGGGCTTATAGTCCTCGGGGCGGCCATGGGTCTTAAAGAAGCCCTCCGTCACCTCATCCGTCTCCCAGATAGAGGAAAGGCAGGTGGTCTCGGTGGTCATCACGTCGATGCCGTTGCGGTAATCGATGGGCAGGTCCCGGATGCCGGGGCCGCAGAACTCCAGCACGCAGTTATTTACAAACCCCGTCTCAAAGGTGGCCTTCACCAGGGCGATGGCCACATCGTGGGGGCCTACACCCTTTTGGGGCTTGCCGGTGAGGTACACCAGCACCACCTTGGGCATGGGCACATCCCAGGTGTTTTTCAGCAGCTGCTTGGCAAGCTCCGGGCCACCCTCGCCCACGGCCATGGTGCCCAGAGCCCCGTAACGGGTGTGGGAGTCGGAGCCCAGGATCATCCTGCCGCACCCGGCCAGCTCCTCCCGGGCGTAGGAGTGGATGACGCTCTGGTTGGCGGGCACATAGATACCGCCGTATTTCTTGGCGGCGGACAGGCCGAACATATGGTCGTCCTCGTTGATGGTGCCGCCCACGGCGCACAGGCTGTTGTGGCAGTTGGTCAGGGCGTAGGGAATGGGAAATTCCTTCATCCCCGAGGCCCTGGCCTGCTGGATGATGCCCACATAGGTGATGTCGTGGGACACCATGGCATCAAATCGCACCTGCAGCCGCTCTGCATCGCCGCTTACATTGTGGGCCTGCAGGATCTGCCAGGCCATGGTGTTCTCCCGGGCCCTGACCGCCGGGATCTCCGCCGCCTGGGCTATATGGCCGTCTTTCAGAAAAACGCCCTTGTCAAAACACTGGATCATATGGTCTCCTCCTCGCCAGTTTATGAAAATCAATCAGAGGGATTATAGCACAGTTCCTTCCGTTTGTGAATCCCATTTTCCCTCATTCCTCCACGGGTATGGCCACCTGCGTGATAAATTTATTCGCATCCGAGTGATGGGCCGGGCCTTCCAGATAGATATGGCGGCAGGTCCCCTTAGGCCGCAGCCCGTGCTGCCGGGCATAGTCCAGCAGCTTTTCCCGTATTCGAGGGATATCGGTGTAATCCCCATGGAAAAACACGCTCACCGCCCGTTCCTTTTCCCACTGCTCCACGCCGTCTCCGCGGCTGTCCTGGGGCACCGCCACGCAGAAGCGGGTGTCATCGGTGTCCTCCAGGGGGTAGGCCAGCAGGAACATCCGCTTGGAGCTGTCGCTTCCATACAGGCGCATAGCCTCCGGGATCACCTGCCGGAAAATTTCCATTCGATGGGCCACCGTAGGGGTGCTGCAGCGGCGGATATACAGCGTCTGGGCCGGGATCTCCCGCACCTCGATGACATCCTCTTCATTTTCGCTGACCCGCAGTCGGAGCTTTTCGATGCACAGGTCCAGCTCGTCCCGCATATTCTCCAGCCGCCCGATAAATTCCCGCAGGTCGGCCTTGTCCTCAAAGTAGAGCTTTATTTCGTCCAGGGAGATGCCCAGGGACTGCAGGCGGCGGATGGCCCGGATACGGGTCACGGTGTCGGTGGTATAGTAGCGGTTGCCGCCCTTGCCCTCCTTCACATCGGGGCGCACCAGCCCCTTGTCCTCGTAGTTGAGCAGGATGCGGCGGGTGATGTGCAGGGATTTGGCCACCTCGCCTATCGACAGTAAATGCGGATTGTTGTTTCTCATGGATTCTCCGTTCGCTTTCAATAATTTTACAGCTTTTTTCAAAAAAAGGCTTGCATCGTACACCGGTGTACGGACTATACTCCATTATAAATGAAATGTCAAAATTTGCAAGAAAATAAATTGGATGAAACCCATTCCAAGGAGGAAGAAAGATGAAAAAACGCATAGGAAGCCTGCTCATGGCTCTGGTCCTGGCCCTCAGCCTGGTCCCGGCCACCGTGTGGGCAGCGGACGATCCGATCTCGGTCGACACCTTCGAGGAATTGCAAGCAGCAATTGCCAGCGATGCCGACACCATCGACATCGTCGTGACGAATGACATTGAGCTGACGCAGGAACTGACTATCTCCGGCTCAAAGAAGGACATCACCATACGAAGCCAGGAGGGCAGCACCTATAAGCTGCTTCGCTCCGCTTCCTTCCAGGCCAGCGCAGACGACTATAAAAGTGAGTATGCGTTCCGGCTGAAAGCTGGTAAGCTGACCTTCCAAAACATCATCCTGGACGGCAACAAGGAGGCTGTAACGGCCAAAAACACATTCGTTTTTGTGTCCGGCTCCAATGACACGCAGCTGACCCTGGGCCAGGGCGCTACCATCCAGAACTGCGCCTCCACCGGCTACGGCGGCGCCGTCTATGTGTCCACGGGCAAGCTGGTCATGGAGGGGGGCAGTGCCATCAAGGACTGCACCACCAGCTACCGGGGCGGCGCCATTGCCATGATCTATGAACCTTGGAGCAACTACTCTACCGGCGCCATCACCTTCACCATGAAGGGCGCCACCATCTCCGGCTGCTCCACCACCGGCTCTGCTAACTACGCCCAGGGCGGCGCCATCTTCACCAGCGGTCGAGTGACCATGGACATTCAGGGCAGCACTATCTCCGGCAACACCGCCAACGGTAACGGCGGCGCCATCTATGGCGCGTCCACCAATCACTCCGGCGATATTGTCTTGAACCTCAGCGGCACCACCATCACCGGCAATACCTCCCAGAAGCTGGGCGGCGGCGTGTACTTTGACGGCACCACCTTCACCGTCAGCGGCGTTACCGACATCACCGACAACACCGGCTCGGCCAGCGCCAACAATGTATACCTGACCGCCAAGAAAACCGTTGATGCTTCCGGCCTGGCCGAGGGCAGCAAGATCGGTGTCTCCAGTGCGAACATTCCCTCCACCCTGGTCACCGGCTATGCGGAGGAAAACGGCTACTTCTTTGCTGACCGCACCGAAACCAAGCTCACAGCCACCACCGACGGCGGACTGCTGATCGAGGGCAAGGACGAGCACACCCACTGCATCTGCGGCCGCGCCGAATGTGACGGGACCCCCGAGGGCCATCGGATGATCACCTGCAAGGGCGTCAGCAGCCTGGACCTGATCAAGGGCTCCGGCAGCTACTACCTGCTGAATGATGTGACCCTCACCAAGACCTGGAAAGCTCCCTCCGGGATCACGCTGTGCCTCAACGGCCACGCCATCCACGCAGCGCGGGAAACGGCGGCCATCAATTTGGAAGACTCATGGGGGTTTAGGTTTGACCTCACCGACTGCGGCACCGACGGCAAGATCACCGGCATCGTCGATAGCAAGGGCAATGTCGCCGATTCCAGCGGCGTTGTCATCGGCGCCAGAGCCACCTTCAACCTCTATAACGGCAGTATCTGCGACAATACCCTCTATTCCTATCAGACCGGGCTCAAGGCGGGTGCTGTGGAGGTCAACGGTACATTTAATATGTATGGCGGCTCCATCAAGAATAACCAGGGCACCCGCTGGGTCGGCGCCGATAGCAACTATATCGGCGGCGTGTTGGTGAACTCCACCGGCGCATTTAACCTCTATGACGGCGAGATCTCCGGCAACCGTTCTGCCCACGATAACCGCTCCAGCGGCACCTTTAACGGCGGCGCTGTGTATGTGAACGGCGGCAAATTCACCATGACCGGCGGCGTTATCAAGAACACCCGGGCCGGTGTGGGCGATGATGTCCAGGGTGACGGCGGCGCTGTGTATATCACCGCCAGCAATAATAAGGCGGGCACCTTCAAAATGACCGGCGGCGAAAATTCCGGCAACACCGCCAGACGCCAAGGCGGCGGGGGGGGCGCGGTGCAACGGCCCCTCCCCCAGTCCCGGGGCCCCCCAGACTCCGGTAACACCCCCCCGGGGGGGCATAAATCTTCTGTACACCAAGGGGGGGGGGGGGTTTTCGGGGGCTCCCGCCAACGTTCCACACAGGGGGGGTGATCGTCTAGAG
>OBLO01003157.1_pt1 | contig 12038 bp, 9 predicted proteins | sample 1519401 | NCBI WGS metagenome assembly OBLO01 (sample SAMEA2602897, study PRJEB22501) | metagenome | reverse complement strand
GATAAAATGTTTACAGCAAGCCAAAAGAGTTGGAGCAGAAGTTTTTGAATTTTTTCCAACTGATGCGATGTTTCAGAAGAATCAGAAAGAAATTGATTTGTTGAAAGATGTAATAAAAGATTTGGATATAGAACCTACTTTTACATTTGGCTATCCAAAAGAGTATTGCATTACATCAGATCAAAAAGAAAGCAGAAATGGTGCAGTAGAATTCCTAAAACGTGGGATAGAGGGAATTTCCTTACTTGGGGGAAAATCAGTAGGCGGAATCGTATATGGCTCCTGGCCCGCAGACTATAGTGCACAGATTATTGAGCCGGCGCTGAAAGCGCTGCACAGGGAAAGAAGTATAGCGTGTATGAAAGCTGTAATGAAGACGGCTGAAGATTTTGGTGTAACTGTAAATCTGGAAATTGTTAATCGTTTTGAACATTATCTGATCAATACAGTTGACGAAGGTCTGGAATTCTGTAAAGAGATTGACAGTCCAAATTGTAAGCTTCTGCTTGATTGTTTTCATATGAATATCGAAGAAGACGATATAGAACAGTCAATAGAGAAAGCTGCTGATCATATTGGGTATTTTCATGTCAGTGAACCCAATCGTAAAGTTCCAAATACCTGTGCACATATAAATTGGAAAGCAATAGGAAAGGCTCTGAAAAAAACAGGTTATGATGGTGCCGTTGTACTGGAACCCTTCTATAAGTTTGGTGGGGAACAGGGACATAATATGAGAATGTGGAGAGATCTGGATAAGGATCTTTCAATGGAAAATCGATTACGGATTGCAGCACAGGGAATTGAATATATTAAAACACAATTTGAGGAGGGATAAAATGCTAAGTGAAAGAGTAATTGGAAAAAAAGCGTGGGTAACAGGCGCTGCGCATGGAATTGGAAGAGCCAGTGCGTGGGCATTAGCTGAGGCAGGAGCTGATGTGGCAATTTCAGATATTAATGAAAAGGGGCTGGAAGAGACTGCTGAGTATATTAGAAAGCTTGGTAGAAAAGCACTGGTCCTGCCAGCTGACATCACGAAAGAGAATGAAATTGAAGAGACTATTAATACAATAGTGGATAAATGGGGAAAACTGGATATTGCTTACTGTAATGCCGGCACATTTCAGGATATTCCGGCAGAAGATATGCCTTTGGAAGAATTTGAAAGAGTTATAAAAGTAAATCTGACCGGTGCATTTATCTCTTCACGTGCAGCAGGAAAAGCAATGATAAAACAAAAAAGCGGAAGTATTATCCTTACTGCATCTATGTCAGGACATATAGTAAATATCCCACAATGCCAATGTGCATATAACTCTTCAAAGGCAGGCGTTATCTTACTGGGAAAGAGCCTGGCAATTGAATGGGCAAAACATGGTATTCGGGTAAATACAGTCAGTCCTGGTTACATTCGTACATGGAGTGATGAACCGTTAAAGCCAGAAGAAGTCGGACAGTCCAATTTTGAACAGTGGACACCATTAAAACGTTTTGGAGCTGCAAGTGAAATTGCCGGGATTATCGTATACCTGGCCAGTGAAGAAAGCAGTTTCGTAACAGGTTCTGATTTTGTAGTAGATGGAGGCTATACAGCATTCTGATAGAAAGGAAAAATAAATTATGAAAAAGTATACAAAGAAAATTATGGCGATGGTAACTGTAGCAGCAACAATGGTAACCGGAACAGCGATTCCTGTTATGGCAGATGATGCGCCGACAATTCGTTTAATAACTTGGTTAACACCTTCAAATCCTGCACAGAAACCTTCATATGATGCAATTGAAAGCTTTGCAGATGATCATGCAGATGAATTTACCCTGGAACACGAAAATATTGTTGGAGATGAACTGAAAGCTAAGATTAAAACAGATATCGCAGGAGATACAGTACCGGATATTTTTATCTATTGGGGAAGCGGCGGAAACTCTACTATGCTGTTGGATGCAGATGTTATTATTCCATTTGATGAATATCTGGATGCGTCAGAATTGGTTAGCAGAGATTTATTCCCAGAGGAATCATTTAGCAGAACATCATCAAATGGGACGTTGACCACCATTACAACCTCTCTTCAGTACGGAGTATGGCTGTGCAATAAAGCGCTGTTTGAAGAATACGGTTTGGAATATCCAAAAACTTTAGATGATATGCTTGAAGTTGGAAAAGTGTTCAATGAGAATGGAATTACTCCATTTGCAATGGGATCAAAGGGCGGAAATCCAGCACATGAATTCGTAGCTGAAATTTTAGGACAGATGCCAGACTGTGAGAAAGATTTTGAAAATCTTACACAAAATTATACCATTGACACCCCTAATATTCATAATACCCTGGAAATTGTCGACACAATGAGAGAAAACAACCTGTTCCCGGCAGATACCATTTCTATTGGAGACTGGAATCAGCAGTTTGCACTCTATAATGAAGGAAAAGCTGCAATGATCTATGCATGGACATGGCAGATCCCTAACATTACAGAAGAGACAGCAGAAAATTCAGTTATTATTGATGCCCCTGTTATGCCTGGCGGTACAAGAGATACCTCAAACTTCACACGTGCAGGCGGTGATATGGGATATATGATTTCTAAAAAAGCATGGGAAGATGATACCAAAAAACAGGCAATTATTGATATTGTAGACTATTTATATTCAGCTGAGATGCAGGAAATTGGATTGTATAATGCAGGAGACATTCCGGCCAGAAATGATGTAGAAATTGACGATGCGAAGGTTACTGTTCCGCTTCTGGCAGATATTATTGCTTATGGAAAGGGAAAAGAATCTTGTCCGAACTTCCCACAGACTTGTCCGAAGACAGAATGCTGGACTGATTTTGCAGATGGATTTGATGAATTATTTGCTGGTATTTCAACTCCTGATGAGGTGATTGAACATATTGATGAATCACTGGAGTCAGCAAAGAATTAAACGGAGCTGCTTATGAGAAAAGGAAAAATCCATGATAAAATATTCGCTATATTATTTCATTTTCCGTCATTTTGTCTCTACACTGTTTTTTTGATTCTTCCTCTTGTAGCTTCTTTCTTTATTGCATTATTAAAATGGAATGGTGTTGGAGACAGTGTATTTGTCGGATTAGATAATTTTCTGGATATTTTTGTACGTGACCGATACTTTAAAAAAATAATTGCCAATACATTAATCAGTATGGGAGCTGGAGTTTTTATCCAGCTTCCGTTGGCTTTGATTCTGGCTTACATGGTTTATCGTGTGAAAAAGGGTTTCAGATTTTTTCAGACATCGTATTTCGTACCGGTGGTTATTTCAGCAACTGTAATAGGTTTAATGTTTTCATTGTTCTTTAATCCTACATTTGGACCAATCAATACGTTTCTGAAAGCTGTTGGTATGGAGAAGTATATAAAGAATTGGTTATCTGATCCTGATATTGTATTATTTTCTGTAATTTTACCTGGTATATGGCAATATCTGGGGTATCATTTTGTTATCCTCTTGGCGGGAATGCAGTCTATTCCAAGTGAGATAATAGAAAGTGCAAGGATAGATGGTGCAAATACGGTAGATATTTTTTCAAAGATTGTAATACCAAATGTGAAGAGTATGATTCAGGTTTGCATTATCATAAATTTATCCGGAGCAATTAAAACATTTGATATTCCATACATGATGACGCAAGGCGGACCTGGTGCATCCAGTACATTTCTGGCTATTTATATGTACAAAGAAGCATTTGTGGATTCCAGCATCGGACGTGGAACTGCTATTGCGGTTTGTATGCTTATAATGGCTGTTCTGGCTACGGCAGTGGTGAACAAAGTATTTGCCTATATTAACAGAAATGATTAAAGGAGAAGGAATATGCGCAGTAAAGTAAAAATATCTGTATTGATTAAATACCTTGTTCTGTGTAGTGTTGCGCTTATAATGCTGTATCCACTTTTTTGGGTTTTCCTGTCTTCCTTAAAAGAGAATAATGAAATATTTTCCAGACCTTTTTCGTTTCCGTTAAATCCCAAGTGGGATAATTACTCTACGGCATGGGAAGCTGCTGATGTACCGCTGCATATGTTAAATACGGTTATTTATGCAATTAGCAGTGTGGTAGGAGTTACGATTGCAAGCGCAATGACATCTTATGTCATTGCACGAATTGAAAAGGGAAGAAAGATTTATCACTATTATTCTTTGGGAATTATGATACCTATAAATGCAATTATAATCCCATTTATTCTTATATTTCGTAAAATAGGAATATTGAACACAAGGATTGGAATTATATTGGCTTTTATTGTAACGAATCTTGCATTTAGCATTTTTATCTTAACTCCCTTTATGGAGTCGATTCCAAAAGAACTGGAGGAAGCTGCAAAGATAGATGGATGTAATCGTATGCAGATTTTCTGGAAAATAATTTTGCCGATATCAAAAAGTGGTTTAGCAACTGTTGCAACTTTTGTTTTAATTAACAGCTGGAATGATTTATTTTTAAGTCTGTTGATCATATCAAAACAGTCTTTAATAACATTGAATCAGGTATGCTATAACATGAAAGCCCAATATGTGGCAGATTATGGATTGATCTCAGCAGCAATTATAATCTTGGTCCTTCCGGTAATCGTGCTCTTTGTGGTATTTCAGAAGCAGGTTATAAAAGGAATGACAGCTGGAAGCGTGAAAGGATAAGGAATGATCAAATATAGTAAAGAATTAGAAGAACAAGGCTTTTTTGTGCAGAGATATGAAGATCGCTTTTTTTGGGATACCCCGGAAAATCTGAGTAAATATCCCTGGGGCACAAAAGATGGATGGGAAAAAGAAGAAACAAACCCGGTTTTAGGAGGAAAATTTGGTACATGTTTTGATTTATCCGTTATGAAAGATGAAAATATGTATAAAATGTGGTTTTCCTGGCGTCCTAAGGAATGTATTGCTTATTCAGAAAGTCCGGATGGTGTGCATTGGAAAGAGCCCATCGAGGTGTTAAAACCAAGAGAGGATTCATGGTGGGATAAAGATGAATTAAACCGTCCATCTGTGATAAAAGTAAATGGAATATATAAAATGTGGTATTCCGGACAGATGGCACCCTATACAAATGAAGGTAAATCCTACATTGGTTATGCCCAAAGTGTAGATGGTATTAACTGGGAAAGGTTTGATGCTCCGGTACTTGTACCTGACCAGGATTGGGAATTAAAAGCTATCATGTGTCCTCATGTTATATATGATGAAACAGAAAAAATATATAAGATGTGGTATTCCGGAGGAGGTAATCATGAACCGGATGCTATTGGGTATGCATGGAGTAAGGACGGCATGAATTGGAAAAAATACGAAGGAAACCCTATTTTTTCCAGTGATGTTAACATTGATTGGGAGAGAAATAAAACAGCAGCCTGCCATGTGCTGAAATGGGATGGCTGGTACTATATGTTTTATATCGGTTTTATCCATGTGGATCGTGCAGCAATTGGATTAGCCAGATCAAAAAACGGAATCACAGGATGGGAGCGGTATTCTCAGAATCCGATCATTGCACCGGATAAAGGAAAATTTGACGAAAAAGCAGTATATAAACCATATGTAATGAAAAATGATACGGGATGGATTATGTGGTATAATGGAGCCATGTATATTCCTGATTCAGAAGAGATTGTACGGGAACAAATCGGAGTAGCATATCTGAAACGTGAAAACTTATGGAATGAATAATAAATAAAATTACATATGAGGGAAAGAACAGCAATGAACAGAAGAAAAAATACGATACGAAAACAATTGACCATATCCTATGTATTTTTGATTTTGCTGTCTACAGTTCTGCTCAATATCGTTCAGTTTTTTCAGATATACAAATATACGAAAGACCAACAGCAGAACGAGATTGAGAAGGAATTTATACAGACAAAAAATAATATTCAGACTGTTCTTTCCCAGATCAATACCATACGATGTCAGGCCATTGAAGTGGTTTTAAACAGTAATGAGAATTTAAAATATGGCGAAAAGGGCTACCTTTATAGCTGCAAGGAAATTGAAAAGAACCTTCAGACACTTCGCAGATCCGGGACATATATTGCAGATATCAGCTGGATTGATAATGCAGGCAGGATAAGAAGCACAAATGAAATCATAAGAAGAGATAGTTTTTATGATAATCCGTGCATGAAAGACCTGCGTGAAAGTAAAGAGAATATTGTGTATACAGGCTTTTATGATCGATCCCCTTACTTGCTGCTAGATGATTACACTCCTGTGTTTTCTGTGGGACAGAATATTTATGATACATATTGTCCGAATTTGAAAATAGGATTTCTGGAGCTTGATATTTATAGTGATGCATTGGAGAACAATGTTAGCTTTATTCCAAGTGGAACAGATTCCAATGCGATTTTAACAGATAAAGACAATTAAATCATTTTAAAAAATGAAAATACTTCAAAAAATAATATCATACAGAAAACATACACATTTGAAAACGGCTGGACTTTAGAAATCGGATGTGGAAATGAAGCTGTTATCAGAAATCTAAAGGAAAATCTGAAAGGTTTTGTAGGTGTAGCTGTTGTTATTCTGATACTGTCTGTGATATGTGCATCTTATTTTGCCTGGTCTATCTCAAATCCATTGGGAAAATTAACTGCCAGCATGAGTTTGATGAAAGCCAATGGAAAATTTAAAAATATAGAAGTGAATTCAAATTTAAAGGAAATAAACACCCTTGAAATAACTTACAACGCAATGGTGATTTCCTTGGAAGAGATGTTGAAAAAAAATGCTGCTATACAAAGAGAAACAAATAAGGCAAAATTACTTGTACTGCAAATGCAGATAAATCCACATTTTCTTGCAAATTCTTTTGAAACGATCAGAGCATTGGCAATTAAAAGCGAAAGCTATGAAGTTGAAAAAGCAGCAGATGCACTTGCCAAAATGTATAGATATGTATTAAATGATAAAACGCATATAGTTTGTTTAAAGGATGAAATCAATTATGTGAAAAACTATATACGTATGCAGGAATTCAGGTTTGGAAAAAAAGTTCAGATATTTTACAGGATTCAGCAGGAACTGTATGATTTCCCAATTTTGTGCTTAACTATACAACCATTAGTAGAAAATGTATATTGTCATGGCCTGAAAGATGAGCAGAAAACAAAAATAATGCTCATAGAAGCTGTACTGGAAAATGATAATTTAAGAATTGTTGTAAGTGATAATGGATGCGGAATGAGTCCGGCTCAATTACAATATGTTTACTCACTTCTTGCAGCTAATGTCGCCTCAAAAGTTATCTGCGAAGAATCTCCTAGAACAGGAATTGGTCTTGTAAATGTAAATAACCGTCTTGTCCTGTATTATGGAAAAGAGTCGGGAATCACTATTGAAAGTGAAGAAGGAAAAGGAACAAAAGTTTCATTTAGGATAAAAAGGAAAAAGGTGGTGCCGGATGAAAGTTTTGATAATTGATGATGAGGAAAATATACGTTTTTTGCTATGTAATTTTCTGAAAAAGTTTGAAAGCGAATTGCAAATTGTCGGAACCTGTGATAATGGAGAAGAAGGTTTGGAATTGTGCAAGAAACTATCTCCGGACCTGATCATTTCTGATATCCGAATGCCCAGAATGTCTGGCCTTGAACTTCTTAGAAAAGTCCGGGAAACGAATAAAAACTGTTTTTGTATTTTTGTCAGCGCATATACAGAATTTTCTTATGTGCAAGAAGCTATTAAAAATGGAGCAGTAGATTATATTTTAAAGCCCATTCAGGAGGAAGAGTTATATAAGATTATCGGGAAAGTGATAGGTGAGTGGAAAAAAAACAGAAATGAAAAGGAAAAAGTAAAATTACTTCAGAGTGAAGTGAAAAAATTAAAAAAGGAAAAGCAGATTGATTATAAAAGCAATTACGATTCAGAAAAATACAGTAAATCAGTCAGAAATGTATTAAGTTATATTGAAGAAAATTATCATCAGGATATTTCTCTGGAATCTGCCGCTACAGAGGTGTTTATGAATAAAAATTATTTATCCAGTTTATTCTGTAATGAAATGGGCGTGGGATTTACAAAGTATCTTAGTGATTTTCGCTTGAAAAAGGCCAAGATCTTATTGAGAGAAACAGAATTAAATATAAATGAAATAGCGAATATGACAGGATTTGCAACAGCGAATTATTTTGTCAGGGTGTTTAAAAAGCAGGAAAACTGTACCCCAAAGAATATAGGATTATGGAGGAACGGAAACTTAAATGAAAGCACTGGAAATTGGAAATGTAAAAATTACAAGTGGATTTTGGAAAGAATATCAGGAACTGATATTAAAAAAAGTAATCCCTTATCAATGGGATATTTTGAATGATAAAGTAAAAGGAATCGAAAAAAGCCATGCTATAGATAACTTCCGAATTGCAGCTGGTATTTCAAATGATAAATTTTACGGAGAAGCATATCAGGACAGTGATTTGTACAAATGGCTAGAAGCTGTAGGAAACGCACTACAGGTGGAAAATAATATTGAATTGGAAAAAAAGGCAGATGAGGTTATTGACCTTCTGGAAGGAGCTCAGGAAGAAGATGGATACTTAAATACCTATTTCCAGCTTGTTGAACCAGAGAAAAAATGGTCTAATATTTTAGAGTGCCATGAATTATATTGCGCAGGACATTTAATTGAGGCTGCCATAGCTTATTACAAGGGAACAGGAAAAGATAAAATATTAAAAATTGCCTGCAAGTTTGCAGATTGTATTAATGAGAAATTTGGACCGGAAGAGTGGAAGATGCATGGATATCCAGGGCATCAGGAGTTAGAACTTGCGTTGGTGAAACTGTATGATCTCACGAATGAAAATAAATATTTAAAATTAGCGGAATATTTTATTGACATACGTGGAACAAATCAATTTTTTGAAGAAGAATTTATAAAACGTAAAAGAATTTGTCACTGGACAAAATGTAAAGTGGAAGAACCAAACAGACGATATAATCAATTTCCATATCAGGAGTATAATCAATTCCATCAACCGGTACGTATGCAAAAGAAAGCAACGGGGCATGCTGTCAGAGCGGTATATATGTATACAGCAATGGCAGATCTGGCTTATCATAATGGAGATAAGGAATTGCTGGATAGCTGTAAAGCATTGTGGGATAATATTACGAATAAGCAGATTTATATAAATGGAAGTATTGGTTCTACACCTTCCGGTGAAGCTTTTACGAAAGACTATGATCTTCCTAATGATACGAACTATTCGGAAACCTGTGCAGCCCTTGGAATGATCTTTTTTACATTTAAAATGCTGCAGAATTTTGAGCAGAGTTGTTATGCGGATACAATTGAATATATTTTTTATAATGCAGTATTATCAGGCCTTGGCCTGGACGGAGAACATTTCTTTTATGCGAATCCAATGGAGATGCTTCCCAGACGCAGCAAGGATAATCCGGAGAGGAATCATTTGAAATCTGTTCGGCAACAGTGGTATGCCTGTTCCTGCTGTCCACCTAATATTGCACGTACATTAGCAGGACTTGGGAAATACATATATGGATTAGAAGAGGATGAAAGTATACTGTATGTGAACCAGTTTATAAATAGTGAAGCTACTGTTGAAAGAAATGGAAAACAGTATCAGGTAAAATTAGAGACACAGTTTCCGTTAAACGGAATAATCTCAATAACAGTCAGCGGCAAAGCTTGTAGTAAAATAGCTATTCGACATCCTGCCTGGTCCTCTGGTGTCAAGATAAAGAAAAACGGGCGGGAAATTCTCTGTGAGAGATCAGAATCCGGGTATATTTTAGTTGATTTAGATTCGCAGGAAATTAACAAAATTGATCTGGAGCTTCAGATGGAGCCAATTATCATAGCTGCGAATAGAAAAATCAGCTACGATGCAAGAAAAGCTGCAATTGTTATGGGGCCTTTACTGTATTGTTTTGAGTCTATTGACAATGGAACTGAAATAGAAGAACTGGGCTTATATGCGCAGGGTGAGCTTGAAACAAAGAGAAACAGTATTGCAGGAAAAGAAATTAATACAATATATGCAAAAGGTGCCAGAAGAAGAGAACTGGCAGGAGATACACTCTATGGAGTGTATCAGGAAATGAAAGAAGATGTAAAGCTTACAGCGATACCTTATTTCCTTTGGAATAACCGTGGAGAGGGAGAAATGAAAGTGTGGATTCCGGTTGAATAATTGTTTCTGCTTTTGAAATAATGTATATTGGGGATACTTGACATCTCCTTTCTCACTCTGTATCATAATATGCAAACTCACAGACAGTCACCTCCATACGCTATGGCTCATTTGAGTCATCTGCCGTATACAGTGGCTGTTTGTGCATATTGGATGGGGTGTAAGTATGGAACAAAATGGCCCGGGATTCCCGTCTTATGACACTTGCAGGAGTGGGGTCTGTGCTGCAGCTACTGGTCCGGAATCGTAGATGATACAGATCGCTGCTACCTGGGTGGAACTCCTCACGGCCTTATGGATGTTCTGGGGCTTCGCAGTACAGAGATTGACGGACTTTATGACTGGGAAGAGAATCAGATGGTTCCGGATGGAAAGGTAACCTGGATTTATGGAAATAGCCAGGAAGAGCTAAAGGTTTACGGATTGGCAGTGGCAAAAGTGGAATAAAAATTTCCGGTAAAGGACGAAAACAAAACGGTGATGCAGATTCTATGGTCTGTTTCGCCGTTTTGTGATATGATGGGAATAAAACAGAATGGAATGTTTGTTTCTATATAGTGGTGCTGGATAAAGGGGTACCGCAGGCATAAACAACAGAGAAAGCTGAGATTGGAAAATACGATGGAAAAAAGAGAATTATATGGCGTTTTTGAAAAAATCCTGGAGCAGGAGCTGGTTCCGGCTATGGGATGCACAGAACCGATTGCCCTGGCTTATTGTGCGGCAGTTGCAAGAAAAGAATTGGGCTGCCTTCCTGACAGAGTGTTGGTTGAGGTAAGTGGAAATATTATAAAAAATGCAAAAAGTGTAATTGTTCCTTCCACAAATGGTGCAAGGGGAATCCTTGCAGCTGTGGCTATCGGTATTGTGGCTGGAAAGACGGAGTTGCAGCTGGAGGTGCTTTCCCAGATAACCAGTGAGGAGAAAGAGGCCTTTCAGGAATATATGGAGAAGGTACCTTTTGAGGTACGGCAGCTGGAGAGTACCCTGCCCCTGGATATCCAGATCACAGTGTGGAAAGGGGATAATTCTGCCGGGGCAAGAATTGCGGGAAGCCACACCAATCTGGTTTCTCTTATGAAAAACGGTATTGTGCAGAAGATAGACAACCAGAAGGAGGAGACACCAGGAGAAAAACAGCCCAAGGAAGATGTTTATGATTTACTGTCCATGGAAGCAATTTATGAATATGTAAATGAGGAAGATTTGGAAATGGTGAAACCGGTTCTGGAGAGACAGATTGCCTATAACAGTCGGATTTCCCAGGAGGGGCTTTCGGGAAACTATGGCGCAAATATCGGTTCTGTGATTCGCAGCTGTTACGGAAATGATGTGAGAAGCAGAGCCCTGGCGGCAGCTGCAGCAGGCTCTGACGCACGTATGAATGGCTGCGAGCTTCCGGTTGTGATCAATTCCGGAAGTGGAAATCAGGGGCTTACCGTGTCCCTTCCTGTTCTGGAATATGCGAAGGAATTGCAGGCTTCTGAGGAGAAGCTTTACCGTGCATTGCTTTTGTCCAATTTGGTTGCCATTCATCTGAAGCATGGAATCGGAACCCTGTCTGCATATTGCGGAGCCGTAAGTGCAGGAGCGGCAGCAGGAGCCGGAATTGCCTATCTGAAAGGCGGAGACTACAAAACCATTACACATACCATTGTAAATGCCCTGGCAATCACTTCCGGAATCGTATGTGATGGTGCCAAATCCTCCTCCGCAGCGAAAATTGCACCTGCAGTGGGGTCTGGAATTTTCGGATATGAAATGTACAGGCATGGGCAGCAGTTTTATGGCGGGGTGCAGGTAGTTTTGTTTGCATTCGAGAACATATATCACACACATTCT
>OBLO01003155.1_pt1 | contig 12055 bp, 9 predicted proteins | sample 1519401 | NCBI WGS metagenome assembly OBLO01 (sample SAMEA2602897, study PRJEB22501) | metagenome | reverse complement strand
ACGTAATAATGGGACAGATTAAAGTAGAAAAAAACGCAGGCGGTATCCAGGGACTTTGTGTGATCGAACCAACGGTACACGGTGACGCAAGAGGATACTTTATGGAGACATACAACCAGAAAGACATGGAGGAAGCCGGACTTACAATGCAGTTTGTTCAGGACAATCAGTCATGCTCAACAAAAGGAGTTTTAAGAGGATTACATTTCCAGAAAGAATTTCCACAGGGCAAACTGGTACGAGTCGTAAAAGGTTCTGTATTTGATGTTGCTGTAGACTTGAGAAGTGACAGTGAGACATACGGAAAATGGTTCGGTGTGGAGCTGACAGAAGAAAATAAGAAACAGTTCTATATTCCGGAAGGATTCGCACATGGATTCCTGGTATTGAGTGATATTGCTGAGTTCTGCTACAAATGTACAGACTTCTATCACCCGGGAGATGAAGGCGGTCTTGCATGGAACGATCCTGAGATTGGTATCGAGTGGCCGACACTGACAGGAGAGTACAAAGGAACAGCTTCCGGTGAAGGATATGCACTTGAAGATGGAACTGCGCTGAACTTAAGCGAAAAAGATCAGCTCTGGGTTGGATTAAAAGATACATTCCATTTTTAAATCGCCATGCGTTCGGAAGAAGCTGCCAGTGGCAGGTTCTGTAGATTTAAGATAATAAAAGCTTCGGATCATACGAATCCGGAGCTTTTTTGTTATCTTAAACTGTTATTCATATAATATTAAGAATATAAATATTGCTCAATTATTAACTATATGTTACAATAAATCGGATAAAAAGGGAAAATATGTAATAATATGTACGAGGAATATCTTAATGAGTGGTAAATTAGATTATATAAATATGATAAAAAAAGTATCTCCCTATAATTTGAAAAAGGGGATACTTTATTTGCGCCATTATGGACCGAAAGGATTCTGGATAAAATTAACAGAACGTTTCCAGAAAAGCGATATTGATTATAAAGAATGGTATGAAAATCACAGACCATCTGAACAGGAATTAGAAAGAGAACGGAAGCAGGTATTTGAATACAGTCCTAAGATCAGCATCCTGGTACCGGTATACAATACACCGGAGGTGTTTTTAAAGCAGATGATCCAGTCAGTGAGAAAGCAGACTTATACGAACTGGGAATTGTGTATTGCCAATGCTAATCCTTCTAATCAGGAAGTAAGTAGTATTCTGAATGTTGCAGGCAAGAAGGACAACAGGATCAAAGTAGTGGATGTTCCGGAAAATGAGGGAATTGCACAGAATACGAACAGAGCATTGGAGATCGCAACGGGAGAATTTGTAGGATTGCTGGATCATGATGATCTTCTGGAAGAAAATACACTGTATGAAATTGTAAGCTGCCTGAACAAAGATCGCAAGACAGATGTGCTATATACAGACGAAGATAAAGTGACGACAGATTTGGATGAATATTTTTCTCCGAATTTTAAGCCGGACTTTAATCTGGATATGTTGAGAGCAAATAATTACATCTGTCATTTTTTTGTTGCAAAAAAAGCATTAATTGAATCGGTAGGAAAGTTCAGAGCGGAATATAACGGGGCGCAGGATTATGATCTGATCTTACGATGTACGGAACAGGCGGAAAGAATCTCTCATGTTGCAAAGATATTATATCACTGGCGGGTGCATAAGGAATCAACAGCAGATAATCCTTTAAGTAAAATGTATGCATATGAAGCTGGAAAGAAGGCAATCGAAGATCATCTCAGACGATGCCATACAAAAGGAGAAGTCCTTCAGACGGAAAATCTTGGATTTTACAGAGTAAAATATCCTGTGACAGGAAATCCGCTGGTGTCTATTCTGATCCCGAATAAAGATCAGGCAGAGACATTAGATAAATGCCTGAAGTCAATAGAAAAACTGACGGATTATGAGAATTATGAAATTATCATTATTGAGAATAATAGTACGGAAGAGAAGACTTTTGAATACTATGAACAGATTTGCAATGATAAGATCCGTGTCGTATACTGGAAAAAAGAATTTAATTATTCGGCAATTAATAATTTTGGTGCAAAACAGGCAAAGGGAGATTATTTACTGCTGTTAAATAATGACATGGAAGTGATAAGTCGTGACTGGCTTACAGAGTTGCTTTCAACATGTCAGCGAAAAGAAGTCGGTGCAGTAGGTGCTAGACTATATTATCCGGATGATACGGTGCAGCATGCGGGAATTATCATTGGAATCGGAGGAGTTGCCGGCAGTGTCTTTGTCGGTATGAAACGCGGTTATACAGGATATATGCACAGAGCGGCTATCCAGCAGGATTTAAGTGCCGTGACAGCGGCCTGTATGATGATGAAACGTTCGGTATTTGAAGAAGTCGGCGGACTGGAAGAAGAGCTGAAAGTAGCGTTTAATGATGTGGATCTATGTCTTAGAATACGGGAAAAAGGACATCTGATCGTGTATGATCCATATGTAGAGTTATATCATTATGAATCTAAGACCAGAGGAGCTGAAGATACGAAAGAAAAAGTGCGCAGATTTCAGGGAGAGATAGAATATATGCGCAGCCATTGGATTGACATATTGAAAAATGGAGATCCAGCGTATAATCCGAATCTTTCCTTAAAAAAATGGGACTATTCCCTGAAAGTGAACTAACGGAGAAATTATGTGTGAAGTAACAATCGTAATACCTAATTACAAAGGAAAAGAGTATCTGTTTTCCTGTGTGAAAAGTTTGTATGAAAAGGATCAGACAGAAAAGAAAATCCTGATCATAGATAATGCCTCGAATGATGGAAGTATAGAGGAAGTTGTAAAAGAATATCCGGAAGTTGAATGTGTGATGCTGGATAAGAACTATGGCTTTTGCAGAGCAGTTAATATCGGTATTGAAAAGACAGATACACCATATGTGATCTTGTTAAATAATGATACGGTGATAAAAGATAACTATGTAAAGTATCTGCTGGATTCGATCAAGAAAGATCCGAACATATTTTCTGTGGAGCCTAAGATGATCCAGTATCATGATCCGTCCAAAATTGACAGCGCAGGAACCTATTATAATGCACTTGGATGGGCATACGCATATGGAAAAGACAAAAGTGTGAAGAAATACAATAATATAAGAAAGATTTTTGCAGCATGCGGAGGGGCTTCAATCTATCGGAAAAAAGTATTTGAAGAGATTGGAATGTTTGATGAGAAGCATTTTGCATATCTGGAAGACATAGATGTGGGATATCGTGCCAGGATAGCGGGATACGATAATTTATATGAACCCAAATCAGAAGTGATCCATGTGGGAAGTGCGGCAAGCGGAGCAAGATATAATGAATTTAAAGTCAAGATGTCTTCACGCAATAATGTATATCTGATATATAAAAATATGCCGGTTGTACAGAAGATACTGAACAGTCCGTTCCTTTTTGTGGGATTTTTGGTGAAGTACCTGTTTTTCCTTCGCAAGGGATACGGAAAGCTATATGTCAATGGTATTAAAGAAGGGCTGCATATGGGGGAAAAATCAGATAAAGTAAAATATGAATCCGGCCATCTTAAGAATTATATAAAGATTCAGATAGAACTATGGATAAATATTTTCCGGCGTCTGGCATAGGAAAACGAAATAATAGATAAAGTTGGTGAGTAAAATTGATCAAGGAAAATCAAGGGTTATTAAATAAAATACATGTGGTACTGGATGCGGTAGTGATTGTAATTTCGTATGTGCTTTCATGGTATCTGAGATTCAGGAGCGGCATTTTTGAGATGGATCCGTGGTATCTTTCTCTGCAAGTATATATGAGTGTACTGATATTCATTATACCGGGATATCTGTTGCTATATTATATTTTTCAGTTATATACTCCGAAAAGAGTCAGAGGAAGAAGACTGGAAGCATGGAATATCCTTCAGGCGAACACGATAGGCTTTCTGGTATTTATTTTAGTACTTTATTTCAGACATCAGACAGATTTTTCCAGAACGATGATCTTTGTTTTTTACTGTATTAATATTTTTCTGGAAATAGTAGAGCGTAATGTGATCAGAATGGGACTTCGGAAGATCAGAAGTCAGGGATTTAATCAGAAACATATCTTACTGATCGGATACAGCCGTGCGGCAGAACAGTACATTGACAGAATCCTGGCAAATCCGGACTGGGGATATAATATCCGGGGTATCCTTGCCGATAATGTTCCTAGAGGAACAGAATATAAGAAGGTCAGGGTACTGGGAAGAATTGATAATCTGGAAATTGTGCTGCCGGAAAATAAACTGGATGAAATTGTAATTACACTGGGTCTGGCTGAATATCATAAGCTGGAAAGAATTGTTAAAATGTGTGAAAAATCAGGTGTGCATACGAAATTTATTCCGGATTATAATAACGTTATACCGACCAAGCCGTACACCGAAGATCTGCAGGGACTTCCGGTGATCAATATCCGAAGAGTTCCGTTAAGTGATCCGCTGAATAAATGGATGAAACGCGGAGTGGATATATTTGGAGCAATTGTAGCAATTATTCTCTTTTCTCCGGTTATGATCGTAACGGCAATTATGATCAAGAAGACTTCGCCGGGGCCTTTGATCTTTTCGCAGGAAAGAGTAGGGTTGCAGAATCGTCCGTTTAAAATGTATAAATTCCGTTCAATGATCGTACAGGATGAGAAAAAAGAAAAGAAAGGCTGGACGACCAAAGATGATCCGCGTGTTACGACGGTCGGAAGGTTTATAAGAAAAACAAGTATAGATGAACTGCCTCAGCTTTTTAATGTCCTTCGAGGGGACATGAGTCTTGTAGGGCCGAGACCGGAAAGACCGCAGTTTGTAGAAAAGTTTAAAGAAGAAATACCTCGGTATATGATCAAACATCAGGTAAGACCGGGACTTACGGGATGGGCTCAGGTAAATGGATACAGAGGAGATACGTCTATTAAGAAGAGAATAGAGCATGATCTGTATTATATTGAAAACTGGACACTTGGATTTGACTTTAAGATTATATTTTTAACATTTTTCAAAGGATTTATTAATAAAAATGCCTATTAGCTTTAAGGAGAAGTCATGAGTAAACGTAATAAAAAAAGATTAACCAGAAGACAGCAGGAAATACGAAGAAAAAGACTGAAAAAACGCAGAAGACGCAGAAGACTTGTAATTATTTTGGAATTGATCATTCTGTGTATTCTGGGAACAACGGCGTTTGGCTTATTTAAGCTGGGAAAAATGGAACGCACCAATCTTTCGAATATAAAGAACAACGGACTGAAACAGACCGGATATACCAATGTTGCATTATTTGGTCTGGATTCAAGAGAAAAGAATCTTGGAAAAGGAAACCGGACAGATACGATTATGATCGCAAGCATCAATAATGAAACCAAAAAAGTAAAGCTTGTGTCTGTGTACAGGGATACGATGTTAAAACAGAACGGAGAACATTATGATAAAGCCAATGCGGCTTATTCAGTAGGCGGACCTGAGACGGCAGTCAATATGCTCAATGAGAATCTGGATCTTAATATTCAGGATTATGTCAGTGTCAATTTCCTTGCATTAGCCGATGTGATAGATATGGTTGATGGTATTACGGTAAAATTAACGGATGAAGAAGTTGTGCATATGAACAACTATTGTGTAGAGACTTCTAAAGTAACAGGTAAGAAATATAAGAAGATCGAACCGGCAGTAGCCGGAACGTATAAATTAAACGGCGTGCAGGCGGTATCTTATGCGAGAATAAGATATACAGCAGGCGGTGATTATAAGAGAACAGAAAGACAAAGACTGGTCCTTAAGAAAACAGCAGATAAATTGAAACAGCAGGATCTGGCAACGCTTAATAAGATTATAGATAAGGTAATGCCGGAGGTATCAACAAGCTTCACTACAAAGGAGATATTAAGTCTTGCCACAGGTGCCTTTGATTATGAGCTGGGCGAAACAACAGGTTTCCCGTTTGATCTGGAAACTCCGGAACAGATACCGGGATACAGTGGTTCATATGTCATCCCGAAAGGACTGGAAGAAAATGTAATAAAGCTGCATCAATTCTTATATCCGAATAAGGATTATACACCGACGGCAACGGTTACAGATATAAGTAATACTTTGAATGATATGACCAAGGTATATCCAAATACAACAGAAAGCGGAACATCACAAAATGAATAAGAAGAAAGTAGATGTCGTAATTCCGGTATATCATCCGGGATCAGAATTTAAAAAGCTGATGGAGCGTCTGGAAAGACAGACCTATGAAGTAAACAGTATCTTTTTGATGCATACAACAGACGGACAGAGTCTGGAAAGCATGAAGGAACGTTATAAAAATGTGACAGTTGAAGAGATTACTCCGGATGAATTTGATCATGCCGCAACGAGAGACAAAGGAATCCGGCAATCGGATGCAGATATTGTGATCTGTATGACACAGGATGCCTGCCCGGATAACGAGTATCTGGTAAGTGAACTGGTACAGGCTTTGGAAGAAGCAAATGTTGCAGTTGCGTATGCGAGACAGCTTCCTAGAAAAGAAAGTACATTATTAGAAAGATATACGAGACAATTTAATTATCCGCCGGAAAGCAAAGTGAAATCTTCGAAAGATCTGGAAAGAATGGGAATCAAAACATTCTTCTGTTCGGATGTATGTGCAGCCTATAACCGGGATATGTATTTGAAAAACGGTGGATTCGAGAAAAAAGCAATATTTAATGAAGATATGATATACGCAGCGAAGGTTATAGAGAATGAACAGAAAGTATATTATAATGCAAAAGCAAGGGTAATCCATTCGCATAATTACAATTTTGCACAACAGTTTCACCGAAACTTTGATATGGCCGTTTCCCAGGCACAGTATCCTGAGATATTCCGGAAGGTAAGCTCAGAAAAAGAAGGAATGAAACTGATAAAGAATACAGTCGCTTTTTTGATAAAACAGAGAAGGCCATGGCTTGTTTTTAAACTTTTCACAGATTGTGTAGCGAAATATGCAGGATATCTTCTTGGACGAAAATATCAAAAACTGCCGAAAAAGATTGTATTAAAATGCACAATGAATCCGAGATATTGGACATAAACAGGAAAACAGGACTGAAAATATTGAAATTTAGAAAAAAATAGGGTAATATGTAAAAAGGTTTGTGTTAATTTAGGATAAATGCGGAAAGGATATGAAGTATGGCAAGAAATACAGGGAAAAAGGTCAGACGAAGAGGGCGTCGCAGAAAAAGAGGCTTTGCGACCTGGTCTATAGGGAAGAAAATAGGTGCTGTATTAGGCGGAACTCTTCTGGGCGTAGTAGTTATAGGATCAGTCATTCTGGCAAGTAAGATGAATAAACTGAGTTCGGTGAAACTCGATACAGATAAATTAAACATTTCTGATGAAGTAAAACATGAAAAAGGATACACGAATGTAGCGTTATTTGGTCTGGATTCAAGAGAAAATGATCTGGGCAAAGGAAATCGAAGTGATACGATCATAATAGCAAGTCTGAATAATGATACGAAAGAAGTTAAATTGGTATCTATTTATCGTGATACATTATTAGAATTAGATGACGGAAGTTATAATAAAGCGAATTCTGCATATTCTTTTGGAGGACCGGAAGGCGCAGTATCGCTGATTAACCGTAATCTGGATATGAATATTGAAAAATATGTAACCGTAAACTTTAATGCACTGGTAGATGTTATCGATGCGGTAGGAGGACTGGATCTGGAACTGACGCATGATGAAGTTGTGCATATGAACAACTATTGTGTCGAAACTTCAAAAGTAACAGGAAAAAGTTATGAGAAGATCGAGCCGGAAGTAGATGGTACATATCATTTGAATGGTGTGCAGGCAGTGTCTTATTCCCGAATCCGTTATACGGAAGGAGGAGACTTTAAGCGTGCAGAACGTCAGCGCCTGGTATTACAGAAAATTGCAGATAAAGCGCAGAACATGAGTGTCGGCACTGTTAATAAGATCATAGACAGTGTATTTCCGCAGATATCAACAAACTTTACACTGGCTGAAATGATCGGATATGCAAAGAATCTTACAAAGTATAAATTAGGAGATTCGATTGGTTTTCCGGCTGAAAATACAACGGATATGTTAAATGAAGTAGGAAGTGTCGTAATCCCGAAGACCTTGTCTTCGAATGTACTTGAGGTGCATAAATTCCTGTTTGGAAGTGATGGGTATTCTGTATCCAGCACGATTGAAGGCATTGAAAGTGGTATTACTGCAAAAGCGTCAGATAAGGCCAAAAGCGGTACAACGATCGAGGATGATGAGACACCGGGAAGTAAGGGGTATTCGGGAAATTATTCCAATAATTCATCCGGAACCGGTACAACAAGAAGTACCTACGGAACAACGGGTGGAAGCACTTACGGAACCGGATCTTACGGTACGTCAAACGGATATTCCGGAGGAACATCGACGGGAAGCGGAACGACCGGAAGTACAGGCAGCACTTCCTCAGGAACTACGGGAACAACCGGAGGAACAGAAGGGACAACAACAGGAGGTGGAACGACCGGAGATAATACAGGCAGCACTTCGGGAACCACTGGATCGACAGAAGGAACGGAATAAATAGTAATAAAAGATAAAGGGGTAGGTTACATGAGAAGAATTAAAAAGATATTTGTAACATTATTGGCGATATGTATGATATGTCCATGTCTGTCGGTGATAACAGAAGCAGCGACAGCAGAACTGCGTTTTGCGGATCCGTCCACTACAGTAGGAGCGGAAGTTGATGTAAAGACCAAGCTGACTTCTGCTTCATCAATGCAGTCTATGGAAGCGACTTTAACGTATGACAAAAGTGAATTGAGATTTATCAGCGGTGATAATGCGACGGGAAAGGATGGAACCATTAAGATTTCCTGGACCGGAAGTGGAACAACTGCAGAATTTAATCTGAAGTTTCAGGCATTAAAAGAAGGTACTTCGAATATCGAAGTGTCAAGTGCTACGGGTACTGCGGAAGACGGAACGAACCTGGAAGTAACACAGGGAAGTTCTGCAGTTACGATCGGAGCTGGCGATCCGTCTCTGATTAAGGAAGAGACCAGTACCGAAGATACAACAACATCGACAGCAGATGGTGCCGTTGTGAAAGTGAACGGCAAGAAGTATGTTGTGACCAGCGATTTTTCGGAAGAGATCATTCCGGAAGGTTTTAAAAAAGGCGAGCTGACATTTGAAGGTTCAAAGTATTCTGTGATCACACAGGAGGCAAGTGGAATCAATGCAATGTATCTGACTGAAAAAGACAGCGATGATGCAGATTTCTATCTGTATAACAGTGATGATGGATCTTTCGCACCGTTTGAAGAAGTTGAGATTGCAAAAGACAGATATATTATCCCATTGATGAATGATGGAAAGGTGAATCTGCCAAGCCAGTATCAGAAGACAACTCTGACATTAAATGGTAAAGAATTTGACACTTGGCAGGATACAAAAGACGCAGAATATTATATTATTTATGCTTTGAATTCTGACGGTGAAAAGACAACATATCGTTATGATACGACAGATGGAACCTATCAGAAATACACACCGGAATCAACCGGCAGTTCTTCTTCAGAAAGTAAGTTAAGTAACGGAAAAGGAATATGGGGAAAAATCCTTAATTTTGTAGAGAATTTCCTGGATATTGTAGTTATTATAGCAATTGCATTAATTTTACTGCTTGTTCTGGTACTTATTGTCACAGCAGTCAAGCTTAGACACAGAGATCTGGAATTAGATGATCTGTATGATGAATATGGAATTGATCTGGATGAAGAAGAGGAAGCATTAAAAGCTAAGAAAAAAGAAGAGAAACAGGAAAAGAAAGCAAAGAAAGCTTCAAAACAGGTTTCGAAAAAAGCATCTAAGAAATATGATGATGAAAATGAATTTGAAGGATACGATGAGGATGATCTTTGGGTTACAGAAAACATAGCCAAAGCCATGGAAAAACCAAAGAAGCAGAAGAGCGTCAAACACGCAACGGCAAAAAAAGCAGCTGCAAAGGGTGTACGTTCTTTAGATGAGACAGGTCCTGCTATCCGCAAACCTGTAAAGAACATTAATCTTCAGGATACAGATGATTTTGAAAAATTTACTCCTTTAGATGAAGAAGAGTTCGATAATTTTGAAGGATATTATTCGGATGATGATTACGATATGTTTGGTTCAAATGACTATGATTATGACGACGATGAGTTATTTGATGCAACGGCAGATCTCTTAAGTAATCACCCGGAAAAGAAGAGAAGTCATGCGGAGATGGATGACACATTTAAGATGGATGTTATTGATCTGGATTAATTACTGAATTAAAATTTTATAAGAAATAAAACCGGCCGCCTGATATCGGAAAATCTGATATCAGGCGGCCGGTTTTGCTGATACTTGAGCGTGTAAGACATGAAGATTACTCTTCAGTTTTGAGAAGATCTTTCAAAGAAGAAAACTGATATCCCATGGATTCCCATTTGTTAAGAAGTTCATCGAGGATTTCTCCGTTGGTTTTCGAAGTGTTGTGAAGTAGTACAATGGCACCGGGATGAATACGGCCGAGTAATTTGTCAAAAGCCTCTTCTTTGGATGGCTGGGCATCGGTAAGCCAGTCAACATAGGCGAGACTCCAGAAGAAGGTATGATATCCCATATCTTTGGCCATCTGTAGATTTTCGGTATTGTATTTTCCCTGAGGCGGCCGGTAAAATCGTGTCATCGACTTTCCGGTGATCTTTTTGAAAAGATCTTCGACATCTGAAAGCTCTTTTGAGAAGGTTTCCTGTGTCGCAATCTGTGACATATCGGGATGATGATACGTATGATTGCCGACGGTGTGACCTTCTTTTTGCATTTGTTTGATCAGATCTGGATTATCCTGCAGAAAATTGCCGACGACAAAAAAGGTAGCAGGAACATGATGCTTTTTCAGAGCCGCCAGGATAGAAGGGGTATTGCCATTTTCGTAACCACAGTCAAAAGTCAGATAAATCACTTTCTGATCAGTGTTTCTGGCATAGTAGGCATTATATTTTTTTAATTCATCGAATGAGGCATTTCCGACGGGAGCTTTTCCTTCCTCCTGAAAACTCAACCCCCAGTTTTCGGTGGTTGGGAGAACAAAGGAATGAGAAGAAGATACAAAAGTGCGGCTGGCCGGAGTCAAAGTTGTTTCACTGGCGGGGAAAATTCGGGCAATCAATCCTCCGGCAAAAAAACAGAAGGAAAAGAAGAAAAGGAGGATTAATGGTTTATATCTGGAATAAAGGGTGGAAAAAGAAAGATGAGTTTTGGGTATATGGAATCTGAACATAGAAACTCCGGAAAACTTTTTATACAGTTATATGATGCCCTAAGGAAAAAGATGTGCGGAAAAGGACACAAACTTGCAAAGAATAGGGAATGATAGTAGTATAGGAACGTAGAATTATTAAGAACAGATATAAGAAAGAATAAATGAAACGGGATGAAAACATGGCCAGAGAATATGTGAAAAAAGATAATATGCTGAGTAAAGAAATCCGTTATAAAAAAACAGAGAAGGGTATGATGATCACTGAATATTATGGAAATGACAGTTATGTGGTGCTGCCGGATGAGATAGAAGGTGAGCCGGTCACGATACTGGGAGATTATGCATTTTCCAGAAATCTTTCAGTTGAGGAAATATGGATGCCGTTGGAACTTAAAGAAGTTGGAAGATATGCATTTTACAGGTGCCGGAATCTGAGAAAATTAGTACTTGGCAACAGACTTCTGGATATGGGAGGTGGTGCGCTTACAGGCTGCCATCTGGAAGAAGTAGAGATATATCTTCAGGACGGAAAAAAGAGCTGTCTGAAGTCGATTGTAGAAGAGATGCGGTACCAGATGAGGATATATCTACATGCGCCTGAAGGAGGACAGGAAGCAAAACTACTCTTTCCGGAGCATTATGAAGAGGCGGTGGAGAACACCCCTGCAAGAATACTGGAAACGCATCATCACGGGGCAGGCGGGTATTATCGTCAGGGGTTTTGATCGGGAGAGCGTG
>OBLO01003154.1_pt1 | contig 12058 bp, 7 predicted proteins | sample 1519401 | NCBI WGS metagenome assembly OBLO01 (sample SAMEA2602897, study PRJEB22501) | metagenome | reverse complement strand
GATTATGTCGTATATCGGCTGTTCCGTTGTGATCGCCCACCCCCTGCTGCGCCGCTACCCTCCGGGCTGGATCGATGACTTTGTGCGCCGGCTTATCCCCTTCGGCCTTTGCGGACTGGAAGCCTGGCACAGCGAGCAGACAGACAACGACACACGCTTTCTGCTCTCCCTCGCCCGGCACAATCACCTCTGTGTCTCAGGCGGCAGCGACTACCACGGACACAACAAACCACGCATTTCCCTGGGCACTGGCTACGGCAGCCTTTTCGTCACTGAAGACGCCTACCTTCTTCTGAAGAAATGGCGCACGGAGCACAGACTGCCCTGTTAGGTCTCAGAAACGGGCCAGCTCCCCACCGACGCCTGACACCGTTTGAGGTGAAGATGACAAATAATGCAGGCTAACTCGTTTTTCCCTTCGTGAAATAAAAAAGAAGCCCCGGCTGAGTAATTCGGCCGGGGCTTCTTTTTTATCTTTCCCTGCGGGCTTTATTTAAAGCGGCCGCAGCAGTTCTTGTATTTCTTTCCGCTGCCGCAGGGGCAGGGATCATTGCGGCCGGGCTTTTTCTTTGCGCGATAGGGCTCTTTTTTCTTGAAGAGATCCTGGTCTTCTTCGGTTCCGGAATACCGCAGATCCTGAGTCACATCCTTGTGCCGGAAATCCTCGGGCATCTCTTCCGCACTGCGGACATGCTCCTGCTGTTCCTCTCTCGCTTCCTTCTGCGCAGCCTCGGCAGCCATGGCCGCTTCAGCTGCGGCGCGGGAAGGTTCGCTGTTCATTTCCTCGGTGAGCTGCAGGGGCTCGCCATTTCCTGGCTGTGCGTCACCACCGGCCTGCTCGGGCTGGGGCTGCACATGCACTCTGGTCAGGGCCTTGAACACGCTCTCCCTGATCACCATCAGAAGCACTTCAAACATCTGGAAGCCCTCGCGCTTATACTCGAGCTTGGGATCGCGCTGGCCGTAGCCACGCAGCCCGATGCCATCGCGCAGGGCGTCCATGTTACGCAGATGTTCCTTCCAGGCTCTGTCGACTTCCTCGAGGAGGAAATAACGGAGAATATCCTTGTAGACTTCGCCGGACTCTTTTTCGAGTTCCGCGAAAATCTGCTTCACGAGGCCGCGGCAGGCTTCCTTGTCAGGCAGCGGGGCGTCATCGGGAAGGACACGGCTGATATTGAAAATTTCCGTGATGCGGGCACGGGCCTGCTTCTGCGCCTCGTCGTATCCCTCTCCCTCGGCCTTTTCCAGAGGATCGTAAATATCATTGAGAACGTCACCAAGGAACTCATCCACAATGGGATTGAGGTCCGTGGTTTCCATGAGCTCACGGCGCAGTGTGTAAATAACCTCACGCTGCTGGTTCATGACGTTGTCATAATCGAGAAGAGTCTTGCGGATATCGAAGTGATGGGCTTCGACTTTCTTCTGCGCATTCTCAACGGCCTTGGAAACCATCTTGTTCTCGATGGCCTCGCCGTCCTTCAGGCCAAGCCTGCCCATAAGCCCCTTGATGCGGTCAGAACCGAAGAGGCGCATGAGATTGTCTTCAAGAGACAGATAGAAGCGGGAGGAGCCGGGGTCACCCTGACGGCCGGCACGGCCGCGCAGCTGGTTATCAATACGGCGGGATTCATGCCGCTCCGTGCCCAGGATATGCAGGCCCCCAAGTTCCTTGACGCCCTCACCAAGCATAATGTCAGTACCGCGGCCAGCCATGTTGGTGGCGATGGTCACATGCCCTTTCTGACCGGCCTGCGCCACGATTTCAGCTTCCTTGGCGTGCTGCTTGGCGTTCAGAACGCTGTGCGGAATGCCTATGGCCTTGAGGCGCTTCGAAAGCATTTCCGAGGTCTCGATGGAGATGGTGCCCACCAGAACGGGCTGCCCCTTCTCATAAAGTTCCCTGATGGCCTGCACGATGGCGTCAAATTTTTCTTTCTGCGTCTGGAAAATAAGGTCCGGATAATCCTTCCTGATCATGGGCTTGTTGGTCGGGACGGTCATGACCTCAAGATTGTAAATCTCGTGAAATTCCACAGCTTCCGTGTCTGCGGTACCGGTCATGCCGGCAAGCTTGTCATACATACGGAAGTAGTTCTGGAAGGTGATGGAAGCGAGAGTCTGGTTCTCGGGCTGAATGGTGACATGCTCCTTGGCTTCCAGGGCCTGATGCAGGCCATCCGAATAGCGCCTGCCGGGCATGAGACGGCCGGTGAATTCGTCCACAATGACCACCTGGTCGTTCGTCACGATGTAGTCCACGTCGCGCTTGAAGACAAAATGCGCCTTCAGGGACTGCATAATGTGATGCTGGGCCACCATGTTTCTGGGATCAAAGAGATTGTCCAGATGGGTAAGCTCCTCGCAGTGCGAGACGCCTTTTTCCGTCAGCATGGCCGTTCTGGCTTTTTCGTCCACTGTGTAGTCATCAGGCTCGAGGTGGGCGACCACATCGTCCATGGCCTGATACAGTTCGGTGGATTCATCGCTCGCACCGGAGATGATGAGCGGTGTGCGGGCCTCGTCGATGAGAATAGAGTCGACTTCGTCGACGATGGCATAATTATGTCCGCGCTGCACCAGCTGCTCGGGATAAAATTTCATGTTGTCGCGCAGGTAGTCGAAGCCGAACTCATTGTTCGTGCCATAGGTGATATCGCAGGCGTAGGCAGCCTTGCGCTGCTCATCATCCATGTCATGAACGATAGTGCCTGTGGTCAGCCCGAGAAAGGAGTAAACCTGCCCCATCCATTTGGCGTCGCGGCTCGCGAGGTAATCGTTGACCGTGACCACATGGACACCTTTGCCCGAAAGGGCGTTCAGGGCAACGGGAAGCGTGGCAACGAGAGTTTTGCCTTCGCCGGTCTTCATCTCTGCGATGCGGCCGCGGTGCAGGACGATACCGCCGATGAGCTGCACATCAAAATGCCGCATGTTCATAGTCCTGCGCGCAGCTTCGCGTACCAGTGCAAAAACATTGGGCAGGATATCATCCAGGCTCACGCCGTCCTTCTGCACTTTTTCACGGTACTCGGCCATACGGACGGGGAAATCCTCATCGCGGAGTTTCTGTACCTCCGGTTCAAGGGCGTTTATTTCACGGACAATGGGCCTCAGTTTCTTGAGGTACCTGTCATTTTTGCTGCCAAAAATCAGCTTGAAAAGGGACATGAATTCTCCTTACGGGGTGGCGCGATCCGGGACGGAATGCATCTGGAATGATGTGTGCAGGATACGAAATAAGGAAAAAGAATCGCGCATATAGGCACGCTTACAAATAAGTCATGCTCCCCTGATTGACAAGACCGCCCCTGTTTTTCCACCGGCAGCCCCTGCGCCCCCTGACGACGCAAAAGGGGGCTCCGGTACATGCCGGAACCCCCTTTTGATCATTTATATAAGGAAGGCAACTGAGGCTTAATAGTCGCCCTGGGCGATCATGGCGTCAGCGACCTCGCGGAAGGCGGAAACGTTGGCACCCATGAGCAGGTTGTCCGGCTCACCATATTCCTTGGCGGTCTCGGAAGCGCGGGTGTAGATATTCTTCATAATACCCTTCAGCCTGCCGTCGACTTCCTCGAAGGTCCAGTGCACCATACCGGCGTTCTGGGCCATTTCAAGCTGGCTGACGGACACGCCGCCGGCATTGGCAGCCTTGGCGGGACCGTAGAAGACACCATTCTTCTGATACAGTTTGATGGCTTCAAGGGTGGAAGGCATGTTGGCACCTTCGCACACGCACTTGCAGCCATTGGCGATGAGAGCCTTGGCGTCAGCTTCATTGAGCTCGTTCTGCGTGGCGCAGGGGAAAGCGGCGAAGCAGGGGACATCCCACACGGCGTGACGTCCTTCCTTATAATCGGCCACGGCGACGTACTTGGCGGATTTGCGCTGTTCCGCGTAGCGGGTCAGGGAAGCGTGTTCGACCTGCTTAACCTGCTTCAGAAGCTCAACGTCAATGCCGTCCTTGTCGTAAACCATGCCGCGGGAATCGGAAACGGTCACGGGCTTCGCGCCGATCTGATAGAGCTTCTCGCAGCAATACTGGGCCACGTTGCCGGCGCCGGAAACACAGCATTCTTTGCCTTCGAGGCTGAGGTTCCTGTCCTTGAGCATATTCATGGCGAAGTACACGCAGCCGTAGCCGGTGGCTTCAGTTCTGGCGAGAGAACCACCGAAAAGCAGGTTCTTGCCGGTGAGGATGCCCTCATATCTGTGGGTAAGCTGCTTATAGGCGCCGAACAGGTAACCGATTTCACGGCCGCCCACGCCGATATCGCCGGCAGGCACATCGATGGTGGGGCCAATCTGATCGTAGAGGCGGGTCATGAAGGCCTGGCAGAAACGCATGATTTCCGCGTCGCTTTTACCATGAGGATCAAAATCACTGCCGCCCTTGCCGCCACCGATGGACAGGCCGGAAAGCGCGTTCTTGAAAATCTGTTCAAAGCCGAGGAACTTCAGCACGCCCAGATTCACTGTAGGATGGAAGCGGAGGCCGCCCTTGTACGGTCCGAGGGCGGAGTTGAACTGAACGCGATAGCCGCGGTTAACCTCAATATCACCCTTGTCGTTCTGCCAGGTCACGCGGAACATAACAGTGCGTTCGGGCTCGGTGATTCTTTCGAGGATACGGTTTTTCTTGTACTGGGGATTCGCCTTGAGAACAGGGCGGAGAGTGCCAAGAACTTCAGTGACTGCCTGAATGAATTCAGGCTGATAGCCGTAACGATGCTGGAGTTCTTCGATGATGCGATCGGCGTACGACATGGGGGGCTGCCTCCTGGATCTAGGTTGAAAAGTTACAGAATGCAGATCTGTCGTCCTCTGAACCCACCAGGTTCAGCCAGACACAGCAGATCAGCGTCCGCAACGTGCAAAACGCCAGGATACTGCTTCCCAAAACGCCGGCTTCATGGGGGGGGAACGAGTTCATGGTGCGGCAGACCGAACTCAGTCCGGTTTCTTACCCATAAATAGGGATATTGGCAAGAAGATGAAAACATATTTGTTCTATACAGTTTTCTGTGCGCAGATGCCGGCTGATCCTGTCCCGCTTGCCAGAACAGGAAAAAATCCCTACAGAAAAACCATTAGCGATCCCGCAGTCCGGCAGATGCAGGGACACAGCCGGAAGACCCCCCGCGGGGCTTTGGGAACCGTGAGACGGAACGGCCTTCCTGCGGCCCTTTTTGGAGAAAAGAATGTCCGATATCCTTAATAAGAATAAAGCCCTCAAAAAACTCCTCGATGCCCATCTTGATAATCTCTGTGCCAGGGAAGGACTCGAGCGCAGCGTCATCCTCAACGCCATTTCCGATGGCACCATGGTGCTCCTTGGCAATCCCTGCCACAAGAACGTGGACCCCCTTCTTGTCGGGCAGCCGGCCGGCATCAAAGTCAACGCCAACATCGGGACTTCCCCGCTCTGCAACAGCCCCGAAATGGAAATGAAGAAACTGAACGCAGCCGTGAAGGCTGGCGCAGACACGGTAATGGATCTTTCCATAGCCGGTGATCTCGACGCCATCCGCAGGGATATGCTAGCAGGCACCAGCGTTCCCCTTGGAACCGTGCCCATGTACGCTGCGGGAGAAAAGCTGCTCGATGCGAACCGTGAAATTTCTTCTCTCCAGCCAGACGAACTTTTTGACGAAATTGAAAAGCAGGCGAAGCAGGGTGTCGACTTCATGACCGTCCACTGCGGCATCTCCTACCGCGGCGCCCGCATGGGAGCGGACAAGACCCGCGTCATGGGCATCGTATCCCGCGGCGGCTCCATGCTGGCCCGCTGGATGCTGGAAAACAAGAAGGAAAATCCGCTCATCGACGGCTTTGACAGACTTCTTGATATAGCTCTCGAATACAACGTCACGCTTTCCCTTGGCGACGCACTCCGTCCCGGCGCAGGTGTCGACGCCGGCGACGCCGCCCAGATGGAGGAAGTCATCAACCTCGGCCAGCTGCAACAGCGCGCCCTCGAACGCGGCGTGCAGTGCATGATCGAAGGTCCCGGACACGTGGCTCTCAGCGCCGTAAAAGCACAGATTCAGTCCATCAAGATGCTGACCCATCACGCTCCCCTGTACGTTCTCGGACCGCTTACTGTCGACAGCACTCCCGGCTACGATCACATTGCCGGTGCTATCGGCGCTGCCGTGGGCGTCACGGCCGGCGTTGATTTTCTCTGCTATCTTACTCCCGCCGAGCATCTCACGCTCCCTGATCTCGATGACGTCAAAGCAGGTGTGCTGGCTTCGCGCATCGCAGCCCAGGCCGGAGAAGTGGCTCTCGGCACGCCCAGGGCTCTGGCCCGTGAAGCGGCCATGAATAAGGCCCGCCGGGAACTTGACTGGGAAGGCATGAAGAAGGCCGCCCTGGATCCTGAAATGGTCGACAAACGGCGCATCCAGCACCACGATGAAAAGGTGTGCGCCATGTGCGGCAAGTTCTGCGCCGTCAAGATGCTCAAGGATACAAAAATCATATAAGCTCTCTCTGAGCTACGCTTTTCAGCCCGGCAGCAGAGGGATCCCTCCTGCCGGGCTTTTTCTGTATGCCAGTCATATGTATTCTGATTTGTGAAAAATCCCGAGACTGCCCTGACAGCAGGAACATCACAGCGGACACCACAGGTGTCCGCTGCGGGACGGAATCTGAAGCAGGATGCAGGCTGATATCCGGTCTGGCGAAATCGGATGATACTGCAGAGCAGGGCTGAATCCGATAACTGTCAGGAAAATGCCGCAGATAAATGCGGGCAGATACGGGGAAGGACAGTTTCACCTGATGAAAATCAGGCAGCCGTCGTGAACCGCACGGTGCGCAAAGTGGTATGGGCGAAATGAACTCTGCCCGGAGAGCCCTCTTCTCTGCTGCACTGCAAGGAGCACTTTCTCAGGTATCCTATGTTCAGCTGGTTTTTGAAAAAAAAGGAAAACGAAGGTCAGCCCTTTGCTGTGCCCGTGCTGATGGGAAAAGGACAGACTGCCGCCGAAGTTCATTCTCCCGTGAAGGGCACTGTCCGGATTCTGCTGATTCCGAAGCGCATCAGATCCTTCAGAATAAAACTGCGTGCAGAAGACCCCGTTTTCAGTCTGGAATACCCACTTACTTATCCACGGAGAGCGCTCTTCGACGATCTCAATACGCCGGGGGGGCGCCTGCGCGTCTTCCTCGAAAAATTTCTCGCTTCTGCCAGGGATACGGAAATCACGCTGCCGGAGACCATCTTTATCGGTGTTTCCGGTCTGTCTCTGTTTGTGAAACGCACCGGAATCCCGGACGGAGGCCTCGCCGTGCGCGATATGTGCAGAGAAGGCAGGCTCACGGCTGAATTCACCCTGGCCGGCAGCAAAGCAAGACTCTTCGCCTCACAGTCCGGGGTGATTATTTATGACAGGGAATCAGTGAAGGCTGACAGTGCGAGGCTGCTGCGCAGCTACCTCCGCTGGCTCGCAGGCAGGCTGCTGCCCGCTTATGTCCTTTCCGACGCTTTCCCGGAAGAACTCAGGGACAGACTGAAAGGCGTGAGCGTCACAGACGCAGGCACCCGCCTCGGCAGCCTCTCGAAGAAGAACGGCAGCGCAGGCTACCGCATGCACCTCAGCTGGCGGACGATCCTCCTTCCCAGGAAGCTGCTCCGACACCTCGTCTGCCACGAATTCACACACAGCCTCGCCATGAATCATCAGCAGGAGTTCTACGCTAACCTTGCCCGGCTTTCTCCGGACTGGAAAATCCTTGAAAAAGAGCTGGACCGCGCCTGGCTCGCTCTCCCGCTGTGGTGCAGGGGAAAAACGCCTCCTGCCAAAAAAATTTCAAAAAGAGCTTGACGCTATTAATAATATTGATTACTAATAAGCTCACGAAAGGCAATGAGTTCACAGAGAAAACAAACTGCTTAACCATACAAACTTCAGGAGGATCACTATGAAATCTCTCAAGGGCACCCAGACCGAAAAGAACATCCTCACCGCTTTCGCCGGTGAATCCCAGGCCCGCAACCGTTACGATTACTTCGCTGCCAAGGCAAAGAAGGACGTTTTGGCCCGGATCGCGTATATCTACACTGACCCCGCCCGGCAGGAGAAGAACCACCCAAGGCTTCTTTCAATTTCCCTGAAGGGCGGCGCTTTAGAACCCCCCCCCGCTTCCCCCGCCGGCGCCATCAAGAGCACCGCTGAGAACCTCGAAGCCGCCGCTTCCGGCGAGAATGAAGAGTGGTCCAGCATGTATCCCACTTTCGCCGACGTCGCTGAAAAGGAAGGTTTTCCGGAAATCGCCGCCGTCATGCGGAACATCGCCGTGGCTGAGAAGTTCCACGAAAAGCGCTATCTCGCTCTGCTCAAGATGGTGAAGGAAGGCACCATGTTCAAGCGTGAGCAGGAAACCGTGTGGCGCTGCCGCAACTGCGGCTGCCTCGTCCGCGGCAAGGAAGCCCCCGAAGTCTGCCCCGCCTGCCATCATCCTCAGGCCTACTTCGAGGAACTCAACTACGCTTTCTAATCCAGTCTTCTGAAAAAATCCGGCATAGCCCTCGCCCGACGGCGATGCCCGAAAGATTCTGACTATACCAGCCCGGGGGAGCAATCCCCCGGGCTTTTTTGTCTCTTTCGTCCCGGAAATTATCCTGCAGGAAGCTGTCCGATTCCACGTCTGAGAATGCAAAAATTTTTATAATATACTGAATTTATATATAAAAAAGTGACTCAATCTCCCTTTGAGAGAGTGCGCCTTTTTTGCTATGTGTACCGGCACCGTTAATTCAGAAATCCCGGAGGGGTTAAAAAAAGCCCCCTAATCCCATCTCCCGGAGGGGAGAGCCATATATAAGGATAGAGTATGCCACATCTGTTTACCGGCCGCCGCCTTCTTATCCTGGCCGTGCTGGCTGCCGCTGCCTTCCTCGCCTACCATTTTATTCCCCATGGAGACAGAGGCCCCAGGCCTGAAATGACCTCTCCCGTGCGCACGGCGAAAGCCCTGGCGCAGGACGTTCCCCATTACCTGCAGGGACTCGGCACGGTACAGCCCTACTCTGACGTCCTGGTTACGAGCCGAGTGGAAGGACATCTCATGGCCATCCACTTCACGGAAGGCCAGCGTGTCAGGGCCGGCGATCTTCTGGCCGAAATTGACCCACGGCCCTACAAGGCAGCCCTCTCGAAGGCGAAGGGCACACTTGCCCAGGACAGCGCGGAACTCGCCAACGCCCGTACCGACAGGGACCGTTACGCCGGTCTCGTGAAAAAAGACTTCGTGGCCAGACAGACTTACGACACGCAGGCCGCAAAGGTGAGGCAGCTCGAAGGCACTGTGGCGGCGGACAAAGCCTCCGTGGAGTCCGCAGCCCTTGATCTCGCCTACAGCCGTATCACGGCTCCTGTCTCGGGGAAACTCGGACTGAAAAATTACGATGTGGGCGCTCTCATTACGGCCAACGACAGCACAGGGCTTGTACGCATTACCGAAGTGACCCCCTGCTACGTGCTCTTCACGCTTCCCGAAAGAGACATTCCGCTTGTAACCAAAGCCCTGTATGAGGCAGGAACCGCCTCCGGAGGATCGGCCAAACTTCCTGTTGAGGCGTGGAGCCGCGATCAGAAGGAACGGCTTGCCGAGGGAAGCCTTCTGACTGTGGATAACCGCATCGACACATCCACAGGAACGGTACGCCTCAAGGCTGTTTTTCCGAACGACTCTGAAACGCTCTACCCCAACGAATTCGTCAATGCCCGGCTGCGCGTCCGCGTTCTGAAGAACGCCGTCACAGTCCCCCCGTCAGCTGTTCAGCTCGGATCAGACGGCTCCTTTGTCTTTGTAGTCGACGACAGCGGCACGGCACGCCGCCGCGAAGTGAAAACAGGACTCTCAACCGGCGCCATCACAGTCATTGAATCAGGGCTCAGCGCCGGAGAAACCATTGTGATGGACGGTGTCGACCGCCTGCGCGACGGTTCAAAGGTCCGCGTGGCCGCTACGGCCGAAACCGTGAGGCTCGCCGACAACAATTCTCCTCTTGCGACAGAGAGTGGGCCTGACGAAACCAAAGACAGCGCTGCCGCACAGGATGCGAAAAACGCTGAACATCCATCCGGGAAGGGAAAACCTTCTGAAAAACCGGTCAGGCCCTAGAGTCATGCGAAGGTGAGCACGTGAATATTTCCCGTCTCTTTATTCTGAGGCCCATAGCCACCTCCCTTCTCATGGCGGCCCTGTTCCTTTCCGGCGTTCTGGCCTACCACTATCTGCCCATCGCCGCCCTGCCCCAGATAGACTATCCCACCATCCAGGTGCAGACCTTCTATCCCGGAGCCTCTCCGGAAGTCATGTCCCAGGTGGTCACGGCTCCGCTTGAAAAACAGTTCGGCTCAATGCAGGGCCTCAAGCAGATGAGTTCTCTGTCAACAGCCGGATCTTCCGTCATCACGCTGCAGTTCGGCCTCACCACTGAGCTCGATGTTGCCGAGCAGGAGGTTCAGGCCAGCATCAATGCGGCGAATTCCCTTCTGCCCAATGATCTGCCGAACCCGCCGGTTTACAACAAGGTCAACCCCGCGGATCCCCCCATCATGACGCTTGCGGTCACGAGCCGGACCCTGCCCATGACAAAACTCGAGGATCTGGCCGACACGCGGCTCGCCCAGAAAATCTCGCAGATTTCCGGCGTTGGCCTCGTGACGCTTTCCGGCGGCGAAAAGCCTGCCGTCCGCATTCAAATCAATCCCAAGGCCCTTGCCAGGGCAAATCTCACGCTGGCGGACGTCCGCACGGCCATTGCCAGTGCCAACGTCGACGCATCCAAGGGCAGTCTTGACGGCCCCATGCGGGCCTCGACCATCGATGCCAACGATCAGATGGAGTCGGCCGAGGAGTACGCCCAGACCATCATAGGTTATTCCAATGGCGCGCCCATACGGCTCAAAGATGTCGGAGACGTGGTTCATGGCGCGGAAAACGCACTGCTCGCGGCCTACACGGTGCACAGCGGCAGCGCGGACCAGCAGGAGCTCAGGCAGGCCATCATCCTTTCCGTGCAGCGCCAGCCCGGAGCCAATGTAATCCAGGTCGCCAACGCCATAGCCAGTAAACTGCCGGCCCTCCAGGCCTCCCTGCCCGGGGCCGTTGACGTGGAGATCATCACAGACAGGACATCCCACCATCCGCCCCATTGTCGAGCCCGTGGAATTCGAGCTGCTGCTCCCCATCGTCCTCGTCATCGTCATCATCTGGGTCTTCCTGCGCAACGCGAGGCCCACCATGACCCCCGCCATGGCCGTCCCCCTGTCCCTCATCGGCACGCTGGGCGTCATGTATCTCGCGGGCTTTTCCCTCAACAACCTCACGCTCATGGCCCTGGTCATCGCCGCCGGATTCGTTGTCGACGACGCCATCGTCGTCATCGAGAATATCTCCCGCTATATAGAGCAGGGCATGAAACCCGTTCAGGCCGCCATCGTCGGTGCCGGCCAGATCGGATTCACCATCATCTCCCTGACTTTTTCCCTTGTGGCCGTGCTCATCCCCCTTCTTTTCATGGGTGATGTTTCCGGACGTCTTTTCAGGGAATTCGCGATCACGCTGGCCGTTACCATTCTCCTCTCCGCGGTCATCTCCCTGACTCTGACGCCCATGCTCTGCGCCGTTCTGCTCAGGGCCAGAAGGAGGAGTTCCGGGGCCGCGGTGCCGGAAGACAGCGCCAGTCAGACAAAGAAAACATTTTTCCCGAAGCTCCTCGGCTTTTATGACACCTGCCTGCAGGCTGTCTTCCGTCACCAGCGTCTCATGCTGGGCGTGGCTGTGGGCAGCCTCGTGGTAACCGGACTGCTCTTCATCATCGTGCCCAAAGGCTTCTTTCCCATTCAGGACACGGGCATCATTCAGGGCGTGGCTGAAGCACCCCAGCAGACATCCTTCTCCGCCATGGCAAAACGCCAGCAGCAGATCGCCGATCTCCTTCTGAGCGAATCCGCGGTGAAGAGCGTGGCCTTCTTTGTGGGAGTTGACGGACAGAACCCCGGTGTGGCCACCTCGCGCCTGACCATGGAGCTTG
>OBLO01003144.1_pt1 | contig 12083 bp, 10 predicted proteins | sample 1519401 | NCBI WGS metagenome assembly OBLO01 (sample SAMEA2602897, study PRJEB22501) | metagenome | reverse complement strand
TCCTTCTTCCGTCCATCCACAACCACAACAGATCCCGTCGGGATCTCCGGTTCCATGGACCCGGACAGTACGACATAGGCGCAGAAATACTGCATCAGATACCATCCCGCCGCCAGAAAAAGGAAGGAAAGAAAGCCCTGCAGCCCCAGTTTTCCTTTTGCTTTCATTTGCTCCCTTCCGTCGATGCGGACATCCAGACAGTCATTTTTGCACACAAAAAAACAGAGGATAGCATTTACCCTCTGTCTCAGAATATCCCTGTTTCATTTTCTCTAAAGTTCTTGTAAAAGTGATTTAAACTTACCACAGTCCGGGCGAAAACGCAAGCATTGTCTGCCCGTTTAATTCTAAATTTTTTCTAAAGCCTGAAACGCAGAAAATTTTCAGAACTTTTCCCGGAGCTTTTTTTCTCCAAACGCAAGCCGCTTTTCCAGCTCCTGTCCATTTTCTGCCCCAAGGATTTTTCGCATTACACTCTCTTCTTCCCGGATTCCTTTTCCGTGAAGTACGCCGTATGCGCCGGCATCACTTCCCGCCGCAAGCACAACGTCCTTTTCAAATGCGAGCTGCAGACCTTTTTTCTGCGTCTCAAAAATCCACGCCAGCGTTTCAGCCGGATATCTGCCGTTCTCCAGAAGATTCGAAACCGTCACAATTGTCGGCACCCAGATTGTTGCATGCTCTGCCATACAGCAGATGCTCTCTTCATTCTGAAAGTTCCCGTGTTCAACCGAGTCCACGCCTGCCTCTGCCGCATCCATCACAGCCTGTGCGCCGTTCACATGCGCCATCACAGAAAGCCCCGCATCATGCGCCGCAGCCGTCATTGCAAAAACCTCTTCCCTGGAAAGCGGCTCACTGGTCACATGCCCCTTTGTCGCGAAATCCAGGATTCCCGTCGTCATGATCTTGATAAAATCTCCGCCCGCACGGCGTACTTCACGCACAAGCGCGCAATACTCTTTCCAGTCTGAAAATGCGCGTCCGACAATTTTTCCATAACGGCCCGCCCTGTGAATCGCAAAAACCGGTGTGCGGTATGTGATCCCGTACTCCGGCGCAAGGCTCCGTGCAAGAACACCCGCCCCGTACGGATCTCCGCCGTCACGCACAAGGTAATCCCCTGCCTTCGAATCCGCCCCCAGATTTTCCCGGTCCAGATCCTCCCGGGGGCCTTTTTCAGGCGCTGCCGCCGCCTTTTTGTAACCCACCCCGTCCATAAAAATATGGGCATGGCATTCTGCTGTCACCATTTTTGTTTACCGCCTTATCTCCGATTCCACCACAGCTTCTCTACGGCCCATTTTCCAGTTCTGCTCCGAGAGATACAGATGATATCCACAGCCGTTTTCTACTCGCCAGTCATAGTAACTCTTCTGTGGCACGCCGTACTGCTCAAGGATACTCATGATCGTGCCTCCGTGCACCACCATCGCCACGTTGCGGTAATGGCGGCGGATACACGTATCCACCATCTTGTCAAAGCCGGCGATGCAGCGGTCCTTGAACTGCTGCGGGCTCTCACCGCCCGGAAAGGCAAGCGTCGCCATGGAATCAATCCACTCCTGGTATTTCGGATTATCTTTTAATTCCTGATAATTTTTGTTCTCAAACTCACCAAAATTGCACTCTGCAAATTCCGGGATTTTGACCTGTTTGGCGTACGGATACAGAATGTCTGCCGTTTCCAGACACCGTTTCAGCGGGCTGACGAACAGAAGCTCAACGGTATCCATCGTCCGCTGTTCCAGCTCCTTTTCCCCTTCATCAGTCAGTGTTTCATCCGTCACGCAGTTATCCCGTACTAATGTATTGCCTTGGTTTTTCCGAGGGCGGATCATTAAATTTTTAATCTTTTTTTCCCCCCCCTTACAGCAGTCTCCAGACCCCCCCCCCCCCGCGGTTTACCGAATCGGCTTTTGCGCCCAGCCCCGTAGAGGTGCCCCCCTTTTTTCCCCGCCATTTCCGGTCGAAGGGTTCGATCGGAACCACTCCGTAACCGAGTTCATTCGTAACAATGCAGATTTCCGGATTTTTCTGCAGCAGTTCTTCCAGTTCCGCTTCCGGTGCAGTCCCGGTCTCCTCTTCCAGAAGGAGCCATCTGCGGACCAGTTCCTGAAAATCATATACGCCGGAACATGCCGACAGCTCCTCTTTCAAAACTGCTGCCCCATCGGCCCATCCTGTTTCTTTTCCGGTCATCTTCTTTGCAAAGTCAAGCTTTCCCTGAAAAGCCCCTCCAATTACTAATTTCATTTCCAGTTCTCCATTCCAAGAGAAAGTACCACAAGAGACAGGAGCTGTGCCAGCTCACAGAGCGAAAGGAAATAGCCTGCGAGATCTCCTGTAATTCCTCCAAAATACTTACTGCTTTTCCATTTATAATAACAGAATACCAGTGCCGATACAACCAGTACATCCAGTGCCGCCCAGACGCAGAACGAAGCTGAGAGCGCCGTCACGGCAAAAATCGTCACAACAAGCACCGCCGCCGTTCTTTTTTTCTCTGCGCTCATGCCAAACGCTGCCGCTGTTCCTTTCGGATTGGCATTTGGAAAAAACGCGATCGAAAGACCGCTGAACGATCTCGAAACTGCGAAGCCAAATGCATACGCCGGAAAAATCTTCCAGACAAGTTCTCCGGCTGCGCCCGCGTACAGTACAAAATACAGACATCCCATAATAATCGCAAATGCTCCGGCGTGCGGGTCTTTTAAGATTTCCAGTCGGCGCTGTTTTTCTCTCCAGGAACTTAACGCATCCATCGTATCCAGATAGCCGTCGAGGTGAATGCCGCCCGTCACCAGAACCGGAACTGCCGTCAGCACTGCAGCCCGCAGCATGCTTCCCGCGCCAATCTGCTGCAGCAGCCAGAAAAGCACCGCCGAAACTGCACCGACAGCCAGTCCGACCCACGGAAAGAAACACAACGCATATTTCATGTTCTCTTTTTCCCAGTCTGCCGGCGGCATCGGGATTTTCGAGTACATGGCAAACGCCACTTTAAAATTATTCCATATCGTTTTCATCTTATTCTTTTTTTATTCTGACGGGAATCCCATACACAACCTCGGTCACACAGTCCGCCATCTCTGCCAGACGTACATTAATGTTTCCCAGGATCCGCTGGTATTCCATCGTCTCCTCCTCATATCGGTATCCGTCCGAAAAAATTTCATTCGTCACCAGAACCAGATTCCGCGCCTGATGGGCCAGACGGGAAACGCCCGCAAGAATTTCCTCCTCCGTCCGCGCTTTTCCCGCCCCGGATGGATCAAATATTTCATTTGCCGTGAGATTCGACATACATTCGAGCAGCACATCGCTTCCCGGTTCCAGCTCCACTTCTTTTAAATTCGTATAACACTCAATCGTCGAAAACTGCTTTGCCACGCGCATCTTCCGGTGGCGTGCAATACGCGCCTGCCCTTCCGCACCGAATGGCTGCATCGTTGCGATATAAACCCTCCGTGTTCCGCCAAAATCCAGAATACACTGCTCCGCATACGCCGATTTTCCGCTGCCGCTGCCGCCTGTAACCAGATGTATCATCGTTTCACCTGCCTTTTTTAAGTCAGCGGCACATACGTTTCGATCTGTGCCTCGTCAAATGTCGCCATGCCGCGGTATACGGCATTTGCCTGATCCAGAATCGGGAAAAGCATGATGGCGCCCGTTCCCTCGCCCAGACACATATCGCAGTGCAGGAAGGCTTCTTTTCCAAGCTCTGCAAGCAGCAGATGCGCCGCCGGCTCCTTCGATACGTGCGAAGCGATCATATAGTCCTTTGCAAACGGTGCAATCCGTGCAGCAAGAAGCGCTGCCACACAGGAAATAAAGCCGTCCATCACAACCGGAACGCCATGTGCAGCCCCTGCAAGAAAGACACCCGCCATGCCGGCAATGTCAAAACCGCCGACCTTTGCCAGCACATCGATGGGATCGGACGGATCCGGCTGATTGATGGCAATTGCTTTTTCAATCGCTGCAATTTTCCGCGCAAGACCTTCACTCGAAAGCCCGGCGCCCCGTCCCGTCAGTTCCGGAACCGGCTGATTCAGGAAAACGGCTGCCATTGCACTGCTCGTCGTCGTATTTCCAATGCCCATCTCACCGGTTGCCATCAGCTGATAGCCCGCCGCAATTTTTTCTTCCGCCACGGCGATTCCTGTTTCAAGCGCACGAACGGCCTCTTCCCTTGTCATCGCCGGACCTTTTGCCATATTTTTTGTTCCATACGCAACTTTATACCGCGGAACCTTCGTATCGCGCGCCATTCCGATATCAATCGGAAACAGATCCGCATGCGCGCCGCGGCAGAGAATGGCTGCTGTCGCCTTCTCCTGCAGAAAATTTTCCGCAACTGTCGCTGTCACTTCCTGACCGCTCTGCGTCACGTTTTCTTCCACAACGCCATTGTCCGCACAGAACGTCAGAAGTGCTCTTTTTTCAATCGAAATCTCCTCTTTTCCGGTGATTCCGGCAATCTGGATGAGCACGTCCTCCAGCTTTCCGAGGCTGTGGAGCGGCTTTGCAATGCCGTCCCAGTGAGCCTTGGCACGATCCATCGCCTCTTTCGAAAGCGGATGGATCTGTTCGATTGTTTCCTGTAATGTCATCTTTTGTTCGCCCCTTCTTTCGATATGACGTCCGATCAGCTCTGTTTTTTCACCCAGTTCACAAAGAAAATATGGGAATCTTCCCGCGCTGTTCCGCTGGAAGTTGTCCATTTATAGGTGTATGTATATGTCACACATTTTTCTTTATCCATATTCAGATTTTTAAATGCTTTCGGAGTCATGAAATATAGATAATCAAAATCATCTCTCGTATCGCCAAAGCCCGGGATCACACGCTTTGTGCCGTTCTTCAGATATGCATCCATGATCGACTGGGATTCATCCACTGCACCGTAGGCTCCATTATTTTTCAGCTGATTGATAATCCACCTGCTCTCCTCGGCAATCCCCGTCAGATTGTTGGCAAGCCTTCCGTTCCGCGCGGGTTCAACCTGCTGCTGTTTATAAACCGCGGTGCGGAGCGAAATATTCTGTGCCGCCATCCGGTTCCGGATGACCATCGCAACTGCCGTCATACCTGTTTTTCTCTGGACACCCGCCTCCGCACTGCAGATAGCCGCAAAGAAATCACGGTCACTCACAGACGGATCCGTGTAATACTGATGCTCCATCGTATAATATTTTCCGCTTACGCTGTCCTTTGCACGCACATACTGGCTCGAGCCGAGAATGCACACTCCGTTTTCGTCAAAGCTGTAGTACCAGTTGCTGCTGTTCTTTTTCAGCAGAGCGTAATACGATTTTACCATCTTTCCGTCGCTTCCAAAGTAATACCAGCCCGTCTGCGGATCACCGCTTACCATCCGTTTCTGTGCATTGAGCCACTGGTTCTTTGCCATGCCTCCCCAGTCTTTAAAGTAATAGGAAGCGCCGTTAATAGTCCGCTCTCCCGTCACCATCACGCCGTTGGCATCGGCATAGTAACTGTTGTTTAAATGCGTAAAGAAGGTATTGCGGTACATCGCACCATTTTCCCGGAAGTAATACCACTGGTTCTCTTTCGAAAGCCAGCCCGTCACCATCTTTCCATCCGCATCGGCATAATACGTTTCACCGCCAAGCTGGAAAAAGGTACTACGGTACATGCCGCCCCAGCCCCGGAAATAATAATACGTACCATTGATTTTCTGCCAGCCGGTTACCATCTTTCCATCTGCATTCACACGATATGTATTGTTGTCATATTCAAAAAAGCGGTCAAAATACTGCTCTCCGGTTTCATCAAAATAGTAATATGTACTGCCCTGCTGCAGCCAGCCGACGGTCAGTTTTCCATCTGCAGCCGCATGGCAGACACTCGTTCCGTTTTTGATGAATGCATTCTGATACATGCCGCCCCAGTCCTTGAAATAGTACCAGTCACCGTCGATCTGTTTTTTTCCGACAGCCATCTTTCCGTTCTCATCGGCATAGTAAAGTGCACTTCCTGTCGGTGCTTTGAAAAAGGTGCTGCGGTACATGCCGCCCCAGCTTCGGAAATAATACCAGGTTCCATCCTGCAGCAGCCAGCCGGTCGTCATCTTTCCATCCGTATCAACATGATAAATATTATTTTTATGCGTCAGAAAGGTGTTTTGTGCCATGCCGCCCCAGCTTCGGAAGTAATACCAGATCCCGTCAATCTGTTCGAACCCGGATGCCATTTTTCCATCCGCATCAACATAATACGTATTCTTGTCATACTCAAAAAAACGATTCCGGTACATCGCGCCCTGATCATCAAAATAATAATACACATCATCGATCAGTTTCCATCCGGTCGCCATTTTTCCGTCCGCATCAGAATAATACGGTACATTTTTCACGGTGTAAAAGGCATCCCGGTAAACACCGCCCCAGCTTTGGAAATAATACCAGGCTCCATCAAGTTTTTTCCAGCCGACCGCCATTTTTCCGTCATTATTCAGGTAGTAACGGTTCTTGTCGTACTCTCTCCAGGCTCCTTTGACAATGGTACCATCCGGATCCTTAAAATACCAGATCCCGTTCTCATTCACCCATGGGTAATAGCTTCCAGCCTGCACGGATACCGCCGTCTCTTCGGGCTTTCCGCTCTGTACTTCTGCCGCCGGAAGATCCGAGGCGGCATTTTCCGCTGTCGAATCCGGCGTCTCCGTTTCTGTCATCTCCGGCGTATTTTCGTCTGTGGTTTCCGCCTCCGATGTTTCTTCTGTTTCTTCCTGTGTAACAGCAGAAGCCTCATTTACCAGACTCTGCTCTGTGCCTGCTCCAAATACGTTCGCAGCACTGACAGCGGTTGTCACGCAGGCTGCCGCCAGTACTCCCCTGATTACTTTATTTTTCATTATTTATTCTTCTCTCCCTGCAAAAACAGGCAAAGCCTGCTGTGTGCTCTGCCTGTTTTAAAATTCTGCTCCTGCTTTATCTTATTTCAAAAACGCCCGAACAGTCTCCGGCATCTGATCTACATCACACTCTGTCGTATGAAGCACCGGTGCAGTACGGATTTCTTCGATCGCACGCGGAATCTCGGTATTGGCAAGTGCAGACAGCTTGTCTACCTGCTCCAGTACCGGAAGGGTGTCATACTCCGGTGCAATCGCTGCAAGAACGCTGCTTGTAAATTTATACGGGCTTGCGGTAGATGCGATGACGGTCTTGGTTTCGTCATAGGTTTCCTCGCGGTATTTTCCGTATACAGCCGCTGCAACCGCGGTATGGGTATCAATCACATATCCGGTATCGCTGTACAGTTTTGCAATCGCGTCTGCTGTCTCCTGTTCGGATGCATAATTGCCGTAGAAGTCTGCCAGCTCTTTTTTCATCGCATCGGTGATCTCATATTTTCCGTCCTTTGCAAGATCCTGCATCAGCTCGCGGTCTGCTGCTTCGCTGTTTCCGGCGATGCGGTAGATCAGACGCTCCAGATTGCTGGAAATCAGGATATCCATGGACGGTGATGTTGTCAGAATAAAGTCTCTGTTTCTGTCGTAAACGCCGGTGCGGAAGAAGTCAAACAGAACTTTGTTCTCATTGGAAGCGCAGATCAGTTTTGCGATCGGCAGTCCCATCTGTTTTGCATAGAATGCAGCGAGAATATTTCCGAAGTTTCCGGTCGGAACGGTTACATTGATCTTTTCTCCGTCTGCAATCTCTCCGTTTTTCACCAGGTTTGCGTAAGCATATACGTAGTAGACGACCTGCGGAACGAGTCTTCCGATGTTGATCGAGTTTGCAGAGCTGAACTGGAAACCTTTATCTGCCAGCTCTTTTCCAAGCTCTTTGTCGTTAAACATTTTCTTCACGCCGGTCTGTGCGTCGTCGAAGTTTCCGTGGATGGCAACAACGTGGGTATTTTTGCCCTTCTGTGTTACCATCTGTTTTTCCTGAATCGGGCTTACGCCGTTCTTCGGGTAAAATACAATAATTCTGGTGCCCGGCACATCTGCAAAGCCTGCCATTGCTGCTTTTCCAGTATCTCCCGATGTAGCAGTTAAGATAACGATCTCATTTTTCACGCCGTTTTTCTTTGCGGCGGTCGTCATCAGATGCGGCAGAATGGAAAGTGCCATGTCCTTGAACGCGATCGTTGCGCCGTGGAACAGCTCCAGATAGTAAACACCGTCTGCTTTTGTCAGCGGTGCAATTTCCTCTGTGTCAAATTTCGCATCGTATGCGTTTGCAATACAGTTTTTCAGTTCATCTTCTGTAAAGTCGGTAAGAAAACGGCTCATTACCTCGTATGCTACTTCCTGATAGCTCATAGCCGCAAGTTTTTCCATGGGAACATCCAGTGCTGGAATGGAGGTCGGTACAAATAATCCGCCGTCGTCGGACAGACCCTTTAAGATTGCCCGGGATGCAGTTACGGTTTCTCCATTGCCTCTGGTACTTTTGTATAATACTTCCATGCTCTTTCTCTCCTTCACTTTGACTCCCGGCAGAGCCTCTCTGACTCCCGGCCGGATACGTTTCAGATTAGTTTTACCTGTACGCTTCCTTTTATTATAATGGATGAAGTATGAAAAAACAACAAAAATATACAAAAAATGACTGTGCACAAAAATGCACAGCCATTTTCCACCATTCTGCCAAAATATTTTTTGTCAGAATGTATGATTTAATTTTCGTCGGACTCCTCCGTTTTTGCTTCGCCGTCTTCTAACGCCGGAGCTTCCCTTTCTGTCTCCTCGAGTGCGAGTGCCTCTTCCTCTTTTTCCGCATTCTCTGCGATTTTATCTTCCGCCCAGGTCACAAACGCTGCCGCGTCTCCGATTTCAAAGCGTTTCTTATCGAGAAAGGTGCTTCTGCCTCCGATGGTGATGCGGATAAAGTTGTCAAACTCCGTCACCTTTGTCAGCTCTTCGAGCGGAATATCAGTGCTTCTGCCCTCTTTTTCGTATGTCATTGTGAGCACCTGCTCAGTAAAACGAAGGGTACGTTCTCCAAGGAGTCCTCTCTTTTTGCATTTTTTCATCTGTGAACGTGCCATCAGATTCGGCAGAAACGTACACAGAAGTGCCATCAGAATGGAGATTCCAAGATTGAAGAAGTCTCCCGGCATGATAAATCCCCGCGCTGCTGCACCGTAGATCATAAAAGCGATCGCAGCCACAACAGCAATCCCTGTAATGATCCGCAGTACCAGACGTACTTTTTTTATCTCGGTGCCGTAAATCTCCACAAACATTCCTTTGGTGTATTCAATTTTGTTTTTAAACAGCATATGCTCTCTCTTTTCTTATCGGTTGTTGATTGCAGTTACCAGCGCGTCGATGGAAGCGCGGATGATATCCGGATCTACGCCTGCGCCCCAGGAAAGGATTCCGTCCGGCTTTTTGATGCCGACGTAGGCAATTGCCTGTGCACTTGAGCTCTGCTCCAGCGCGTGCTCCGTATAGCTGACCAGATCATACTGCAGATTGTACTGCTGTTTCAGCGCGTTGCTGACAGCATTCAGACGGCCGTTTCCTTCTGCATATACAGTTGCATACTCACCGCCCTCGTAATTGGAGGTAACCTGTGCTTCAATTCTGCCCTCATCGAGCTGTTTAAAGTGAACGCCGTTGATGTTGTACGGTGTCGTTACGTTCTCGAAGGTATCTTTAAAGAGTTCAAAGATCTCATCCGGACGCAGCTCTTTATGCAGATGATCGGAAACGGATTTTGCGGTATAGCTCATAGCCTCGCGCATCTTCGCCGGCAGATTCAGGCCGTATTTCGTCTCCAGAATATAGCCGACACCGCCCTTTCCAGACTGGCTGTTGATGCGGATGACGTCTGCATCGTAGTTTCTTCCGATATCGGTCGGATCGATCGGCAGATACGGAACGGTCCAGGTATCCGGTGCTTTCTCCTCGATCCAGTGCATGCCTTTTGCGATCGCATCCTGATGGGAACCGGAGAAGGCTGCAAATACGAGAGATCCGCAGTACGGGCTTCTCGGGTTGATGCTCATACCGGTGAAGGATTCAAATGCATGGCAGAGTTTCGGCATATCGGAGAAGTCAAGCTCCGGATCGACGCCCTGCATGTACATGTTCATGCCGACCGTGATAATATCCACGTTTCCGGTTCTCTCGCCGTTTCCGAACAGCGTTCCCTCGATACGGTCTGCTCCGGCAAGGATACCCATCTCTGCATCGGAAACGCCGCAGCCGCGGTCATTGTGCGGATGAAGGGAAAGAACGACATTATCGCGGTATTTCAGGTTTTTGCTCATGTATTCCACCTGGCTTGCATAAACGTGCGGCATGGAAAGCTCCACGGTGCTCGGCAGGTTGATGATGGCTTTGCGGTCTGCAGTCGGCTGCCATACGTCGAGAACGGCGTTGCACACCTCAAGCGCATATTCCGGCTCGGTTCCGGTAAAGCTCTCCGGGCTGTACTCGAAGCGGTATTTCTCGCCGGCCTCTTCTGTCAGCTCTTTTAAGAGCTTTGCTCCCTCAACGGCGATTTTCAGGATGTCTTCTTTCGATTTTTTGAAGACCTGCTGACGCTGTGCATAGGAAGTGGAATTGTAAACGTGAACGATGGCATTCTTGCAGCCCTTTAATGCCTCGAAGGTCTTGCGGATGATATGCTCTCTCGCCTGGGTCAGAACCTGAACGGTTACGTCATCCGGGATCAGATCCTGCTCGATCAGGGTGCGAAGGAATTCGTACTCGGTCTCAGATGCTGCCGGGAAGCCGACCTCGATCTCTTTGAAACCAACCTCAACGAGGAGTTTGAAGAATTCTACCTTCTGCTCCAGGCTCATCGGAATTACAAGTGCCTGGTTTCCGTCACGAAGGTCAACGCTGCACCATACCGGTGCTTTGTCAATGCTGTCTTTTTCTGCCCAGTCCATGCACGGAACCGGCGGCATATAATACTGTTTCTGATACTTCTTTGCATTCATCATGATTTTTTCCTCCCAGAAAGTGAAATATAATTTATTCTGCCGACATAAATTCGGGATGAAAGCATAAAAAAATCTCTCATCTTCTGTGTCGGCTTCTGACACAAGAGACGAAAGACTTGCTATCTTACGCGGTACCACTCCTGTTTTACAGAGATTTTCTCTGTACACTCTGCGGATACGGATGAAACATCTGCATATCCTGCCCTTCTAACGGTGGGTTTCCGTCTGCACCTACTCTTTTTATTCTAAATTTGGGAGCAGCGGCTCTGAGGTCAGTTCCACGGAATTCGTCTGCTGTTTCGCATCACCCAACAGCTTTCTGGATTCGGAAGCTCCATGTAGTATTCCTCTTCTTTGCCTTTTTCCTAACTTGGCTCTTATGTTACCATTTTTCTCCATCTCGGTCAAGCGAAAAACGCAGGATCCCGTAAAAATACACCCGCCGGAAAGGAGGCTCCGGCGGGTGCTCTAACACATGATTTCGTTGTTTTATTTGTTGTACTCTTCCAGGTATTTCTGGTAATCCTCTACCTGTTTTCCGTGGATTTCCTTGAGCTCATCCAGCTCATCCAGTGTAGTCGGAACAGCCAGTCCTAAGTTGTCCAGCCAGTCTTTCCGGATCCACAGAGTCTCACATGCCGGCTCTGCAACGTCGCCCGGGATACGGTAATTTCCGTTGTCTCCGGATGCATAGAACATAACGCCAGGATCTACGCTGTTGTAGTAGTCAACCATGTTGGTGTATTTCTTCATATACGGAGAAACATCCATCAGAAGGCCTGCGTCTACCCATTTCGTATAGTCAGCTTCCATGTTCCACCACCAGATGATGTCCGGTCGCTGTGTCTCATCGCCCATCAGAAGGGAAATTTTGGATGTTGCATCCGACCAGCCCGGCAGTGCGATGATATCGATATCCAGGTTGCAGCGGTCCTCCGTCCATTCCTGCATTTCGCTCTCTCCCTTCCTTCCGGCGATATAATGCATTATTTTGCACTATTATTTTTTAATGTGTGATATTAACGAGGTTTTTATTCTTGCGTTTTTGTCATTTTTGTTCAGTTTAGCTTTCCTTAAATGCACCATTTTGCATTATTAATTAGTGTTTTTCTACATGGCATTTATGCACGAATTTGAAT
>OBLO01003129.1_pt1 | contig 12116 bp, 9 predicted proteins | sample 1519401 | NCBI WGS metagenome assembly OBLO01 (sample SAMEA2602897, study PRJEB22501) | metagenome | reverse complement strand
CTTCATATCCTCACTTCCTTTGCTTTTTGCAGATAGTATAACAGGCAAATGTCCGAGAATTGTTACAAGGACAAATATATTTATCATTTTACAGCTTTTTTCTGTGTACTGCAATTTTATAAAAGAAAGGACAGCAGTGTCAAATTGCTGTCCTTACGGCTTATTATAGCTGGTAGTGTATAAGCGTGGGTTCATCATATTTGGTGTGGTATCTTTAACTATGGGAAACTCCATTTTCATAGTTGGAAACTGTCTGCCGGGTGACAAACAGCTGCTCTGCCAGTTCCTCCTGCGTCAGATGCTTTTGCTGACGCAGATCCCGAATGTTTTTTCCAATGTCACGCATCATGCCTCACCTCAGCGTCAGTCTATCAGAAGCCGGGAGAAATGTCACGCAAGGAATCTTTTCCATGGTGCGCTTTCAATGGAAAAAGCTTGCTCAGTTCACCCGGAGGTGAATGGAGATATTTTCCAACCCGTAAAATGGCTCGGCGGCGGTGGGGGTCAGCCCCTCCAGCACATCAGACTCGTACAGTGTGGAGACTGTCTTGAAGCAGATGGGCAGGATGGGAGCCTGACTCTGCAGGTACCGACACAGGCCACGAACCGCCGTTTCCCGGTTTCCTCCGGAGCGGCAACCCTCCAAAAGCTGATCGCACTGGGGATCGCTCCATCCACCGTAATTGAGACTGCCGCCGGTGGCGAGCAGGGAGGAAACGTCCCAGTCCGCCGTTAGCCGTACCTCACCGTAATAAAGGTCAAAGCGGCCGGCGGCCAGTGCGGCGGTGTATTCCTCCCAAGGCAGCTCCACGGTTTCTGTGGCAGCGCCGGCAGCTGTAAATGCGGCGGCGATCTGCCGGGCCATGGAGACCTTGAAGCTGTTTTCGCTGTTGACCAGCAGGCGCAGCGTGCGGCTGGGCCGGGTCTCACAGGCATTCAGAGCATCGGTGAAGGCCACCACGGAATCTGTCTGCTCCAAGTCTGCCGGATAGAGAGGGGATGCCGGAGAAACGGGGAACTGCGCTGCCTTAGCGTGGCCGGAAAGCAAGCTGCTCACCAAGGCCCTGCGGCTGACGCCCAGAGAAAGGCAGCGGCGGAACGCGGCATCGTCCAGACCCTTTGCGGAGACATTGACCCCCAGATACTGAAACACGGTGGTGTCGGCATCATCGTAGCTGACGCTGCCGGAAACGGCAACAGGGTCCGTGCCGGTGAGATCTGCCACGATCAGCTGCACATCCCGGGAAGAAAAGCGGTAGAGCATGGACTCCTGATCCGCTGTACCGGTGAGGGAGATCCGTTCCACCGGTTGACTGATGTGCCGCCACCAGTTCTGACTGGCGATCAGACAGCTTTCGCTGCTTTCGTCATAGAGGTAAGGACCGGTTCCCAGAGGGACGCTGTGCTTCTCTGTGCCGGACTTCAGAATGGGAATGTCCAGCAGAGCGGGCAGACCGGTATTGGGGCGGTTGAGGGTCAGGGTCACCGTGCCGTCCCCGGCGGAAATGCTTTTGACATCCGACAGCCGTCTGGCGTAGCGGGCAGAGCTGCGGGCGGCGTTGAGGGTGGCCTTCACGTCGGCGGCGGTGAGGGGAGATCCGTCGGAAAACACCACGCCGTCACGGAGGGTCAGCTTGTAGGTCAGCGTTTCCGAATCGTAGGTGTAGGATGCGCACAGCAGCAGCTGGGGAGTGAAGGTCTGATCCAGCCGGAACAGTCCCTCATAAAGGAGGGAGGCCACCGTCTGCTGAACACCGTCGGGACAGGAGAGGGGATTCAGAGGCTGCCCCTCTAAATAGGGCAGGGCGAACACGGCGGGCAGACCGCTGTGTTCTTCCTCTACGGGGGTCTCCTCCGACGGAAAGGGCAATTCATCTGCGGAGGATTCGTCGATCTGGGCGCAGCCGGTCAGAAGGGAGAGGGTCAGAGTCAGGACCGCCGCCCAGGCGGTGATTCGTTTCATAGGCCCTCCTTCAGAGAAATGACGGCCACTTGGACGCCTCGCTGATCGCCCATTTTCCGGTGCGACCAGAACAGGTCGGGGCGGCAGGCGGTGCAGATGCCGGAGACCTCGATTCGCTCCGGCAGCAGACCGGCGCGCAGCAGCCATTGGCGGTTCAGCCCAGCCAGATCCACATGGAATTTGGGACCTTTCACTGTGATATAGGCGTCGGCATCCGCTCCCAATGCGGCTTGCATGGCCTCCGGCACATCTCCGTCTGTCTCGAAGCAGCAGGGGCCGATGCAGGGGCCAAGTGCCGCCAGCAGCTCGGCGGGACGGCTCCCATAGGCCGCACCCATGGCTGCCACGGTTTTCTCCACGATCCCGGCGGCGCAGCCCCGCCAACCGGCGTGAACGGCGCCGATGGCCTGATGGACGGGATCGTACAGCAGCACGGTGCCGCAGTCGGCGGAAAAGACCGTCAGGGGCAGACCGGGGACGTTGGTGATGAGAGCATCCACATCTGTGTAGTCCCGGGGACGGAGCAGACCCTTCCCGGCGTCCTCCGCCGTGACGGTGCGGATATTGGCGGTGTGGGTCTGCTGACTGAGGACCGCACGGGTCTCATCCAGGCCCAGAATGGCGAAAAAGCGGCGGTAATTTTCCCGCAGCTTTTCCGGGCCATCCCCCTGTCCGGGGCGGAGGTTCAGGCTGTCCCACGGGGCGGGGGACACGCCTCCCCTCCGGGTGGAAAAGCCGTGGGGGATCTCATTCAAAACATCGGCGGTGAACCACACCAGACCGGTTTGCTCATGCTGTTGAAAGGGCATAGTTAACCTCGCTTGTTCTCTTAAAAAATGCCCTCTGGAAAGCCAGAGGGCAGGGATATGATATTTTCTGGAGTTCCCGTTCCCCTTTCGGCAGTGGGAAAGGGAAACGGGGATCTGATCAACGCCGCAGGGCGGCGCGGCGTGCACGGGATCTTACAGATCCGGGTGATACTCCTTGCAGGTGCACTTCTTCCACTTCAGCCCGCTGCCGCAGGGACAGGGATCGTTGCGGCCGATCTTGATGGTCTTTTTCACGGGCTGCTTTTTAGGCGTGGTGCCATCGCCGCCCACGTTCTCCACGGTGGCCTTGGCCACACGCTCCCGCTTGACTTCCTCATCCTTCCGCAGACGGACGGAGTACAGCCGGCGGACGGTCTCATCCTGAATGGCGGAGACCATTTCCTCGAACATTTCCAGAGATTCCCGCTTGTAGACGTCCACGGGGTTGTTGTTGCCGTAGCCCTGGAGCCGGACGCCCTGCTTCAGGTCGTCCATGGCGTCGATGTGGTCCATCCAGTATTCGTCTACCACCCGGAGCATGATGACACGCTCCAGCTCCCGCATGATAGGCGTGGTGACCTCCTGCTCCTTGGCCTCATAGGTCTTTTCGGCGGCGGCGATGAACGCCTCGTCAAAGTCCTCTTGGGTCTTGGAGGGAATTTCCTCGTCGGAGAATTCCACGGCGCCCTTGGCGAAGTAGATACCCTCCATGCCCTTGAGCATCTCGTGATACTGGGCGGCGTCCAGCTGCTGATTTTCACCGAAGGCCAGTGCCACATGGTTGCTGACGGAGGTGTGCATCATGTTTAGCACGGTCTCCTTGATATCCAGACCGTCCAACACCTGACGGCGCTGGGCGTAGATGATCTCACGCTGCTTGTTCATGACGTCGTCGTATTCCAGAACGGACTTACGGGACTGGAAGTTGCGGCTCTCCACGGTGGTCTGGGCGTTTTCGATGGCACGGGTCAGCATCTTGTTTTCGATGGGGGTGTCCTCGTCCAGATCGAATTTCTCCATCATGTTCTGGATGCGGTCGCCGCCGAACAGACGCATGAGGTCATCTTCCAGAGAGATATAGAACCGGGTCTCGCCGGGGTCGCCCTGACGGCCGGCACGGCCACGGAGCTGATTGTCGATCCGGCGGGATTCGTGACGCTCGGTGCCGATGATGAACAGGCCGCCGGCCGCACGGACCTTTTCAGCCTCTTCCTTGATGATGGCTTTGTGATAGGCCATCCGCTCGGCAAACAGCTTCCGGGCGGCCAGAATATCGGCGTTGTCGGTGTCGGCGTAGCCGGTGGCGTCCACGATGACCTCCTCAGAGTAACCGGCCTTCACCAGATCGGCCCGGGAGAGGTACTCGGCGTTGCCGCCCAGCATGATATCCGTACCACGGCCGGCCATGTTGGTGGCCACGGTGACGGCGCCCAGCTTACCGGCCTGAGCCACGATCTCGGCTTCCTTCTCGTGGTTTTTGGCGTTCAGCAGATTGTGCTGAATGCCTTCCCGCTGGAGCAGGTGGCTCAGCAGCTCGTTCTTCTCGATGGACACGGTACCCACCAGAACGGGCTGGCCCTTTTCGTGGCACTCCTTTACCTGCTGGATGACCGCACGGAACTTGCCCGCCTCGGTCTTGTACACCACGTCGTGATGGTCTACGCGCTGGTTGGGGCGGTTGGTGGGGATCTCCACGATGTCCAGGTTGTAGATGGTGCCGAATTCCTCCGCCTCAGTCATGGCGGTACCGGTCATACCGGAGAGCTTATCGTACAGACGGAAGTAGTTCTGGAAGGTGATGGTAGCCAGGGTCTTGTTTTCACTGTTGACGTTGACATGCTCCTTGGCTTCGATGGCCTGATGGAGACCGTTGGAGTACCGGCGGCCGAACATGAGACGGCCGGTGAACTCGTCCACGATGATGACCTCGCCGTCCTTCACCACGTAGTCAATATCCCGCTTCATGGTGCCGTGGGCCTTCAACGCCTGATTGATGTGGTGGTTCAGCGTGGCGTTGGAGGGATCGGACAGGTTCTCCACATGGAAGAATTCCTCCGCCTTGGCAATGCCGGAGGCGGTGAGGGTGGCTGTCTTGGCCTTTTCGTCCACAATATAGTCGGCATCGATGTGGGAGTCCTCTTCCTCCTTATCGTCCACCTGCACAACTACCTTTTTCTTCAGGCGGGAGACGAACATCTCCGCCATATCGTACATCTGGGTGGACTTTTCGCCCTGACCGGAAATAATCAGGGGGGTACGGGCCTCATCGATCAGGATGGAGTCCACCTCGTCCACGATGGCGAAGCTGTGGCCCCGCTGCACCAACTCACTGGAATAGATGCACATATTGTCGCGGAGGTAGTCGAAGCCCATCTCGTTGTTGGTGCCGTAGGTGATGTCGGCGGCGTAGGCGTCCTTGCGCTGCTGAGCAGTGAGGCCGTGGATGATGAGGCCCACCTTCAGACCCAGGAAGCGGTGGACCTTGCCCATCCACTCGGAGTCACGCTTGGCCAGATAGTCATTGACGGTGACAACATGGACACCTTTGCCCGTCAGCGCGTTCAGATAGGCGGGAAGGGTGGCTACCAGGGTCTTGCCTTCACCGGTCTTCATCTCGGCGATCCGGCCCTGATGCAGCACGATGCCGCCCACCAGCTGCACCCGGTAGGGACGCATGCTCAATACACGGTCCGCGGCCTCCCGCACGGTGGCAAAAGCCTCCGGCAGAATGTCATCCAGGGTCTCGCCGTTGGCAAGACGCTCCTTGAACTCCGGGGTCTTGGCCTGAAGCTCTGCATCGGTGAGGGCCTTGTATTCATCGCCCAGCGCCTCGATCTTATCCACAATGGGGTAGATGGATTTCAGCTCCCGGGAGCTGTAATCGCCAAAGATAGATTTCAGAAATCCCATAGGTTTAAAAACATCCTTTCACGCTTCCGCCCGGCTCTGGGCGGGAAGAGAATATACCATATAAAATGAGCGGGAACATAGCCGCCCACAATAAAACAAGCATACTATATCATATTCGCTCCGGGATTGCAAAGAAAAATGGGAAAGATACGAAAAAAGTTTACAAAATATCTGCGCGGCTGAGAGGATAATCGTTTAACAGCTTTTTGCAGCCGTCAGAATCGGGGAACGGAAAGCCGGAAGCAAGGCTATTTAATGTCAAATTCCGCCGCCAGCGCAAAATCCACGACCCGCTTGTCCTGTTCCGTCTCGTTTTCATGAAACTCGAAAAACCACTTGACCGCCCGGTAGTGGCCGGTATCCAGAGAGCCGTAGCGGCCAGCCCACTGGAAGGCCATCTCCCTCGGCATGTCTTTTTCAAAGATATAGGCTTCCGCCGTGTTGGAAAAGTCTCCATTTTCTTCCAGATCATACCACTGGCCGTCCTGTTCTACCTGAAGGAAGAAATCAGCACTGTTTCCGCTGTCGATTTCCGTGTCCGTGGCGTTGAGGATCGTCACCTTGACCTGTCCCGGATAGGCGGAGCCATCCACCACCGTCATGGTGACGCCCTCATGGTTGTTGACCTCCAGATCAGATGCTTCTTCACTGATCTTGGGGGCAGAGCCGCAGGCGGTGAGGGCCAGCAGGCACAGGGCACAGCAGAAGGTGAACACATTCTTCATGAAGACCGCTCCTTTCGATAATTACAAAACAGATTCTATACTTCTCCATTATAACAGACGTGAGAGAATAAAAAAAGTTCCGGCATATTCCGGCAAACCCGGTAAAATGACCGGAGAAGTTCGCGAAACCTTTCTTGTGCTTTCCGGGGCCTTGTGTTAAGATGATCTTAACAGGAGAACGACGCGGAAAACCCGGACGAAAAAAGAAGGAGGCCCATTATGAAGCTGAGCTTTTACGGCGCTGACCAGTGCGTGACCGGCAGCTGTCACTGTCTGGAGGTCAACGGCAAAAACATCCTGATCGACTGCGGCTTGCAGCAAGGGCGTGACGAGGTGAACAACGAAGCCCTGCCCTTCCATCCCGGCAGTATCGACTTCGTGCTCATTACCCACGCCCATATCGACCATACCGGCCGGGTGCCCATGCTGGTGAAGCAGGGCTTCCGGGGCCGCATCCTCACCACCCGTGTGACGGCTAACCTCATGGATATCATGCTGCTGGACTCCGCCCACATTCAGGAGTCCGACGCCGAGTGGAAAAACCGCAAGGCAGCCCGTTCCGGCGCCCCCAAGGTGGAGCCGCTGTATACCATTGAGGACGCGGAAAATGTGAAGCAGTACGTCACCACCTGCGAATACGGCGAGGATGTGGAACTGTGCGAGGGCGTCAGCGTCCGCTTTGCCGACGCAGGGCATCTGCTGGGCAGCGCCTGCATCACCGTCACCGCCACGGAAAACGGCGTCACCAAAAAGCTGATCTTCTCCGGCGACCTGGGCAATGTGGATCAGCCCATCATCCGGGACCCCAGCCACTTCGGGGGCGCGGACTACGTCATCATGGAGTCCACCTACGGCAACCGCAACCACACGGAGGTGTGGAGCTACACCGAGAACCTGGCGAAGATCATCGACGATACCATGGCCCGGGGCGGCAACGTGGTGATCCCGGCCTTCGCCGTGGGCCGTACCCAGGAGCTTTTGTACTTCATCCGGGAGATCAAGGACAAGGGCCTTGTGAAGTCCAACCCGGATTTTCCGGTTTACATCGACTCGCCTCTGGCCCGCCGTGCCACCACCATCTTTACCGGGGATCTGGACGGCTATCTAGATGCCGACGCTCTGGCGCTGGTGCAGGACGGCACCCACATGTTCAACTTCTCCAACCTCCGCATGACGGAGACGGTGGAGGAATCCAAGGGGCTGAACGAGGACGGTATCCCCAAGGTCATCATCTCCGCCTCCGGTATGTGCGACGCGGGCCGTATCCGTCACCACCTGAAGCACAACCTCTGGAAGCCGGAGTGCACCATCGTGTTCGTGGGCTATCAGGGGGAGGGCACCTTGGGCCGCTCCCTGCTGGAGGGCGTCAGAAGTGTGAAGCTCTTCGGCGAGGAGATCGCCGTTCACGCCAAGATCGTGAACTTTCAGGGCCTTTCCTCCCATGCCGACCGGGATCACCTGCTGGCGTGGATCGCTGACATCAAGGCCCCCAAGCCCCAGCACGTGTTCATCGTCCACGGCGACCGGGAGGTGGCTCCCTACTTTGCCGAGAGCGTGGAAAAGCTGGGCTTTACTGCCCACGCACCGCAGTACACCGAGGTCTACGACCTGCTCGAGGATCAGATCGTGGCTCCCGGCTATCTGCCGGAGCGAAAGGCCAAGGCTGTGGGCGGCCAGCGGGTCAGTTCTGCTTACGAGCGTCTGGTGGCGCTGGGTCAGCGGATGGTAGACGTCATCCGCCGCTCCAAGGGCCGGGACAACAAGACCCTTGGCCGCTGGGCCGACCAGCTGCGGCAGCTGCTGGACAAGTGGGAGGAATCCTGATAGAATATACCTACCCGCAGGGTACGCCGCACGGCAGCGGGGGCGATGCTCCCCGCTGCCGTGCGTTTTCAAGACTTGTAAGCCACCAAAAACGGATCGGTTCAAGTGGTGCAGGAAACCCAAACAGGTCTTTCCCGTACACATCCATCCCTGCCGCTGCGGAATCGAGAACCATCTGAATTCAATTGAGAATAAAAGGGATAAAAGCCATGGAAGCATTGGAAAAAGGCAGCGTCTATACCGCCGTTATTGACGGCTATTCCAGCGAGGGGCTGGGGATCGCCCGGGTAAACGGGGCGGTGGTGTTCGTGCCCCACGCCGTCCGGGGGGAGGAGATCGACCTCCGGATCACCAAAGTGATGAAAACCTCCTGCGCCGGCGAAATCGTAAAGATCCATAATCCGTCTCCCGAACGCATGGAGCCGGAGTGCCCCTATGCCGGGAAATGCGGCGGCTGCGCCTACCGCCACCTCACCTATCCGGAGGAACTGTGGGCCAAGCGCCAGCGGGTGCAGGATGCACTGACCCGCATCGGCGGGCTGGAACTGACCGTGGAGGAGATCCTGGGGGCGAAAAACCCGGAGCATTACCGCAACAAGAGCCAGTACCCCGTGGGGGCTGACGGCTCCATCGGCTTTTTTCAGGCTCGGACCCACAAGGTTGTGCCCATCCGCCGCTGTCTGATCCAGACGGAGGCCGCCGACCGCACCGCCCAAGCGGTGGGGGAGTGGATGCGCCGCTACAAGATCTCCGCCTACGATGAGACCACCGGAAAGGGCCTCGTGCGCCATGTCTGCGTCCGGGTGAACCGGAAAGGCGAAAGCCTTTGCTGCGTGGTGGTCAACGGCAATAAGGTGCCGCGGGAGCCGGAGCTGGCGGCCTATGTCACCGCCGCTGTGCCCCATACCGTAGGCGTCCTGCTGAACAGCAACACCCGCCGGGGCAATGTGGTCTTAGGAGACAAATATCGGACGCTGTTCGGCCGGAATTATCTGATGGACACCCTCTGCGGCCTGGAATTCAAGCTGTCCATGCCTTCCTTCTATCAGGTGAACCGAGATCAGGCGGAGGTGCTGTACGGCAAGGCGCTGGAATTCGCGGGCCTTACCGGGAATGAAACGGTATTGGACCTCTATTGCGGTATCGGTACCATTACCCTGTGTCTCGCGAAGGCGGCCAAACGGGTCATTGGCGCGGAGATCGTGCCCCCCGCCATCCGGGACGCCAAGGAGAACGCCCTCCGCAATCACGTCGAAAACGCGGAGTTTTTCTGCGGAGACGCGGCGGACATCGCTGCCAAGCTGGAGAGCGACGGCCTGCGGCCGGATGTGGTGACGGTGGACCCGCCCCGGAAGGGACTGGCCCCGGAGGTCATCGCTTCCGTGGCAGCCATGGGGCCGGAGAAGGTGGTCTATGTCTCCTGCGACCCGGCGACGCTGGGCCGGGACGTGAAGATCTTCCGGGAGTTCGGCTACGAAGCCAAGCGGGCCGCCGCCGTGGATATGTTCCCCGGCACCGCCCATGTGGAGACGGTTGTCTTGCTTTCCAAGGGTGAGGTCGACTCGAAAAAGATTCGGGTTGAGTTCTCTTTGGAAGATATGGATATGTCCGAATTTCAGGATGGGGCAACCTACACCCAGATCAAAGACTATGTGCTGGAGCATAGCGGGTTAAAGGTATCCAATCTTTATATCTCACAGATTAAGAGGAAATGTGGGATTGAAGTTGGCAAGAATTACAATTTGCCGAAGTCCGAGGATTCCAGACAGCCCATGTGTCCGCCGGAAAAAGAGAAAGCAATCCGAGAAGCATTCAAATATTTTGGGATGATCTAACATCCAGCAAAATGGAGGTTTCTTATGGATAGGTTGATTTCTTGTGAGTTCAACATGGATAATGCCTGTGTGGAACTGAAATTCTTAGATGGCAGCATGATTGCCATTGATACCATCGCCGTGGAGAATGAGGTTGCCGATAATATGTATCAGCGGTCAGAACTGGATTATCTGATTTACAATGACCCGGTTGGATATGCTGATTTGATACTGAACGGCGATCCCGAAACCTATTTGAAAATTGTCACAGAGTATAAATCTTTGGATAGCTGATAATTTAAAGTGGCAAGGAGCTTGGTTTCTTCTTGCCGCTGAACCTTTTTACAAGAATCTCTAAGAATAAAGCAAATACCCATATAATCGTGCGAAAGGAGTGTGTGCGATGAAATTATCCTACAACAAGGTGTTCGATAGATATACAATGTCTTTTTCAGATAAACTGGCTGAATCTTCGTATTCTCTGTACAGAACACTGAGATTGCAGTTGGCAAAGATATTCCCACTTTCAGAACATGAGAAATATCGGTTTGATGATGATCTATTTTCAAAAGAAGAAGCTGCAGATATGCCGCAAGGTTTTGATTACATAGAAAAGAAGGATGTCGATAGTTTTGTAAAGTTAGACTACATAGATTTGTACGATTATCTTCCAAAAGAAGACCTGCCAAAGTTTATTAAGGAACTGAAAAAATGTGTTCGCCGAAATAAGATAGCCCCTTTTGGTGCATTTCGTTCCCGTGAGGATATTGATAAGATCGACAATTTTGGTCGGTATTATGATGGTCAGGCTTTTACACATATTTTATCAGTTCAGTTTCGTAAAAACGAAAAGCTCCAACAATCTTGTTCTGATCTTTCCGTATCTCTTCGTAATCTGTCAGCCACTTTTCTTTTAGTACAGTATCGTGTATATATTACAAAAGAATTTAATACTAAGATCGCAGAAGTATGTAAGAAAAAGTATTCTGGATATACAACGGTTTATAGACAATTCAATACACCTTGGTATGCTGTAAAAAAATTTGGTAGATCATCTCATACTGGTAATAATGTTCGTCAAGAAAAAATCTATAAGATGATTTCTCAACTGAAGTGGCAAATATTGATGGAAATTCGCAAGACATATTCCGTTCGCTTTTGGGACGACGGAATATTTACACCGACATTTGAAACATATTCAACCAATATCCGTCCCAGTAATGAGCGTCGCAATTTAGAGTTTTGGGATAGTATCTCGTTTGACAGAGTTGCCGACTATGCACCAACGTATAACGCCTGCGTATGCTGGGATTATAAGCATGGAGAAAATGAGGGGATACGTTTATCTGCTTTCTGCGGCGGAAATTACTCCAGAGACGATCATTTGCCGGAGATAGCCCACCATGATATCTCGGATATATATGGGGTTTATTTAACTGCGGCTACATTGGAATATGTTGCAGATAGAGACATTGCGATCTGCAATAAAAAAATCAGCAAAGTGATTAGAAAAACTAAAACATCCTCTGTTCTAAAAGTCAGAGTTGCAGTTGAACGAAAGCTATATTATTGTTATCGCTTTATTTCAGAATTCTCAGGTAAGTCTATAGATCACGATGACGTCAAAGCCTTTAGACATCAGTTTTATAAAAAAGGTTCTGTATCGTCAAGGAGTCTTGAAGGTATATCTAAAAGAATCAAAGAAACAAAAGTGCAAATTGATAATATCCTAAAGCTATTGAATGATGCGGCTGAATACAGAAGCAGTGAATCAAACATAAAACTGCAGTGGATCATGATGATCGTAACTATTCTGTCTTTGTTCGTTGCATTGTACAGTATTAAAAATGGTGATGTTATAAATGAGATCAAAAATTTAATTGAGTGGATAAAAACACATAGCGGGTTAAAGGTATCTAACCTGTAGATCTCACAAATTAAGTGAAAATGTGGGGGGTGGTAAGAACTATAATTTGCCGAAGTCCGAGGATTCCAGACAGCCACAGTGCCCACTGGAAAAAGAGAAAGCAATCCGAGAAGCATTCAAATATTTTGGGATGATCTAACATCC
>OBLO01003121.1_pt1 | contig 12149 bp, 13 predicted proteins | sample 1519401 | NCBI WGS metagenome assembly OBLO01 (sample SAMEA2602897, study PRJEB22501) | metagenome | reverse complement strand
AGGCCAAATGCGGACTCACCGGCTACGCCCAGGTCTATGGCCAGTACAACACCACCCCCTACGACAAACTGCTGCTGGATTTGATGTACATCGCCCGGCCCAGCCTGTTCGAGGATTTCAAGATCATCTTCGCCACGGTGAAGATCCTGTTCATGAAGGAGAGCACGGAAGGCGTGGCAGAAGGGCAGGTAACGGCCAGTAAATATAATTTCTGAAATCAAGTAATTTTATTATCTGGAGTATAGATATTATATGGATAATGGAAAAAAAATAAGGATTTTGGTCATCCTTTTTAATTTAAAAGTAGCCAATGGCGTCTCCAGCTTTATTATGAATTATTTTCGAAAGTTGGATCATAATACTATGACTATGGATTTTGTCGTATATCAGGACGCTGAATCTCCTTATTATGAGGAAATCAGAAAACAAGGCAGTCATATTTACACTATTCCTTCTATAAAACGTTTTAAGGATCATATGACAGCTTGTCAAAAAATCATTGCAGAAGGAAAATACGACATTATTCATGATAATATCTTAATCCTGAGTACTGGCTTGATGTATTATGCCCAAAAAATGGGAATTCCTGTAAGAATTTTACACAGCCATAATTCGGAATTAGGGGCTACTTCTTGGAAAAAAATTAGAAATAGGTTATTTTTGCCACTTTTAGTGAGACAGGCCACGGATTATTTTGCATGTTCTGATTTAGCAGCTGACTGCATGTTTGGTAAAAAAGAATATACATTCATCCCTAATGTTGTAGATGGAACGAAATTACAGTTTAAGCAAAAGATAAGGGATGCAGTAAGACAAAATTTCGATGCATCTAATAAAATTGTGTTGATAACTGTAGGTCGTCTTGCTGAACAAAAAAATCCTTTTTATGCTATAGATGTAGTTAATGAATTGAAAAAGAATAATAAAGATATTGAATATTGGTGGGTCGGTGATGGGCCGTTAGAAAATAAGATTAAAGAATACATCAAAGCAACACATGCAGGATCTTATATTCATCTATTGGGTAGGCGTACTGATGTATCAGAACTTTACCAGGGAGCAGATGTCTTCTTTTTACCCTCATTTTATGAAGGATTGCCAGTTACTGGAGTGGAAGCACAAGCTACTGGTTTACCCTGTTTTGTTTCTGATACGATAACACAACAATTTATTTACACTGATTTGGTAAAAACATTCTCACTCAAAAATTCTCCTGAAGATACCGCTAAAATACTGGCTCAATGGTTAGTAACGATTCATCTAAATAAAGACAGAGTCAAATATTCTTCCATTTTAGATAAAAGTCTGTTTTCCAATCAAAACTCAGGTAAATTTTTAGAGGCTGCCTATGTAAAATTGCTAAAAAATCATCAAAACAAAAGCAAGGAGTAGCAGGAAATGGAAAGTCCTTTGATTAGTATTGTAGTTCCTATATATAAAGTTGAGGAATATCTGGACCATTGCGTAACCAGCATCTTAAATCAAACCTATAAAAAGTTTGAATTAATTCTAGTGGATGATGGCTCACCTGATAAGTGTCCCCAATTATGTGATCAATATGCTGCTTCTTATTCTAACGTCATATCGATTCATAAAGTGAACGGGGGGCTTTCCGATGCACGAAATGCAGGTATGGATGTAGCCAAAGGAGAATATATCACATTTATCGATAGTGATGATTATATTCATCCGTACTATCTTGAATTGTTGATGAAAGGAATTCAACAGACCCAAGCGGATTTTTCTTTAATAGGGCTTAAGCAAGTCTATAACACGAATAGCAAGCAAGAAATAGCAAAAGATGCCGTGATTATAGAAAAATATGATGCCGAAGAAGCTTTGTGTCAAGTTCTCTATCAAAGGTTCCATGATGTAAGTGCTTCGGGCATTCTTTTACCGTTGGCATTAGCTAGAAAATTTAACTTTCCGGTAAATAAGAAGTTTGAAGATCTTTTCACCACATATCAATATTTTTTAGATGTTGACTCTGTGGCCTTTGTTCATGCGTCAGCCTATTATTATTTGCAAAGAGATGGAAGTATTCGGGATGGCAGAGATGATCGAACCCAACTTGATTTAATAGAAGCTTCTAATCATTTAGTAGATGCGTGTTCATTTCAAAGAAATATAAAGAAAGCTGCTATTAGCAAACGGTTTAATAACTTTCGTTTTTTGCTGTCTCTGGATCTTTCAGGGTTCCAAGAAAGAAATTTGAATGTATATAATCAACTGATTCAAACGATGCAACAGGATAAGTGGACTATTTTATTGGATAAAAAGACACGAATCGAAAATAAGATAGCCGCGTTGTCACTTGTATTTGGTGTTCAAGGGTTAAAGGTATTGTATAAAGTAAAGCACAGAAATTGGTAATAAAGTAATTTAATTTGGATGATAATGGGTGGGGAGAAGATGAGATACGTATTTGTTTTTGTTGAAAGCGATTTAAGGGGAAAATTTTTTTATCGCTTCAAAAATGCATTGACAAAAAAAACGTATAAACTGGTTATTATTACATCTTGCCCCACTGTATGGTATCGAGCTAAAAGAGAGGGTGACATTGTTTTTCTTCTGGGAAGTGGCAAGAGTAAACAATATGATTCAATACCATTAGAAAGAGAAGTGTTGGAAGTTTGTTCTGGTGAAATTTCTGCCATGGCTGCACAAGTATTGGCTAGTTATTGGGTTGAGAAAATTCAACAGATTGCTATAAAATATCCACCGGTATTATGCTTGATTTATAACGGAACTACTTTATTACCCTATGTGGGGAAATGGTGGGCACAAAATCGAAATATAAAAAGTCTGTTTTTTGAATTGGCAAACATTCCTGGGAAAATGTTTGTTGATAAATGGGGAACCAATGCAAAATCTTATTTATATTCACATCCTGAAATTTTGAATCAATATAAGGTAAGTGATATAGAGTATAAAAAATGGAAAAATGAATATTTTGGAAAGAAAGCTACTGTTAAACAAGCAGCTTTCAGCTCACAAGTACAATCAGTGGTATTATTCGCATTAAACCATTTGTATTTTGCTTGTTTATTGCCAGGAAGTAAAAATAAAATTACATATATTAGAAATTGGTGTTGTAAATTTATCAAAAGGTATAAATCTAAACAGCAGCAAAATGAGAATTTACCGCTAGATATTTCTACCTGTAAACCATACTATTTGTTTCCCATGCAAGTGACTGCTGATTCACAGGTATTATTGAACAGCGATATATCTCTTATTGAAGCAATCGGTATTGCAATGAAGAAAAGTGAACAAGATGGAGTAAAACTGGTTATCAAACCCCATCCTGCAGAACTGGATAAGACCATTTATACTAAGATCCAAAAGCTGTATCCCCAGGCAATTATTATGAATGGAGATATCAAGAAAATGATTCGAGAAGCCGAGAAAATCATTACCATTAATTCTACGGTTGGACTAGAATCAATTTTAATGGGGCAGAAAGTGGAATTCTTGGGAAGAAGTTTTTATCAATGTTTCATGAAAAAAAGAGAATGGCTTCCCAAATACATTTTGGGCTATCTGGTCAACATAGATTATTTTGGGACCAATGAAATCACAGGGAATACTTTGGAAGAATGTCTGCGGCGATAAAAAATAATCTATGATTCAAGATGCCTAAAGTGGTTGTCGTCAAGGAGTAAAAAATGACAATTTATTTGATGACTTGTGTATTTTCCATGCTGTTTGCATGGTTTATGAATCGATTTTGTCGTAAAGAGAATAAATTGCAATATGCCCTTTCTGTATTACTCTCAGCTTTACCATGTATTTTAGTGACAGGCCTTCGGTATGGAATTGGGTCAGACTATTTTAGTTATGAAAACAATTTTCTATCAGGTGTAATGACGAAAGATCCATTATACTACTCTGTGTTTAATCAATTGGTTCAATTCTTTGGTGGAGACTTCACTGCTTCCGTTTTTCTAACTTCTGTTGTCTTCTTCTTGTTGACATATACATGCATATTTAAAGATTCTCCATATCCTTGGCTTAGCATTTTTTTACTGTTTGGGATGACCTATTTTTTTGCATCCATGAATGCAATGCGCCAATTTTTGGCATTGGCTGTTTTGTTGTATGCAATAGAAAGTTTAGAGCAGCAGAAAACGATTCGTTTTTTTGTCTGTATAGCGATTGCTTCAGGAATACACCTATCCAGCATCATCTTTGTGTTTATATATATTTTGCATAAATTGGATTTGGATACTCGGATTTATGCGCTCCTTACACCGGTTATATTTGGTGGTTTGTACATTCTTAGAAATAATTTAGCTGCATTGGCTCTGTATCTGAACAGTTATGAAAATTTTGTAGAAGATAATTCTACCAGTGGGTTATCCCTTCTAATGCAATTTTCATGGCAAGTGGCTTTGGTTATTATTGCCGTTTTGGTGTATAAGAGAGGCACAATCGAGAATGAACAAAATAAATTCCGTGTTTATTTGGAAACGCAATTGATCGCTTTATGGGAGTATGCACTTGTCTCTATCATTACTCCCAATGAGGTCATGCGTATCCTTTGGATATTTACGTATCCGACTATTATTTTCACTCCGATGGTTATTCGCAGAATTCCTTCAACTTTAGCCAGGGCAATTGCAATATTTATTGTTATTGTCGGGTTCAGTATTTTTATGTACTATGTTATTCCTGTAAATAATAGTCATGGAACATTGCCCTATCAAAGCATATTTGATATCTAAAATAAAGAGGATTATTCTATGAAAAGTATACTTTGGAATGTGGCTCATCGGTTGTATCAATTTAAATTGAATCGGTTTGCTCGGATAGTAGAGCTTTTATACTTTATAATTAATAGCAACAGTATATCTGCTCAAGCAAAAATTGGGGGGGGAGACAATCTTTTTTCATCATGGTGTAGGCTGTGTGGTACACTCTCGCTGTAGAATAGGTGAACATTGCAAGATATTCCAGAATGTAACTATTGGAAGTAAATGGGCGGATAATCAAGATCCAGGAAGGCCTCCAACAATTGGGAATCATGTATTGATTGGTGCCGGAGCTGTTTTATTGGGGGATATCCATATTGGAGATTATTCCAAGATTGGCGCAAATGCTGTAGTTTTAACTGATGTACCACCTTATGGTGTGGCCGTAGGGATTCCAGCAAAAATTATAAAAGCTAAATAGAAAGAACGTTAGTCCGTTATAAATTAAACTCAAATAGTTAATCAAATAACAAATCAATGGTAATAAAAAAATGAGAATGGGGGACTTGTTCCTATGATCCCTAAAATTATCCATTATTGCTGGTTTGGGGGCAATCCCAAACCGGAAAGTGTAAAAAAATATATTGAATCCTGGCATAAGTATTGCCCAGATTATGAATTTCGGGAATGGAATGAAACTAATTTTGATATTAACGAAAATAATTATTGTAAGGAAGCCTATGAAGCTAAGAAGTGGGCTTTTGTAACGGATTATGTCCGTCTGAAAGCTCTGTATGAATATGGTGGAATCTATATGGATACAGACGTAGAAATAGTGAAACCATTAGATGAATTACTTATCTATGATGCTTTCATGTGTTTTGAAACAAATGATAAAGTATCTATAGGGACCTTTGGATCGAAAAGAAAGACAAAACTATTAAAAGATTTGTTGAATGAATACCAGCAGATGGAATTTAAATGGAATGATGCTCATACAATGACGAATCTTACAGTTGTTACTAATTTATTAATTAAAAAGTACAACTTAAAATGCAATGGAAAATCCCAGCGTTTAATTGATAATATTATGATTTTCCCACGAGAAGCATTTATTGCTAAAGATTATAATACCGGCTTGATTATGGCAAATGAAACAACTTATGCTGTACACCACTACGCTGCTTCCTGGTTACCGGAAGATATCCGCAAATATAGGGAATTGTATCAAGAATATTATTATATGATGAAAAAATCAGGAGTCCCTGAAAAAGTGGCCTTCTATGGATCGAGAGTAAGAGCTGTGGTGGAACTGCAAGGCCTATTTGGTTTATTAAAGAAAATAGCAAAAGGGTAACATTCGCTAGGAAGGAGAAACCATGAAATTTATCATTTCATCGGGGCGCCAATTTTGGGGTGGGACCATTGTTGCACATTATCTTTGCAAACTTATTGAAAAACAGGGATATGAAGCATCTATTTTTTTAAACTTACCTAGTCATGATAATAGATTGCTGTTTTTCTTGTCATATATAAAAATCATGGGGAAGGATTTACTTGGCAATATCTATACTCATTTATTCTCAAATAGAGAATATTCTATGCGGCACTATACGGGGTATATTCATTTTCCGGTAAAAGGCTGTAAGAGAACCTATTGGCCAGTGGTCGATGGTGATACGGTCGTTGTTTATACAGAAACAACAAAGGGAAATCCTCTGCATGCAAAGAATGTGGTGCGTTGGTTTCTGTACTATAATCGGTACACTGATGATCCAAACTGGTGCTCTCCCAATGATTTGTTTTTTTCATACAGGGAACAGTTTAATGATTTTCGGTTGAATCCTCAAAATCGATTGCTCAGAATATTTCACTTTGATAGCGAATTATATCGGCAAATAAATTTTGGAAAGCGGCAAGGTGTTTGCTATGTGATTCGCAAAGGAGCAACTAGAACCGATTTGCCTCAAAAATTTGATGGTCCGGTCATCGATAATTTGAGAGAACCGGATAAAGTAAAAATATTGAATCAGTGTGAGAAGTGTTACCTGTACGATACTCAGACTTTCTATGCGTCCATTGCTGCTATATGCGGGTGTATACCGATTGTTGTTCCCGAACCGGGAAAGAGCAGAAAGGATTACATCAAAACAGATGATGATATGCCAGGGATTGCATTTGGGGAAACAGAGCAAGAGATTCAATTTGCGATTCGGACACGAAATGATGTGAAGAAAAATATAAATATGATGCTTCAAGATAATGAAGTGAATGTTAAAGAATTTATAAGAACCTGCAAAGAGTATTTTCATTTAAAATGACATAATGGAGTAAAATCTATGTTTTCAAGCAGAGAAATCTTGACCAATTTCATATGGAAATTTGCCGAACGTTGCGGTGCGCAATTGATTTCTTTTCTGGTCTCTATTGTATTAGCGCGTCTATTGATGCCAACAGACTATGGCATCATTGCGCTTTGCATGGTTTTTATTTATATTTTACAAGTGTTTGCTGATAGTGGACTCGGGACAGCATTGATACAGAAAAAATCTCCTGACGAACTAGATTATTCAACTGTTTTTTTTATAAATTTAGGAATGTCATTAGTATTATATGCCATCATGTGGATGGCAGCCCCCTATATAGCAGAATTTTACGGGATGCCAGCTCTGATTAATTTAATTCGTGTCCTTAGCCTAGTACTGATTAGTAATGGCCTACGGAATGTTCAGCAAGCTTATGTATCCAAACATATGATTTTTAAACAGTTCTTTTATTCGACCTTAGGAGCTTCTATCTGTTCGGCAATCGTGGGTATCTTTATGGCCTACAGAGGATTTGGCACCTGGTCTTTGGTGGCTCAGCAGCTTGTCAGCAATTATGTAGGAACATTGATTTTATGGAAGACTGTACCTTGGCGGCCTATGCTCCAATTTTCTTTTGTACGATTAAAAAGTTTATTTTCTTTTGGATGGAAGCTTTTGGTGTCTTCTCTGATTTCTACCAGTTACGATCAACTTTGGCAATTGATTATCGGAAAATTGTATGCATCTACCCAATTGGCCTATTTTAATCAGGGACAAAAATTCCCCCAAGTCATTGTTACAAATATCAATGCTTCGATTGACAGCATTCTGCTTCCGACGTTGGCAAGCGAACAGGACAATAGAGAACGCATCCGTGATATGACCAGAAGAGCGATCAAGACCAGTATCTTTATCATGGCTCCGTTGATGTTGATTTTGGCAGGTTGTTCTAAAAATGTTGTAATGTTGGTGCTAACGTCCAAATGGCTTCCCTGTGTACCGTTTCTCTGTATCTTTTGTATCAATTATATGTTTTGGCCTGTCCATACGGCCAACCTGAATGCAATTAATGCATTGGGCAGAAGTGATATTTTTTTAAAACTGGAAATCATTAAAAATGTAATTGGAATCGCTATTGTATTATCAACTATGGAATATGGTGTGATGGCAATGGCTTATGGCACACTGGTCAGCGGAATCTGCAGCCAGATCATTAATGCGTGGCCGAATAAAGTTCTACTGGATTACAGCTATTGGCAACAATTAAAGGACTTTATACCGAGTATTATCCTTGCTGGAATTGCTGGTATGGTGTCTTTTATCATGGGTTCTGTTTTAGTGAATAGAACCCTGATTTTTGTTATTTTTATACAATGTACATGCGGAATCGTGAGTTATGTTATACTTAACTACCTTACAAAAAACGAAGTGTTTAAGTATTTGATTAAAATGGCTTATAGACAGGGAATTTTATGAAAGGGAGTAAATGGAATGAATAGCTTTTATAGCGAAGATGAAATCCAGAAACTGGGATTTAAGTCAGTAGGAAAGAATGTTTTGTTGAGTAAAAAAACCAGCATCTATGGGATTTCTTATATATCAATTGGGAATAATGTGAGAATTGATGATTTCTGTATTTTAAGTGGGAAGATTACGATCCATAACTATGTACATATTGCTGCGGGAGTGATGCTCTTTGGAGGGAAGAAAGGAATTGAATTGGACGATTATACAGGTATTTCTTCCCGGACAGCAGTATATGCTGAAAGTGATGATTACACAGGAGAAGCAATGACCAATCCTATGATTCCTGATCAGTGCCGTAAGGTTTATGGGGGAAAAGTCCTGCTTCAGAAGCATTCCATCATTGGGACAGGATGTACGGTACTGCCTAATGTGACTGTAGGAGAAGGAGTATCTGTCGGGGCGATGTCTCTCGTAGCCTCGAATTTGGATTCATGGGGCATGTATGTGGGAATACCTTGTAAAAAAATCAAAGAAAGAAAAAAAGATTTGTTGAAATATGAGAAATATGTAAGATAGATGATTTAAAGGAGGAATAAAGAGATGGATAAACGAATCTTAGTGACACGTTCTTCGATGCCGACATTAGAAGAATATGTGGACGAAATAAAAAACATCTGGAAAACCCATTGGCTGACCAATATGGGGGAAAAACACCAGCATTTGCAGGCAGAGCTTAAAAAGTATCTTGGAATCGAGAATATTGATTTGTTTACGAATGGTCACATGGCTTTGGAACTTTCTCTTCAGGCTATGGATTTGCAGGGCGAAGTAATTACTACGCCATTTACCTTTGCTTCTACTACTCATGCCATTGTAAGAAACGGATTGAAACCGGTATTCTGCGATATCAATCCGATTGATTTTACGATGGACGTCAATAAAATTGAATCCTTGATTACGGATCAAACCTGTGCCATTATGCCCGTTCATGTATATGGCAATGTGTGCAACGTGGAAGAAATTGAACGAATTGCTCATAAGTATGAATTGAAAGTGATTTATGATGCAGCTCATACTTTTGGCGTTCGCTATAAGGGGAAAAGTACAGGGGCATTTGGAGATGTTTCCTGCTTCAGTTTCCATGCTACTAAAGTATTCAATACTATCGAAGGCGGGGCTGCCTGTTTTAAGGATAAAGAGTTTGGTCTTAAATTGTATCGCTTGAAAAACTTTGGTATTCGTGGCCCGGAATGTGTTGATGGGGTAGGGGCTAATGCAAAAATGAATGAATTCTGTGCTGCTATGGGACTGTGCAACCTGCGGCATGTGAATGAAGAAATCGCGAAACGGGAAAGAGTAGTGGAACGTTATCGGGAACGGCTGTCCAATATTGACGGATTGATTTTGAACCCCATTCAAAAAGATGTGCAACCCAACTATGCTTATTTTCCAGTAATCTTTGAAGAAAGAGAATTTGGGGCTACGCGAAATGAAGTGTTTGATGCACTAGCGAAACAAGGTATCGGAGCTAGAAAATACTTCTATCCGCTGACTAATACTTTTGAGTGTTTCCATAATGAATTCGATGTCAATCACACCCCAGTGGCATTGCACGTGAGTCGACATGTATTGACGCTGCCATTATATGCAGATTTGGCGATAGAAGATGTAGACCGGATTTGCGATATCATCTTAGGGTGCATGAAGTAAGGAGCAGAGATGATCAAAAAAGGGATTATTTTGGCAGGAGGGTCAGGAACGCGTCTGTATCCGCTGACCCATGTTATCAGTAAGCAACTGATGCCGGTTTATGATAAGCCTATGGTGTACTATCCGCTTTCAGTGCTGATGCTGGCAGGCATCAGGGATATCATGATAATTACCACCCACCGAGATGCAGAAAGTTTCCGTACTCTTTTGGGGGATGGCCTTCAGTGGGGACTGAAAATTTCGTATAGAGTCCAACAGGAGCCTAATGGCCTGGCAGAGGCTTTCCTAATTGGGGAAGATTTCATCAATGGAGAATCATGTGCCTTGATTTTAGGGGATAATATTTTTTACGGCTATGGACTTTCAGGCATGCTCCAGAGGGCGGTGAGAAAAGACCAGGGGGCTACTATTTTTGCGTACTATGTACGGGATCCGGAGCGATATGGAGTGGTAGAATTTGATACCCAACATCATGCCAAAAGTCTGGAAGAGAAACCGGACCATCCCAAATCTAACTATGCAGTTACGGGATTGTATTTCTATGATTATACGGTGGTAGAAAAAGCCAGACGCCTGAAGCCTTCTGCACGGGGAGAACTGGAAATCACGGATTTGAACTGTCTGTACCTGCAGGAAGGCAGCTTGGAAGTGGAAACTATGAGCAGGGGATTTGCCTGGCTGGATACGGGGACTCATGAATCTCTACTGCAGGCCGGAAATTTTGTAGAGACCATTCAGGAACGCCAAGGCCTGAAAATTTGCTGCCCGGAAGAAATTGCTTATCGCCTGGGCTATATTACCAAAAAACAATTGGAAGAACTGGCCACACCACTCTTGAAGAATGAGTATGGGCAGTATCTGATGAAGATGGTGGGGGAGCAGGCCTGATTGAGATAGCTGACACAGCTACTTCTTATCAATTTTCATAGGCTATATAAATCCGCCGCTTTTGGAATAGAAAGGACAGCAAAAATATGAATATCATCGTTACGGGTGGAGCTGGTTTCATCGGTTCCAACTTTATCTTTCATATGTTAGAAGAACATCCTGAGGATAGGATTATCTGTTTGGATAAACTGACATATGCTGGTAATTTATCTACTTTAGAATCTGTCATGTCTAACCCTCAATTCCGTTTTGTCAAATTGGATATCTGTAATCGGGATGGAGTGTATAAACTTTTTGAGGAAGAACATCCGGACATGGTGGTGAATTTTGCGGCGGAATCTCATGTGGATCGGTCTATTGAAAATCCATCTATCTTTCTGGAGACGAACATCATCGGGACTTCAGTTTTGATGGATGCTTGCCGGAAGTATGGAATTAAAAGATACCACCAGGTTTCTACGGATGAAGTGTATGGGGACCTGCCACTGGACCGACCGGACCTGTTCTTTACGGAGACCACGCCCATCCATACGTCCAGCCCTTACAGCAGCTCCAAGGCCGGGGCGGATTTGCTGGTGCTGGCGTACCACCGGACGTACGGGTTGCCGGTGACCATCAGCCGGTGCAGTAACAACTATGGGCCGTACCATTTTCCGGAAAAACTGATTCCGCTGATGATCATAAACGCCCTGCATGACAAGCCCCTGCCGGTGTACGGGGATGGGCTGAACGTGCGGGACTGGCTGTACGTGGAAGACCACTGTCGGGCCATCGACCTGATCCTGCAAAAGGGCCGGGTAGGGGAAGTCTACAATGTAGGCGGCCACAACGAAATGCGGAATATCGACATCGTGAAGCTGATCTGCAAGGAACTGGGCAAGCCGGAAAGCCTGATTACCTATGTGAAGGATCGGAAAGGCCATGACAGACGGTACGCCATCGACCCTACAAAGATCCACAATGAACTGGGGTGGCTGCCGGAAACAAAGTTCGCTGATGGCATCAAGAAGACAATTCGTTGGTATCTGGTGTTAGCGTCGGGTTAAATTAGCCAAGTAGAGTCGGATTAAAATAGCCACTCAGA
>OBLO01003116.1_pt1 | contig 12154 bp, 9 predicted proteins | sample 1519401 | NCBI WGS metagenome assembly OBLO01 (sample SAMEA2602897, study PRJEB22501) | metagenome | reverse complement strand
GCATCTGCCGCACCTCGCTCGCCGTATCGGCACTTAGAATTATGCGGTATTGCCCAAAATCTCAGCTGTGCAGGTAGGATACCGCACGGCTGAGATTTTTGTTTTGCAATTTCCGTTTTGTTTCGGCGGCCCAGCTTTTTGAAAAAGGCTGACCCCCAAAAGCCCCGTGCCGGGGAAAGTTCAACAGACTTGCGCCTGTTCCCTTTCCCCTCACACGGGGCTTTTTATATTTGGTCTGATTAAAGTTTTTCGCCCAGCCTTTTTTCAAAAAAGGCTGGAAAACAACGCCAAAAAGAAAATTACTTCTCCTTCGGTACCAGCACGGTCTTGCCGCCCATGTACGGCTGCAGAACAGCCGGAATGGTCACGGTGCCGTCAGCCTGCAGGTGGTTCTCCAGGAAAGCAATCAGCATGCGCGGCGGGGCAACGCAGGTGTTGTTCAGGGTATGGGCCAGCTGGGTCTTGCCATTCTCATCCTTGTAGCGGATGCGCAGACGGCGTGCCTGGGCATCGCCCAGGTTGGAGCAGCTGCAAACCTCAAAGTACTTCTGCTGACGCGGGCTCCAAGCCTCAATGTCGCAGCTCTTCACCTTAAGGTCAGCCAGGTCGCCGGAGCAGCACTCCAGCTGGCGAACGGGAATCTCCATAGAGCGGAACAGCTCAACAGAGTTGTGCCACAGCTTGTCGTACCAGGTCATGCTGTCCTCCGGCTTGCAGACAACGATCATTTCCTGCTTCTCGAACTGGTGGATGCGGTAAATGCCTCGCTCCTCAATGCCGTGGGCACCCTTCTCCTTGCGGAAGCAGGGGCTGTAGCTGGTCAGGGTCAGGGGCAGCTTGGCGCCGTCCAGGGTCTGGTCAATGAAACGGCCGATCATGGTGTGCTCAGAAGTGCCGATCAGGTACAGGTCCTCACCCTCGATCTTGTACATCATGGCATCCATTTCGGGGAAGGACATAACGCCCTTCACCACATCGCCGTGCATCATGAACGGGGGGATGACATAGGTGAAGCCCTTGTCGATCATAAAATCGCGGGCGTAAGCCAGAACAGCTTCGTGCAGGCGGGCAATGTCGCCCAGCAGATAGTAGAAGCCGTTGCCGGAAACGCGGCCTGCAGCATCCAGGGCAATGCCGTCAAAGCTTTCCATGATGTCAACATGGTACGGGATGGGATAATCCGGCACAACGGGATCGCCAAAGCGCTGTACTTCCACATTGCAGCTGTCGTCCGGGCCGATGGGCACACTGGGGTCGATCATCTGCGGGATGGTGTACATGATGTCGCGGATCTTGTCCTGCAGCTCGGCTTCCTTGGTTTCCAGCTCTTTCAGGCGGTCAGCCTGTGCGGTTACCTGCTTCTTGATCTCCTCGGCTTCGGCGGCCTTGCTGGGGTCCTTTTTAGCCTGGCCCATCAGCATGCCAATCTGCTTGGAAAGCTTGTTGCGGTTGGCGCGCAGGGTGTCACCCTCGCCAATGGCGGCGCGGTACTCGGCATCCAGATTGATGACCTCGTCTACCAGCGGCAGCTTGGCATCCTGAAACTTCTTTTTAATGTTCTCCTTGACCTCATCGGGGTGCTCACGCACAAAACGAATATCCAGCATGATTCAAAATCCTTTCCTCTATTTGTAATTTTGCAAATGCCTGAAATCTAAAGTAATAAAATGAAAGAGTTATGCCTCGCCCTCACCGGACGGATCAGCCGCCTCGGCGGCCTGCTCAGGGTCATACTGCCCCAGCAGCCCGGCGAACTGCTGCAGCTGCGCATCAGAATAAAATGCAATGTGCAGCATGCCCTTGCCGCCCTTGTAGTCCACATGCACTTCACTGCCGGTGGTCTCTTTCAGGGCACTCTCCACCTCCACGGCAAGCACCGGGCGGGTAAAGGCATCCTCTTCCTTGGCGGGCTTCGGCGGCTTGGACATTTTGCGGCACAAAGCTTCGGCCTGGCGCACGCTCATGTCCTTGGCAATGATCTGGTCCGCCGCGGCGGACATCTGCTCCGGTGAGCCAAGGCTTAACAGCGCTTTGGCATGGCCCGCGCTGATGTCCCCTGTCCGCACCTGATCCCGCACATACTCCGGCAGGTTCAGCAGGCGCATGGCGTTGGTAATGGCGCTGCGGCTTTTGCCCAGCCGCTTGGCGGCTTCTTCCTGCGTTAAGCCATAGCGCTCGATCAGCTTTTTGCAGCCCTCGGCTACTTCAATGGGGTCCAGATCCTCGCGCTGCAAGTTCTCGATCAGGGCCAGCGCAGCGGCCTGTTCGTCGGTCACATCTTTGATCAAAACTGGCACTTCATCCAGCCCGGCCATGCGCGCGGCACGCCAGCGGCGCTCGCCCGCAATGATCACATAGCCCGGCCCGGTCTTTTTGGCGCGCACCGCAATGGGCTGCAGCAGGCCGTTTTCGCCAATGCTCTCTGCCAGGGCCGCCATGGCGTCCTCGTCAAAGTTCTTGCGCGGCTGGTCGGGGTCCGGCTCAATCTCCCGCATAGGCAGGCGGGTCAGATCCGGGCTAGCATCTTCGGTCATGGGCAGGTCTTCAAACAGGCTGTCCAGCCCTTTGCCAAGGCCGCCCAATTTGCGTTTTGCCATTCACACACTTCCCTTTCCCAAACAGGAAAACCAGGGTCATTCCCGCTCGTTATTTTCCAAAAATTCACGCGCCATGGCCATATAGGCTTCGCTGCCCTTGCCGTTCGGCTCGTAAAAATTGATGGGCATACCAAAACTGGGCGCTTCCGAAAGGCGCACGGTGCGCGGCACAACGGTTTTGTAAACCTTGTTGCCATAGTACTTTTTGACCTGTGCAACCACCTGCATGGTCAGGTTGAACCGGCCGGAGTACATGGTGAACACCACGCCCTCAATGTCCAGGTAATGGTTGTATTTTTTGCGCACGATCTTTAAGGTATTCATCAGCTCCGAAAGCCCCTCCAGCGCATAATACTCGCACTGAATGGGGATCAGCACCGTATCGCAGGCGCAAAGACCGTTGACGGTCAGCAGATCCAGCGAGGGCGGGCAGTCAATGAACACATAATCGTACAAAGGAATTAGCGGTGCCAGGATGCTGCGCAGGCGGTTTTCGCGCCGGGGCAGCTCCACCAGCTCCACCACAGCACCGGCCAGCTGCGTGTTGGAAGCAATCAGGTCTGCGTTGAACTTGGTGTGAACGATGGCCTGCCGAATGTCATCATCGTTGATCAGGCAGGTGTAAATGTTGGATTGCTGGCCTTTTTTTGCAACGCCGTAACCCGAGGTGGTATTGCCCTGCGGGTCAAGGTCAACCACGAGAACCTTTTTGCCCAGCGCAGCCACGCAGGAAGAAAGGTTGACGCAGGTGGTCGTTTTGCCAACGCCGCCCTTTTGGTTTGCGATTGCAATTACTTTTGCCATTTTACCCTCCATGTATCGTTTGGAACCGCTAAGAACTTATTTATTATAACACAGCAGCCCCTTTTGTGGAAGTCCTAACCCCCAAAAACACAAAAAATCCCCCCGGAATGTTCCACGTGGAACATTCTGGAGGGAAAAAGCGCATGAAAGAGACAGTGTGCCCCTAAATATATAACAAGAAAACTGCATTGGTAAGGCGTGCAGAATGTTTTATTATGCGCTGCAAACATAGAAATTGTCCTGTAGGGCGGGATGCCCCTCATCCCGCCGCAACCTTGCCTTGCTTGTGCATTATAAATTTTGTGATGTACCTGACGCCAATTTGTAGGGGACGATGAGCCTTTGCCTATGTATTTCACCGCGTCATTCGAAGTACAGCGGCGGGCGTACGATGTGTGGGTCTACGGGTGGAATGTATAGTAAATGTTGATTGCCCATTATAAAATGCACTTGTAGGGAACGGTCTATCCCCGCACTACCGCGCGGAAAAACAACGCATGTGGCATTATTTAAAACGTGCTATAAAATTTATGCCTGTCCGGGACGTCGAGGACGCCGTCCCCTACAAATCAGGGAAAAGTTTGGCACAAAATTTGCAGGCGTGGTAAGCCATAGTACCGGCGGGGTCAGGTGAGCCCGCCCTACCAGAAAATTGCAAGTTCATCACAAATATTTTATGTGTCCATCCAGCCATCCCCGGAAAATCATATATAATCCACGGACAGCCAAGAACCTAATCTTATGCCCCCACCCTATCTCCAATTCCTCATTTCTAATTCCTAATTGCTCATTCTTCCAAACTCCTCCCTCCTAACTCCTAACGAACTCATCCTCTTCCCCAAGGCTGCTTCCTTCCCCGCTCGGCATCTCTGGCTCATGGCACGCCGGCAGCGTGTTGGGCACGGGCAGCGGTGCAGGGGTAGCGGTGGGGATGCGTACCGTGTATTCCAAAAATCCATCCGCTTGCTCACAGCTGGTCACGGCGGGAATGCCTCGCTGGGTCATCAGGTCAACCGCGTGCTGTAAGGTGTTTACAAACAGCCGCACATCCCCCACCATCGGCACCGTGCTGCGGCAGGGGCCGGGGGTGTCTTTGGGGGCAGCCAGCATGGCGTCCACCAGACGGTCGGCTTCCCGCACACTCAGCTTGTCCCGTGCGATCTTTTCCAGCGCGGCGGTGCGGCGGCTTTCCGGCAGGCGCAGTACAGCGCGGGCGTGGCGCTCGGTCAGACCGGCAGCGGTGCAGAGCTGCTGCTGGGCGGTGGTCAGGGTAAGTAAGCGCAGCTTGTTGGCCAGCGCGGGCTGGCTTAACCCCAGGCGGCGTGCAGCTTCGGCCTGGGTGCAGTTCCAAAGCCGGATCACCTCCCGGATGCCCCTTGCCGCATCAAAGGCATCCAGTTGGGCGCGCTGTAAATTTTCCAGCAGCCCCAGCGCAGCGGTTTCGCTGTCGTCAAAGTCCTGAATGATGGCCGGGATGCGTTCCAGCTTCGCCAGGCGGCAGGCCCGCAGCCGCCGCTCCCCTGCCACAAGCTGGTACTTGTGGTAGCCTGTCTTGCGCACGCTGATGGGCTGCAGCAGCCCGTTTTGTAAAATGCTGACAGCCAGCGCCGCAATCTCGGTTTCATCAAAGGCGGTGCGCGCCTGGAACGGCGATGGCTCGATCTGCTCCACCGGCAGTAAAACAATTTTGCCGGGTTTCTGATTGGCGGCTTTTTTATCCGGTTTGGACATATGGCTTCTCCCTCCCCCGCACAGGCAATAAAAAAGCCTGTGCTTGCCTTTTATCAAAAGCATAGCACAGGCCAAACCGGTTAGAAAGAAAATTCGTTCGCCGCAATTCGAGGTAAAACCCGGAGTTTTGTTAAATTAAAGAGGCTTTTTTGCAATTTTTCCGCCGTTGCGGGGGTAAGCTGTCGGCGTTTGCGAAATCTTTTTGCAAACCACCAGCCGCCGCTCGCTGCCGTCCGGCAGGGTGAACGCGCGGGTATCGCCGTAGGCACCGCCCAGCTTTTTCAGGGCGGTAGCGGAACCGCCCAACTCAGCATCCGCATCAGGGCCTTTCATTGCAATGAACACCCCGCCAACCCGCACAAGCGGCAGGCAGTATTCGCACAGCACCGGCAGGGCGGCTACCGCACGGGCGCTGGCGACATCAAACTGTTCACGCCAGATTTTGCGGGCGGCTTCCTCTGCGCGCTCCTTGGCGAACTCTACCCCCGTCAGGCCAAGTTCCCCGCACAGGTACTTCAAAAAGTCCACCCGCTTGCCGGTGGGCTCCATCAGGGTCAGCTGCAAATCCGGCTTGAAAATTTTTGCCACCACACCGGGGAACCCTGCCCCGGTGCCAACGTCCACCAGTTTGCCGGTTACTTCCGGCTGGGCGGCAAACAGCAGGCTGTCCGCAAAGTGGCGGTCCTCGATGCCCTCCGGGCTGGTGATGGCCGTCAGGTTCACCTTCTGGTTGTAATCCACCAGAATTTCCGCATAGCGGTCCAGCAGGTCCAGCTGGGCACCGCTCAGCACAATGTTCCACGTGGAACATTTTTGTGCAAGGCGTTCTTTATCGATCATATAAGCTCCTTTATAAAAATAATAAATAATAATGAATAAAGAACAATGTCGGTGCGCCGCCCGCTGCGGCGCAAATAAAATAGGTTGGCTGCGATGGAGCGACCATGATTTTTTCCGGAACAGCTGACTTAATTAAAATGTGATGCCGTGGGCATCACACAACAATTATTCATTATTCTCTATTCTTTTTTAATTTAAAATGAGTATCCCGCCCCTTATTCTGCCGCAGTCTTCCCTGCTTTCATCAGGGCAATGCTCAGCTGGGCCAGGTCGCTGGGGCTTACACCAGGAATGCGTCCGGCCTGTGCCAGCGTGCGGGGGCGAATCTTCGTCAGCTTTTCGCGGGCTTCCAGCGTCACGGTTTCCAGCGGGGCGTAATCAAAGTCATCGGGGATCACCACATTTTCGTTTTTTTTTTTTAATGATACGGCGACCACCGAGATCTACACTCTTTCCCTACACGACGCTCTTCCGATCTTGGCAGCACTCACATCCTGCCCGCGGCCAATCACCTTGGCCAGCAGCTCATAGTGTACGCCGGGCCGCTTGAGCAGCTCCGCCGCCGTGCCGCCGGATTCACCCAGCGTTTCCAGCACTTCCGGCGGGGCAACGGTGCGCAGCTCCGCCAGCGGTACTTTGGTGGTCTCCAACCGGTGCAGCTCGGCCTTTTTCACTTCCATGTCGTGGGTGAACGCCGCCCAGCGGGTGTCGTCCACAAGGCCGTATTCCCGGCCAATGGGGGTCAGGCGCTCATCGGCGTTGTCCTGCCGCAGGCTCAGGCGGTACTCGCTGCGGCTGGTCATCATGCGGTAGGGGTCCATCACGCCCTTGGTTACTAGGTCATCCACCAGCGTGCCAAGATAGGAAGTATGCCGTGCCAGCACCAGCTCGCTCTTGCCCAGAGCCTGGCGGGCGGCGTTCAGGCCGGCCAGCAGGCCCTGCGCGGCGGCTTCTTCATAGCCGGAAGTTCCGTTGAACTGCCCTGCCCCGTACATGCCGCCGATCACTTTGCTTTCCAGCGTGGGCAGCATGCTGGTGGGATCCACACAGTCATACTCGATGGCATAAGCCGGGCGCATGATCTCCAGGTTCTCAAACCCCTTGATGGTGCGGTACATGGCATTCTGCACGGCTTCCGGCAGGGAGGAACTCATTCCCTGCAGGTACATCTCCTCGGTGTTCTCGCCGCAGGGCTCCACAAACACCGGATGGCGTTCCTTGCCCTTAAAGCGCACCACCTTATCTTCAATCGAAGGGCAGTACCGCGGGCCGACACCCTGAATGTCCCCGCCGTACAGCGGCGAGCGGCTCAGATTGTCCAGGATGACCTTGTGGGTCTCCGGGTTGGTGTAAGCAATGTAGCAGTCCACCTTGTTGTGCATCGGCTTGTGGGGCATAAAGCTGAACGGCTGCAGCAGTTCGTCCGGGTCGCCGGGCTGGCAGTCCAGCTTGCTGAAGTCAATGCTGCGGCGGTGTACGCGGGCCGGGGTGCCGGTCTTGAAGCGGCGCAGCGGCACACCGTGGGCCGTCAGATCCTTGGTCAGCGCGGTGGCCGCATGGGTGCCGTCCGGGCCGCCGTCATAGTGGGCTTCGCCCACAAAAATGCGCCCGCCCAGCGCTGTGCCGGTGGCAATCACCACGCACTTGCAGCTGTAATAGCCGCCCAGCGCCGTTACCACCCCGCACACATGGCCGTTCTGCACATCCAGCCGCACGATCTCCGCCTGGTGAATCTCAAGGTTGGGGGTCAGCTCCAGCGCGTGCTTCATCCACATGTGGTAGCGCTTGCGGTCAGTCTGCACGCGCAGGCTGTGTACCGCGGGGCCTTTGCCGCGGTTCAGCATCCGGCTCTGCAAAAAGGTGGCGTCCGCCGCAATGCCCATCAGACCGCCCAGCGCATCGATCTCCCGCACCAGATGCCCCTTGGCTGTGCCGCCAATGGACGGGTTGCAGGGCATGTTGCCGATAAAATCCAATGTCAACGTAAAGATCGCCGTCTTGGCGCCAAGCATGGCTGCCGCATGGGCAGCTTCAATTCCGGCGTGTCCGGCACCCACCACGACCACATCATAATTTCCCAAAAAATCCATAATCTCTATGCCTCAAATCAAAACTCTTTGATGGAAGAAATTTTCGTCACTTCATTGTATCACAGCCGCGCCCGGAACACAATAAAAGAGCGCCTGCCCCCGCAGAAAATAGCGGGTAAACAGGCGCTCTTGAAATGCAGAAGAACAGGTGGGTTATTTGCCCACACAGAAGGTAGAAAACACTTCGTCAATGGTAGCTTCGATGGCGTCCTCGCCGGTCAGGCGGGCAAGGGCACGCTGCGCGTCGCTGATGCACACCCCGGCAGCATCCAGCCCAAAGCCGTCCTCCTGGCTGTTCAGGGCTTCGGCCAGGGCATCGCGGGCTTCCTTGGCGGCGCTCAGCTGGCGGGCGCTGCACAGCGCGGCAGCGTTGGGGTCCAGGTTGGCGGTGCCCAGCAGTTGGGCGACCGCCTGACACAAAGGCTGCAGGCTGGCGGCGTCCCGCGCGGTCAGCGGAATGATGGCCTTGAAGTAAGGCGCTAACTGCTGCTGTGCGGCAGTGAATGTTTCCCCCTGCCCGGCCAGATCCTGCTTGTTCAGGATGGCCAGCGCAGGGCGGCCCTGGCAGCGGCGTGCAATTTCCAGGTCTTCCTCATTCAGCGGGGCGGCCAGGTCGAACACGGCCAGCACCAGCCCGGCTTCCTCCAGCTTTTTCCAGCTGCGGCGGATGCCCTCGGCTTCCACAGCATCGCCGTACTCCCCCACATCCCGCACACCGGCGGTGTCAAACAGGTTCAGCCGGATGCCGGTATCCCCCAGCATCACGGCCTGCTCCAGCACATCGCGGGTGGTGCCTGCAATGGGGGTCACAATGGCGCGGTCAAACCCGGCCAGCAGGTTCAGCAGGGTGCTTTTGCCCACATTGGGGCGGCCCAGCAGCACACAGTCCACCCCGCGGCGCAAAACCGCCCCGGCCCCGTACCCGGCAATCAGCTGGTCCAGCGTGTTCTTCTGCTCGCTCAGTGTGGCGATCAGCTCTGCCTGCGATACCTCCGGCACATCCTCCTCCGGGTAGTCAATCCAGGCGGTCAGGTGGGCAGCCAGCGTTTGCAAAGCGGCCTGGATGCCCGCAATGCGCCGTGCCAGCGCGCCGTCCAAAGCGGACTTTGCCAGCGCTGCCCCCTGCCGCCCTTCGGCGGAGATGATCTCCATCACGGCTTCGGCCTGGGTCAGGCTCATGCGGCCGTTTTCCAGTGCGCGGCGGGTAAACTCGCCGGGGCCGGCGGGCGCAGCACCGGCCAGGTACAGCGCTTCCAGCAGGCCCTGGGCCATGGCGTTGCCGCCGTGGACTGAAAGCTCGATCACATCCTCACCAGTGTAGCTGTGCGGCGCGCGGAAAAACAGGGCGATGGTCTCATCCATCTCCTCACCCCGCAGATGGTAATGCCCCAGCATGGCGGTGTAGCCTTTGGCTTCCGCAACCCGCTTTGCCGGGTTGCGCGGGGTGAAGATCTCCCCCACCACCACATACGCTTCCGGTCCGGATACCCGAACGACCGCAATGCCGCCTGCCCCCGGTGGGGTGGCAAGGGCGCAAATAGTAGAACTCATATCAATACCTCGAACTTATCTGTTGTTGGCTTTATGCTGGCCTTGGCTGCGTCAGCAGCGGTAACTCTCCCGCGGGCCAAGGTAGGATTCCGGCAGGGTGGTGCCGTCCGGCCAAAGCACGATCTTTTCCAGAATGATGGCCGGGCTGACCGCATAAAAGCGCAGTGTGTTGACCCCCGCATGGCACAGGATGACGGCCTCGGTCAGCTTTACATTGGCAAAGCCCTCGGCGTACCACTGTTCGCTGCCAAAGAACGGTCGGTTCTCCTCGTGCACGGTGTTTACAACCTGCACCGCTCCGCCATTGACCGAATAACCGATATACTGCTTTGGCTCAAAGGTGACCGGTGTGGTGGCGGACATATGGAACTGTACGTGATAGTTTCCGTCTTTTGCCGCAGCAAACGTATATTCCAGATAGGGGCGCTCTTCGCTGTTTTCAAAGTTGGCGGTAGCCGGGAACACTTTCAGCGCGGTGCCCAGGCGGCCATACGGCTTGAGCAGCGCAAAGCCGCCGCCGGGAACATCCCGCTTGGCAGTGTAGTGCTGTGCTTCCATGGCAATGCAACCGTTGGCTTCCACAAAAGTTCCTTTGGGGTAACTGACCGGCGTATTGTCCACTTCCACAATGATGTTGGCCGCACCGGTCCCCTCCTGGATATGCTCATTCACCACAGCGAACTGTCCAGCCGCTTTGCCGGTGATCTGGCTGCGGTCAATCGTCAGGGTCACGCGCTGATTTTCGGCCACGGTGCCACCGGTGCAGCTGAACTGCATCCAGGGGCAGTCGGTCTCAATGTGCCAGCTGATGGGGCACTTGCTGCCGCAGGCAACGTCAAACGCAACCTGGCTGACATCCGGCCGCAAAAAGTCCTGCCATACCTGCGGCTTGCGGCCATTCCACCAAAAGCCGGTGGCGTACTTGGTATCTTCCACGCGGGATACGATCATCCGCGGCCGGTTGGCCGGGGTGATGTACATCCGGATGGGCAGCTTGTTGTCCTCGTCGTTCCAGTACACAAAGCCGATGTGCTCCGATAACCCGAACCCGTAATACTTGCCGCCGTCCACGGTGTGGTATTCGTTCACCAGCGCTTCGTCTGCTTCAATGCAGGCCTGCACTTCATCGGCCAGCCGGTTGGCGGCAACGCGGTTCTGTTTGGCGTACAGATGGTTGCGCCCGGTCAGGATCCACATCTTCATCAAATTGGCCGTGCCGCACGCCGGGAAGTAGATCAGCGAGATAAAAGCGCTCAGGTCCTCCTGCGGGCAGGCGGTTTTCAGCGCCTCACATTCGGTAAGGATATGCTCAGAAATTTGCAGCACTTCCTCCGCCTCGCCGTAATGGGTCGGGTGGTAGGTGTTCTCCCCCATCTTCTCGTGCTTTCTGCGGGCCAGCAGGCGGGTGTAGTCGGTGATGATGCCCTCAATGCGGGGCAGGTCCGCCGGTGCAAAAGCCGCGCCAAAGTTGCGGCGCACCCACTGTGCGGTGTACTGGGTGGTAATGGCAGCATCCTGCCCGCCCCAGACGTCAATATCATAAGCCAGGTCCAGGAAGTAGGAAAGCCCGAACTCCTGCGTGCCAATATCACCGATGTTCGTTACCCAGATCTCCCGCACGCCGTATTCGTAAGCGGCGGTCATCTCCTCCCACACTTTGGGCAGGTAGGTGGCACCCACCCATTCAAATGAGTGGGGCCCGCCGTGCATGTCCATGTGGTAGTACATGCCATACCCGCCGGGGTGGCTGCGCATTTCCGGGCTTGGCAGCGTGCGGGTGGAGCCGTGGTTGTTGTCGCTCAGCATCAGGGTCACGCCGTCCAGTTCCGGATCACCGATTAGGCCTGGCGTTTCCTTGCTGCCGTAAAAGAACTCTTCGGTTTCTGAGAAGAAAACGATCTGCCGCGGCACCTGCTTGACATCCGGGTTAATAATCTCCCGGATCAGCTGGTTCTGGGTTTTCAGCACATTGCGGATCAGTTGAATGTTCTCTTCCAGCGTGGCGTGCTGCATAATGGCAGTGTCATTTTCGCCGCGCATGCCAAGAGTGATGACGTTCTCAAAATCTTTGTTGCGGGTCAGGCCGTCGCGCCAAAAGCGGGTAATGCCTTCTGGGTTGGCAATGTAATCCCAGGCATCGCCGTAAATGGAACCCCTGCCCCGCACCATGCTGTATTCCTGCCCGCTGCGCATACAGGGTTCGTGGTGGGAGGTGCTCATCACCACACCCAGTTCGTCCGCCAGTACGGCGTTTTCCAGCCCAGGGCCGTCCAGGCTGAAATTGGAATTCCACATGGCAGGCCACAGGTAGTTGCCTTTCATGCGCAGCAGCAGCTCAAATACCGGCGCATAGCAGGCGGCATTCATGCTGCCAAAATGGGCCTTGGCCCAGTTGCCAAAGGCGGGCCATTCATCGTTGATAAAAAAGCCGCGGTACTTGACGGACGGCACCCTGGATACCATGTTCACCCGATCATCCAATACCACACCCGTATTATATCATAGTGCGGCACGATATAATAGAACCGCCCACAAAACGGA
>OBLO01003113.1_pt1 | contig 12161 bp, 8 predicted proteins | sample 1519401 | NCBI WGS metagenome assembly OBLO01 (sample SAMEA2602897, study PRJEB22501) | metagenome | reverse complement strand
TAAAAAATACAGAGTTTTTTTCATATTTTGCTTCAAAAGTTGCCTGAATAGACAGCAGTTTGAATTGTTTGATGTCTACAGACCCCGGCATAACAGATACATGAGCCTGACAGCCTTTTAATTTAGGAAGTTGTTCCATCGCAAGTTTTGCATCTTCACTGGTAGCAGCACTTACAGAAAGGGCAATCAGAACTTCATCGGTATGAAGGCGTGGATTGCGGCTTCCCAGATATTTTGTTTTCAGACTCTGGATTGGTTCGATCGCCTGTGGAGAGATGATCTTGATCTCATGTCCGATACCTGCAAGTTCTTTTAATGCATTCAAAAGAAGAGCAGAGCATGCGCCAAGAAGATCCGATGTCTTGCCTGTCACGATCGAGCCGTCTGGGAGTTCCAGTGCAGCTGCAGGCCCTCCTGTACGCTCGGATTCGGTGAGAGCCGCATCGACTACCGGACGGTCATGAACGGTAATATCTGCCTGGTTCATTAACATTTCTAATTTATAAGTTTCTTCTTCAGAGCATGCGCCGAGAAGAAGTCTTCTCCTAGATGCATAGTATCTGCGGATGATTTCCTGACAGGAAGCGTTTCTACATGCGTCATCATTGCAGATACAGTTGCCAGCCATATTTACCCCCATATCTGTTGGGGATTTGTAAGGACTTTCTCCGTAGATGCGCTGGAACATGGCATTTAATACAGGGAAAATCTCTACATCACGGTTATAGTTGATCGTTGTCTCACCATAGGCTTCCAGGTGGAACGGATCTATCATATTAATATCATTCAGGTCGGCCGTAGCTGCCTCGTAAGCCAGGTTGACCGGATGTTTTAACGGAATATTCCAGATTGGAAATGTCTCAAATTTGGCGTAACCTGCTTTGATTCCGTGCTTGTGTTCATGATATAATTGTGACAGGCAGACAGCCATCTTTCCACTTCCAGGTCCCGGAGCAGTCACAACGACCAGAGGACGGCTTGTTTCTATATAATCATTTTTTCCGTAACCATCGTCACTTACGATAAAAGGTACATTTGTCGGATATCCGGGAATCAGGTAGTGACGGTACACTTTGATGCCAAGCTTTTCCAGACGGTTTTTGAATAATTCGGCACTTTCCTGTGCGTTGTATTTGGTAATAACGACACTTCCGACATAGAGCCCAAGTCCCTGATAGATATGCATCAGGCGGAGTACATCGGAATCATACGTGATACCAAGGTCACCACGGATCTTATTCTTTTCAATATCTTCAGCGCTGATGACGATGACGATTTCGGCCTGATCGGACAGCTCGCATAACATACGGAGTTTGCTGTCAGGCTGGAATCCAGGAAGAACTCTGGAGGCATGGAAATCATCAAAAAGTTTGCCTCCGAATTCCAGATACAGTTTGTTGTCAAATTGTCCGATACGTTCACGGATATGTTCAGACTGCATCTTCAGGTATTTTTCATTATCGAATCCAATTTTCATAAGTACATTCCCTCATCTAAAATATATTTGATCTTTTATAGTGGAAAATCTGCCGGAACCGGCATAAGCATTTTCATTTCAAGTATACTACAACACATAGGAAGTTTACAATCTTTTCATAATGTTTTTATTGATTTCTAACATAGTGGTCTTTATAATAATTAGTTATACAGGAGGATTAAAATGGACAACCAGAATAATAAGAATAACAAGAATAATAAACAAGGTATTTCGTTTATTTTATTGGTCACAGTTATTACATCGATTCTTGTGGTTGCACTGTTCCAGTTTCAGGGAATGACCTCTGCAAAAGAGATTACTTATAATAAATTCCTGAAGATGGTAGATGACGGCAAGGTCAAAAAAGTAGAGATTCAGAGTGATAAGATCATGATTGTCACGAAGAAGGATAAGGACAGTGGAATTTCACAGGAATATTATACCGGAGTTGTGAATGATGACGAACTGACCAACCGTCTGGAAAAAGCCGGTGTAGAATTTAATCAGGAGATTCCGGATACCACATCCGCGGTAGCAATGAACGTTATCTTAACATTCCTGCCAATCGCATTCTTTGTCGGAATGATCGTCTGGATGACAAAGCGTATGTCAAAAGGCGGCGGCATGATGGGAATCGGTAAGAGCAATGCCAAGATGTATGTAGAGAAGCAGACAGGTGTGACATTTAAAGATGTGGCCGGTCAGGATGAAGCAAAAGAGTCCTTACAGGAAGTAGTAGATTTTCTGCATAATCCCGGGAAATATACGAGTGTCGGTGCAAAGCTTCCGAAGGGAGCGTTGTTAGTCGGTCCTCCGGGAACCGGTAAGACACTTTTGGCGAAAGCAGTAGCCGGCGAAGCAAAGGTACCATTCTTCTCACTGAGCGGTTCAGCATTTGTGGAAATGTATGTCGGGGTAGGAGCATCCAGGGTACGTGATCTGTTTAAACAGGCTCAGCAGATGGCACCATGTATCATTTTCATTGATGAGATTGATGCAATCGGTAAGAGCCGTGACAATCAGATGGGCGGCAACGATGAGCGTGAGCAGACATTGAACCAGCTTCTGGCTGAGATGGATGGATTTGAAAGCAATAAAGGACTGGTGCTTCTTGCAGCAACCAACAGACCGGAGATCCTGGATCCTGCGTTATTGAGACCAGGACGTTTTGACAGACGAATCATCGTGGAAAAACCAGATCTGAAAGGACGTGTAGAGGTCCTGAAGGTACATTCCAAAGATGTAAAGATGGATGAGACTGTTAATCTGGAAGAGATTGCACTGGCAACTTCAGGAGCAGTTGGTTCCGATCTCGCCAATATGATCAATGAGGCAGCAATCAATGCAGTAAAACATGGAAGAAATGCAGTGTGTCAGTCAGACTTATTTGAAGCAGTAGAAGTAGTACTTGTAGGAAAAGAGAAGAAAGACCGGATTATGAGTCAGGAAGAACGGAGAATCGTTTCCTAACATGAAGTCGGACATGCGCTGGTAAGCGCATTGCAGAAAGATGCGGAGCCGGTACAGAAGATTACGATTGTTCCACGTACGATGGGAGCACTCGGTTATGTTATGCAGACTCCGGAAGAAGAAAAATTCCTGAATACGAAGAAGGAACTTCAGGCGATGTTAGTCGGATTGCTTGCAGGACGTGCCGCAGAAGAAGTGGTATTTGATACGGTTACAACGGGAGCTTCCAATGATATCGAGAAAGCAACAAGCGTTGCAAGAGCCATGATCACACAGTATGGTATGAGTGAGAAGTTCGGACTGATCGGTCTGGAATCCATTCAGAACCGTTATCTGGACGGACGTCCGGTCAGCAACTGTGGACAGCAGACAGCATCCGAGATTGATGAAGAAGTCATGAAGATGCTGAAAGATGCTTATGAAGAAGCAAAACAACTGCTGAGAGATCACAGACAGTCACTGGATAGGATTGCGGCATTCCTAATCGAAAAAGAGACGATCACCGGAAAAGAATTTATGGAAATCTTCCATGAAGTAGAAGGAATTGATCCGGATGCACCGAAGAAGGAAGAAGCAAGAATCGGTATGAATCCGGTAGAAGGTGAAGGGTTTGTTATGAAATCAGCAGATGATACAGCCGAAGAACCTGTTGAAGCAATAAAGGAAGTTGTCTGCGAAGAAGAATAAGTATAAAGAGAATAGATATACGAGGAAAGATACAGGGTAAAGTTTGAGAAAGCCCTGTATCTTTTTTCTTTTCAATTATATCTGCCTGGTATATAATAGGCAGGATGAGAGTATTCTGGAGGAAAGAGTATGAAGGGAAGATTATTCGGAGTCGGAGTCGGACCGGGAGATCCGGAACTTATGACATATAAAGCAGTGCGTATCATAAAGGAATGCCAAGTGCTCGCAGTGCCTGCGAGAGGCAGGAAACATGCGGTCAGCTACAGGATTGCAGCGGAGATGATAGAGAATATGGAAGAAAAAGAATTCCTGGATCTGGATACGCCGATGACAAAGGACAGACAGATTCTGGATCGGAATTATGAAAATGCAGCAGGGAGAATTATAGAAGAACTGGAAAAAGGGAAGGATGTAGCATATCTGACGCTGGGAGATCCGACAATCTATTCGACTTATATGTACATTCACCGCATAGTAAAAGCAAAAGGGTATGAGACAACGATCATCAGCGGAATTCCGTCCTTTTGTGCTGCAGCGGCGAGACTGGATGACAGTCTTGTTGACCGGGCAGAAGAACTTCATGTAATCCCATCCAGCTATGGGATAGAAGCGGCACTAAACTATTCCGGTACAAAGATTCTGATGAAGTCCGCATCCGGAATAAGTGAAGTAAAGAGGACTTTGGAAGAAAAAGACGGAAATGTGAATGTAAAGATGATAGAAAACTGTGGAATGCCAGAGGAGCGGATATATGAAAGAATAGAAGATGTTCCGGAGCAGGCAGGCTATTATTCTTTATTGATTGTAAAAGAGTCGGAAAAAGAGCGATAACAGGATTCAAAAAATCAGAGAAGATGTTTAGAATTAGAAAATAAAAAATATACAGGAGACGTATATGGAGAATTTTAACATACAGGAAGAACTGAAGAAGCTGCCCGGAAAACCGGGTGTATACCTGATGCACGATGAAAGGGATGCAATCATCTATGTCGGAAAGGCAATCAGCCTTAAGAACCGTGTCCGTCAGTATTTTCAGAGCAGCAGGAATAAAGGTGCCAAGATAGAACAGATGGTGACACATATTTCCAGATTTGAATACATTGTGACAGATTCTGAATTGGAAGCACTGGTGTTGGAGTGTAATCTGATAAAGGAACACAGACCGAAGTATAATACTATGCTGATGGATGACAAGAGTTATCCGTTTATAAAAGTTACAGTAAACGAGCCGTTTCCGAGGGTTATGCTGGCAAGACAGATGAAGAAGGACAAGGCAAAATATTTTGGTCCTTATACCAGTGCAGGCGCAGTGAAAGATACGATAGAATTGATCCGTAAGCTTTATCATATCCGCAGCTGTAACCGTTCGCTGCCAAAAGACATAGGGAAAGAGAGACCTTGTCTGAATTATCATATCCATCAGTGCCAGGCACCATGCCAGGGATACATTTCTCAGGAAGAGTATCGGAAATCCATAGACGAAGTTGTACGTTTCCTGAATGGACATTATGATCTGGTGTTAAAAGAACTGGAAGAAAAGATGATGGCAGCATCGGATAGTCTGGAGTTCGAAAAAGCAATTGAATACAGAGAACTGCTTACAAGTGTACAGAAGGTTGCTCAGAAGCAGAAAATTACAGATACGGCAGGAGATGACAGAGATATCATTGCAATGGCTTCTGAGGGAGAAGATGCAGTTGTGCAGGTATTCTTTATTCGAAGCGGAAGACTGATCGGACGGGATCATTTTTATCTGAAGAGCGCAGAAAATGATACGGAAGGCGAGATATTGTCAAGCTTTATCAAGCAGTTCTATGCAGGCACACCATATATTCCTGCGGAACTGATGCTGCCGGAAGAGATTGAAGATCAGGATATCATTGAAGAATGGCTGACGGCAAGGAGAGAACGCAGAGTACATCTTCGCATTCCGAAGAAGGGAACGAAGGAAAAACTGGTAGAACTGGCACAAAAGAATGCGCAGATGGTGTTAAAGAATGACAGAGAACGTCTGAAACGTGAAGAGGGAAGAACGATCGGTGCAGTGAAAGAACTGGAAAAGATACTGGGACTAAAAGGCATCATACGCATGGAGGCATATGATATTTCCAATACGAACGGATTCGATTCTGTCGGATCGATGGTAGTCTATGAACATGGGAAACCAAAACGGAACGATTACCGCAAATTCAAAATTAAAACTGTGCAGGGTCCGGATGATTATGCCAGTATGAATGAAGTACTGACCAGAAGATTCGGGCATGGATTGCGTGAACAGCAGGAAGAAAGTGAAACCGGAGGCTTTCAGATATTTCCGGATCTGATCATGATGGACGGAGGACGGGGGCAGGTGAATATAGCACTGGAAGTACTGGAAAAGCTTCATCTGCATATTCCGGTGTGTGGAATGGTAAAAGATGACAATCACAGAACGAGAGGACTGTATTTTAATAATACTGAACTTCCGATTGACCGCAACTCGGAATGTTTCCGGCTGATTACCAGGATACAGGACGAAGCGCACCGTTTTGCAATTACATTTCACAGACAATTGCGCAGCAAGGGGCAGGTGCATTCTGTGCTGGACGATATTCCGGGAGTCGGCCCTGCAAGAAGAAAAGATCTGATGCGGTGCTTTGAGAATATTGATGCAATCCGTAATGCAACAGTAGAAGAGTTAAAAGAACTGCCAAGTATGAATGAAAAATCTGCACAGGAAGTATATAAATTTTTTCACCAGAATCATTAAGTATGGTATAATAATTAAAGAGATTTTTAATGCGTGTGAGGTAGAAGAATATGGCGAATAAAGTTGAATTAAAAACACTTGTTGAAAAAATGAATCTTAAAAATTTAACACCGGATGTAGATCTGTCTGATAAAGATGTAGAGATACCAGATATTAACAGACCGGCATTGCAGCTTACAGGATTTTTTGAACATTTTGATTCAGAACGTGTACAGATCATTGGTTATGTAGAATATACATTTCTGGAGAAGATGACAGATGAAGATAAGAAAAAGCGGATTTATGAGACACTGCTTTCTTATAAGATCCCTTGCCTGATCTTCTGCAGGAATCTTCCACCGGAAAAGATGCTTCTGGAGATGGCAGAAAAGGCAAATATCCCTGTATTCCAGACAGAGAAGAAGACATCAGAATTTACAGCAGAGATTATCCGATGGCTGAATGTGGAACTTGCACCATGCATTTCTATTCATGGTGTGCTGGTTGATGTATACGGTGTTGGTGTGCTGATCATGGGTGAAAGTGGAATCGGTAAGAGTGAAGCCGCACTGGAACTGATCAAGCGTGGACACCGTCTTGTCAGTGATGATGTCGTAGAGATCCGCAGAGTCAGTGATGAGACACTGGTTGGATCGGCACCGGATATCACAAGACATTTCATTGAATTGCGTGGTATCGGTATTGTAGATGTAAAAGCATTGTTCGGTGTACTGAGTGTCAGGGAGACACAGAATATTGATCTTGTTATCACGCTTGAAGAGTGGAATAAGAACAAAGAATATGACCGTCTCGGACTGGAAGAAGAGTATACAGAATTCCTTGGAAATAAAGTGGTGTGTCATCATCTTCCAATACGTCCTGGACGTAATCTGGCGATTATTGTTGAGACAGCGGCCGTTAACCACAGACAGAAACAGATGGGATATAATGCAGCACAGGAACTGTACAAGCGTGTACAGCAGAATCTAACAAAAAAATAGGAGAGTAGCAAAATGAAATATTGTTTTGGTGTAGATATCGGGGGAACAACAGTAAAATTAGGTTTGTTTACGACCGATGGGGAGATTGTAGATAAGTGGGAGATTAAGACCCGTACAGAGAATCAGGGAGAGGCAGTTCTTCCGGATATCGCAGAGGCGTTAAAGGAAAAGCTTGAAGAAAAGAAGATCGGCAGAGATGAGGTGGAAGGAATCGGAGTCGGAGTTCCGGCACCGGTGAATGCAGAAGGTGTGGTACAGAACACAGCGAACCTTGGCTGGGGATATAAAGAAGTAAAAAGAGAGATGGAAGAGCTTTCCGGTATGAGAGCCGAGATCGGTAATGATGCCAATGTAGCCGCACTTGGAGAAATGTGGCTGGGAGCCGGCAAAGGACGCAAAAATATCGTTATGGTAACGCTTGGAACAGGTGTAGGTGGTGGAATTATCATTGATGGAAAACCATTGGTAGGAGCGCATGGTGCCGGTGGTGAGATTGGGCATCTCTGTGTGAATTATGAAGAGACAGATCATTGCGGATGTGGTAATACCGGATGTCTGGAGCAATATGCATCAGCCACAGGAATTACCAGACTGGCGAATATCCGTCTTGCCAAAGATGATGCCAAGTCAGTATTAAGAGAGCAGGAAGTCAGTGCAAAGACTGTATTTGATGCAGTGAAAGCCGGAGATGCAGTGGCAAAAGAGATTGCAGAAGAATTTGGAAAATATCTCGGACATGCAATGGCTAATTTGGCAGCAGTGGTAGATCCGTCAGCAATTGTGATTGGCGGGGGTGTATCCAAAGCAGGTGAAGTACTGATAGAGTATGTGGAAAAGAACTTTAAAGAGAGAGCTTTTTTTGCTAACAAAGATACCGAATTTGTCCTTGCAACATTAGGGAATGATGCAGGAATCTGTGGAGCTGCTAAATTAATTCTTTCATAAAGGATATTGGAAAAAATGAGATTGATTTTACAATCAAAAAAATATGTATAAAAAATGCGGGATGGTTTTAACTATCCCGCATTTTTCTATATATTACTGAGGTGTAGTACCGCCGGTTGAGCCACCGGTTGTATCGCTGCCGGTTGAACCACCTGTAGTACCGCCGGTTGAACCGCCGGTTGAACCGCCGGTTGAACCACCGGTTGAACTACCTGTAGTACTACCGGTTGAGCCGCCCGTTGTAGTACCGCCGGTTGTATCGCCGCCGGTTGCTGTGTTACCGGTTGTATTGCCGGTCGTTGAATTACTGCCGTTTTCTCTATTGGAATCGCCGGAAGTATTAGCAGTAGAATTGCTGTCGTCTTCTGTGGAAGAGTTCGATTTGCTTCCGTATGAATATCCATGTCCGGAACATGTTTCGGTAGGCAGTGTGTCTTTTGCAAAATATTCTGTAATAGACGGGCATCCGCTTCCTGCGAGTTTTCCTGTAATTGTACAGATGCTTTTACGTTCAACAGACGAAGGAACTTTGAAATCTTTTTCTTCCAGATTCTCGTGAATACGGCTCATGATACCTTTCCAGAGTCTGAAACGGAAACTTGTGTCATAATCACATTCCTTGTTGTCATCATATCCTCCCCATACGGCACAGGTATAATATGGTGTAAATCCACAGAACCATAAGTCTTTGTTGGAAGTTGTGGTACCAGTTTTACCGGCTACCGGCATATTAGGAAGCTGGCATGCAGTACCGGTACCGGAATTGACGACATCTTCCATTGCGCTGGTGAGAAGGTATGCTGTACTGTCTTTGAGTACGGTATGTGATTCGCCGGTACCATCCAGAAGGACATTGCCATCATGGTCAACTACTTTGCTGTAAAGCGTTGGTTTATTATATTCGCCGCCGTTGGCAATCGTTGCATATGCTGCACACATTTCGTAATTGTAGACACCTTCTGTGATACCACCAAGAGCAAGAGTCTGGGAAGTGCTGTCATCGAACACTTTTCCATTGATCGTCTTATTTTTTACAAGAGTACTGATTCCAAATTTCTGACAATACTCATAGCCTAATTCCTGAGTGATTTCATCACTTAATTTTACAGCTACTACGTTGATGGAACGTTTGATACCTTCACGGAGAGTTGTAGTACCGCCATATTGCTTATTGGCATTTCTTAAAACCTGTCCGTTTTTCAGTGTATATGGTTCATCATCAATTGTTGTTGCAAGAGTTTTGTCACAGGAATCTAATGCCGGTGCATAAGCCGCAAGAATCTTGAATGTAGATCCCGGCTGTCTCTTAGAACCCTGGTAGGCTCTGTTAAGACCAAGGCTGGAAGCTTTTTCTCCACGTCCGCCGACCATTGCTTTGATCTGTCCGGTCTTCTGATCCATGATCGTGATAGAAGACTGTGGCTGCGGAGTGATCGTGATACGTTCATCATAAGTATCTCCCTCCCTGGCAATTGTTGCTTTCCATTCTTCGACCATTGCTCTGGCAGCATCTTCGCTGGAATATAAAAGTCCCTGATCTTTTCCGTAAGTTTCTTTTACATAATTCTTGATGTTATTGCTGCCATAATTTTCCGTTGATCCATCGGCACGGGTTACAGTCAGTGCATAATCCAGACCATATTCTTTCAGTCCCGGATAATTGGAATCATCATTGGCTTCTTCATCGCAGATATGCTGCATGGTTTGATTCTGTGTAGAATAAATACTAAGACCGCCGCTGTAAACAGCATTATAAGCCTGCGTATCAGTATAACCAAGCTGGTCTTTCAGATCCTGAATAACTTGCTGGGCAAGTGCATCAACAAAATAACTATAGGTATTATCTGCCTGAGAAGCAGTATTGGTTGTCTGGATCCGCGCATATACATCATCGGCAAGTGCTTCATCATATTGTTTCTGGCTGATATAATCCTGTTCCAGCATATTCTTTAATACTTTATTGCGTCTTACTTTATTGTTATCTGGATGAGTGATCGGATCATAAGTACTTGGACTTTGTGTGATTCCGGCAATGACTGCACATTCAGATAAGGTCAGATCAGATACATCTTTTCCGAAATAACGCTGCGATGCAGCCTGAACCCCGAGACAGTTCTGCCCAAGATTGATCGTATTCAGATAACTTTCAATGATCTCGCTTTTATCCATTTTCTTTTCAATCTGTAAAGCAAGATACTGTTCCTGGATCTTACGCTGGAATTTGTCATAAAACGTTTTTTCTTTGGTAAAGTTCGGGAACACATTGTTCTTGATCAGCTGCTGTGTAAGAGTACTGGCACCTTCAGTGAAATTACCACCTCTTGCAATGCCGACTACTGCAGCACGGGCAATACCCTGCAAATCTATACCGTTGTGTTTGTAAAAACGTTCATCTTCAATCGCAACAAAAGCATGCTGCAGATCTTTTGGTATCTCATCAACGGATTTGTATACCCTGTTAGAACCGGAAGATACAAATCGTTCAATCTCTGTGCTGCCGTCATCGGCGTAGACGAAAGTGGTAAATCCTTTCGGTTTAACGTCAGATGCGGAGACATGAGGAGTATCATCAATGATCTTTTTTATAAAAAGACCGCCGCCGGCTACTCCGACTACTGCTGCAAGAACAATACAGATCAGTAATGCTTTGAATAAACGGACAACGATACGTTTTCCCTGCATCGTAGATTTGGACGTTATTTTTTTCTGCCTTTTCGCAGCCTTTTTCTTTCCATAATTCATGCGTTTAGGCCTCCTTTATACTAAGTTATTATAGCAAATGTACACTCTTTTATAAAGAAAAAAATGAAAACTTCATATTAGACTAGGAAAATCTTAAGAAATTAGGTATTATATTATGTATAAATTTACAAATTATACGAAAGGACGACAAAATGTTACCAGAATACAGAACCATCTATCAGGGCGGAGAAGATGAGATTGTAGAAAAAAAATCAAGATTTATCGCAACTGTAATACCGGTGGAGAATGAAGAAGAAGCACTGGAATTTATAGAAAAGACAAAAAAGAAATACTGGGATGCCAGACATAACTGTTTTGCATATGTGATCGGAGAGAGAGGACAGCTTCAGCGCTGCAGTGATGACGGAGAGCCGAACGGAACAGCCGGAAAACCAATGTTGGATGTATTGCTTGGAAATGAACTGAGGAATGTGGCTGTGGTTGTGACACGTTATTTTGGCGGTACACTGCTTGGGACAGGAGGGCTGGTTCGGGCTTATTCACAAGCTGTGAAAGCCGGTCTGCGGGCATCGGTCGTGATAACGAAGATTCTGGGTGTGAAACTTCATATAGAGACAGATTATACAACATTCGGTAAGATCCAGTACATTCTGGCCCAGAGAGAGCTGAAAATACTGGATACGGTATATACGGATAAAGTAGAATTGGAAGTACTGATCCCGAAGACGGAACTGGAACAGGTGATGCATGCAATTACGGAAGGGACGAACGCACAGGCAGATATGACACCGAAAGAAGAGTGTTATTATGCTGAGATTGACGGTGTGCCAACGGTTTTGGAATAATTGCTTTGATGGTTTCTGGTGCATACAGGAAATAAAAAAGAGACGGCATGATAGGCTGCCGTCTCTTTTTTGCATCCTGCATTACAGGTATTGTGTTGCATTTTATATAGAATTTTAAGAAAATTCTGGTTCGATCAATCCAAATGTTCCGTTCTTACGTCTATATACAACATTTACTTCGTCAGACTCTGCGTTACAGAATACATAAAAATCATGTCCGAGAAGTTCCATCTGAACACATGCATCTTCCGGATACATAGGTTTAAATCCGAATTTTTTGGTACGTACGATTTTAATCTCGCCGT
>OBLO01003100.1_pt1 | contig 12187 bp, 7 predicted proteins | sample 1519401 | NCBI WGS metagenome assembly OBLO01 (sample SAMEA2602897, study PRJEB22501) | metagenome | reverse complement strand
CGGATTTATTGCAGAAAATGCAGGTGTTGTGCAGAATGTATTCCTGGTATCCGACTGGAAAACAGGCACTGGAGCGTCCAATCTCCATGTCAATTATAAAGGAACAATCGGAAGCAACCGTACGGTTTATGCTGGTGCGCTGGCAGGTGTGAATAAGGGAAGAATTCAGAACTGTGCAGTATGTGGCTATCAGCTTGGAGCAAGCAGCCTGATCTATGTACAGAGAAACGGAGCCCTTTATGCCGGTGGCCTGACAGGAAGCAATCAGGGAACAATTCTGAACAGCTCGGCAGATGTACCCTCCATCAGCACAAATGTACTGTACGGAAATGCATATCTGGGCGGTTTCGTTGGAGAGAATACAGCTTCCGGAAGCATCCGAAACAGCTATGCATTAGGAAATGTATCTGTAACCTTTGCCCGTGGGGCAAACGCTGTGATCGGTGGATTCACTGCCAGCAATGCAGGTGTTCTGCGTTCCGATTACTGTGCGGTTGCCATGACCGCAGCAGGAAGTACCAGTACCTACGGTTTTGCACCGAAAGGAAACGGCATCATTTCTTCTGACTGCTATTATCTGAACGGCGGAACATTCCTGTATCTTGGCAAAATGCTTCCATTTGATAATGACAATGCGAATGGTGGCGGAACAGGTGTGTCCTATAATGATATGGTAGAGAAAACCGGAAACAAGGCGGTATCTTCCAGAGACCACGGCGCAACCAATGAAAGCAATTATCCATTCGGAGCAGTTGTAAGCAATGCCGCAGGAAGAATTCATTATGGAAACTGGCAGATTCCGGTAGATCTGGGCGGCATGGGTGTCATCTACTGGGAACTTGAGGAAGGCGGAGCCAACAATGGTTATCACTTCTCCTATATCGGTTATACCCAGGATGCCGAAAGCCCTTCAGATACCCTGCATATGGTAAGCGGCAGCACATTGTGTGAGCAGCACGATGACAGTGGTAAGATCCGTCAGTATGGATATGGCTATTATTATGCAAATGCCCTTTCCAGTACACAGCAGCCTGTTATGCAGACTCCTGCAGACTTCCAGACCGGTGATGTGAATGCGGAGGCATCGGCAGAACTGACTTCACGATTAGATGGATTTACGGTAGTTGCCTATACCACCGAGCCTTCCATCGAGGGAACGGCAGGCAGGGAAAATTATATGAAAATGACCCGAAAAGATCGTCAGGCAAATGGACAGTGGTCATTTGATTATAACGGACAGACTTATACCTTCACCATCAACCCATTCTTCGCAAATGCAATGCAGTATGGTGTGGATAACGGTACGACCAGAGTAAATGCCATTGCTTCCCAGAGTCTGACGATTCTGGATGAGAATGGCGTGGAAGTACAGGCAAATGCTTCTTACCCGATGCCAGGAACAGAAGAGAATGAATATGAAATTCGCTCGGACGATCAGCTGCAGTATCTGAACTGGAACTACAATACGGAAAATGCGTATACCATGATTGTGGAGGGGAATTACAAGGCACAGGTAGACAAATATCCGTATCTGGGATATGCATATGCAACAACGAGTGTAAATACAAAATATTACTGGATGCAGACCCACGATGTAGATGCGGAAATGGTGCATACAGAGGTGAATCAGGACAGCAATCTGAAGTTCACACAGATCGGTTCCATGTATGATGAAAAAGGAAAGCTGGATCAGGAAGCTGCTGCGGCATATATGACTTATTTCAGTGGCAGTTACGACGGAAATACCTACTATATCAAGAATGTGGAAGTCGATAGTAAAAATACGGTAGTAGGTCTGTTTGGAAGTATTATCGGTGCAGATGTGCAGAATGTGATCCTATATTCTGAAAATGGAAACTACATCCAAAGAAATCAGAACAGTCCAAGAAGCTGGTATGCAATCGGTGGATTGTGTGGTCTGGCAGCAGTGGGATCGGGAAAAGACCCGGCAGATGTAAAAATAACAAACTGTACGGTGTCCGGTTATGTGGTTCGTGATAACAGTACCCAGAGTTCCTGGGGAGATGGAAATATAGGTGGTATGTTTGGTATGTGTACGGTCGACCTTGTGCGCTGCACTGCAGTAACAACGATCGATCTGAACACCGAGTTTGACAACACCAAGAGCGACGGTGTTTCTGTAAGAGCCGGCGGTCTGGTAGGAAGTATGAGAGGAAATATTTCCAGCTGCTATACGGGCGGCGAGATCAAATGTGAAGAACGCTGCCGGATCAATGCGGGTACCTGGGCACCCAGTCCGCAGGGGGGATTTAAAACGAGAACAAAATTGTTCCTCGGAGGTATTACTGGTGGAATCTACATTAAAAATAAAGGAAATCTGACAGCACTGCTGGGAGGTCCTATTAAGGGATTGGAGGAACCATGGTATACATGTGGTGCAAATCAGGTTTGTACAGTGCCGACAACGGTTATCAGCAATTCCTATACCTATATTAAAATGCCAGATGATGCGGAAACTGTCAAAGTGGCGAAATCCATTGAACCCATTGGAAGTAATGGCGAGACACCTCATGAAAACAGTTATAATCATCATGTAAGAGTAGAAGTGAAGAACTGCTATTACTATACGAACAATATTCCGCAAAGCAGTTTGAAGCAGTTTACAGTGGGTAATGCGAATAACAGTAATAGCTGGGGCAATTTTACAAACATTGTTAGTGATGCCATGGCAATCTCCTGGGATCAGCTTGCAGGCAATGCTCCAATCGAGAAGAATGGTACCAGCAAGACTCTTCTGGAATGGCTGAATACAAACAATTCCACTCCTTTTGAGACCGTTACTACCACAGAAAACGGCCAGAACGTAAGTGGTAAGTATTCCTTCCCGGGAGATCGTACAGATCTGAACGGAGAGGATTATCCATTCCCAACCGTTCTTCAGCAGGAAGCCGGAAACGGTCATGTAAATGTTCACTATGGAGAATGGCCTCTGGAAGGTATTTACTGGAAAGAAAGCCGTGCAACCATGGATATTTATGAGGATCTGGTTCTCACAGAAGGGGATGATTACGGAATTGCCCTGAAAGATTTTGATCTGCTGGACAGCAAAAATGTCCTGGGAACAGATAAGCCCCTGGGAATCGGTGATTATGACCTGCAGGTGGAATACAGCAGTGGAGAAGACGATGCGGATGTGGCGGCGTTTGCTTCCGGAAACAGCGAAGGCACCGCAGCAGTATTCTCAGATGGAACGGATTCGGAAGCTGAGGCGTTCTCTTCTGATGAAGGAGGTTTCGGCGACACTTCAGATATGGCAGCAGTAGAATCTGCCGGAACAACAGGAGCAGATACAACGGCGGTCAATGTCGGCTCTTCCAGAATTCTGGATCCGGATGATTATATTGCAGAAGTGGTAGCAATTCGCTATGACACCACAAAAAAGTGCTATGTAGCTACTGTAAAAGCAAGAAAAACAGGTACGACTGTCATCACAGTGAAAACAACAGGAATAGACAATCAGCCATATCGTGCTTCCTTCACATTAACTGTGACAGCAAACCTGACGGTTTATGCATCTCCGGATTCCATTACCCAGAATGTAGGGGCTTCTACAGATGTTACTCTTTATGCAGTGCCAAGTGCAATGATGACGAGCACGAATGCCCTGGATTTTGCAGGAGCAAATGTAATCGTAGGTGCAGAAGGATTTGTGGGAGAAAGCAGTGAAAATGCATCATCATCAGCATCTGAAGCTGCAGTTGAGACATTTGCAGCAGACGATACAGAGGTAAACACAGACAGCGATTCTGCATTAGAAGTTTATGCAAACGGTTCTCAGGAACCGGAGAAGAATCTGGCATCCTTTATTACCTGGGGAATAAAGGCCAGTGAAGAAGGCCCGGTGAGCATTTCTTCCGTGGTAAACAGCAGATTCCGGGTAACAAGTGAAGCAGAAGTACCAGTAACATTGACTATTACTGGAAAATTTGTTTACGAAGGTGTAGAATATACCAGTATCACATGGGTAGAGGTAACATCTACGGAGATAAAGGAAATTAAATGGCAAAATGAAAGTGAAGAGCTGGTACTTACCGCAAATGCCACGGGAACCAGTACAGCTACAGAGAAAATTTTCTATCTCAATGTGCCGGAAGGCAGTTTGAATGAGAATGCACTTACCACTGCCAACTTTACAGTTTCCCGAAATTCCGGTACGTCTCAGCAGACCTATACCGATGGGGATGGAATGGAGCGTTCTTTCACAGATGGAATGCCAGTAATAACGAAGGTAGAAAAAACGTCAGCCACAACCTACGCAGTAACGGTCAAAGGGTTCCAGGCAGGTTCATTCACCATTACTTTTGGTGCAGTTGGAGCAGATGGAATTACAAATTATACAGATTCTTTCCAGCTGACAGTAAAAGATCCGGTGACTTCCGGACAGAATACGTCAGACGTTCCGGGAACAGATCCAGCAGCTGACGGATGGGCAGAGTCTCCGGAGGAAGATTTCGATTTCACCTCTGATGCTGCAGCTGGCTGGGGAGACCAAAGTAATGATTATGTAGATATCGTGCCAGATGAGGACAATGCCGGATTTACAGGAGATGGTGGAAACTGGGAGAGCAATGAATAAATACGGGATACAGGAGAAACAGGTACAATGAGGACAATGGAGGTGCCGACAGAATGCTGAAAAAAAAAATCAACCAAAAACTGAAATCAGAAAAAGGCGCCTCCATATTCTTTGGACTGCTTCTTTTTCTGGTGGCATCCATGGTAAGTATCGTGATACTGGACGGCGCAGTTACTACTGTGAAACGTGTGGAATCTGACCGGACAGCAGAACAGAATTATCTGACCTGTTCCAGTGCAGCGAAGCTTCTGAGAGATGAAATCGTAAACTCTCAGGTGGCGAAGATCAAAACAGTGACGGAGCAGAAGCGGGGGAATTCGGTAATATCGACCCAGACAACTATTACGTGGCGGGGAACTTCCGTCAGTTCGGGTACATCTGGCGGAACTTCTGATGAGTTCGCTACATATTTTCAGAAATATATACAGGATTACTGCGAGAAGAAAGATGCTGAAGCACCTGGCCCTTATACGAAGAAATTTACCGTTTCTGTGCCATCTAATCTGAAGGAGCAGAAAGAAAAAGAGGCGTTTGACGAAGTTACCGCAGAACTGACCATAGAGGAAGCTGCGAAAGTCAATGAGAATAATCCCGCCGGTTATGATATTTCTGTGAAACTGGTTACGGGAACAGGCAGTGATACCTGCCAGATGTTTCTTAAGGTATCCGGGAAAGCCAGTCCGGAGAAGATAGAGACTACGGAAACAAGTGGAGGCACGGGAACGGGTACTGGTACTTGGAACAAAAAAACCGTGATCACTACCACAACAACGACCTATACCTGGGAGCCATTGAAAATTATTTACGGTGATAAGGAGCTTAATACAGAGGAATGAAAATAAGAGAAAAAATAAGAAAAAAATTTCATAGTACCTCTGGGGAAACCATAGTGGAAACTCTGGTTACGATGATCATTTTGTCACTGGCGGTACTGATGCTGGCAGGTGCAGTGGTGACCGCAGCAAGAATCAATAAAAAAGCTGATAATACAGACACTGCGTTTACTGCAGGAAGAGAGATCGGAGGGACGGGAACCGGCAGTCCTTCTGTCACAATTTCGGAAAATCAGACAGCAGGAACCGGAGCTTCTGTCACGGTACCTGTGAGAGTTTACCAGACAGAAAAAAAAGCAAATAAAAACTATACCTATTATGAGATGTATAAGGCGAATTAAAGCTTGATACCAGTACAAAATACCTGACAGGAGAAAAGCGATGAGACATATGTTCAGAAAAAGAATTGCAAACAGAATACGAAAAAAACTGTCCCAGAAACAAGGCTTTTCCCTGGGAGAGCTGCTGGCAGCTACGATCATTCTGCTGCTGGCAAGCCAGGTACTGACACAGGGCATGGCTTTTGCCGTGCGGATGTATAATGAATCGCTTACAAGGTCACATGGGAAGCAGCTGTGCTCCACTTTGACGAATGTAATCGAAACAGAACTTCGATATACTACGAGAATTACAAAAGACAGCAGTGGAAGAATTACGAAATATTTCAGTCAGACTTATGGAAAAACACAGAGCAGTTTTGCTGCTATTGATGATAAGGAAAATCCGGTAGCTGGTACGACGGGCGGAGAAATTGCCATACAGATCACGGACGAAAACGACAATCTTGTGTGGCAGAAACTTATTTCTTCTGCCAGCTACAGCTCTTATAATCTGAAAGCAAGGGTGGGAAGTGTGACATTTGATGAGGGCTCCAATACCTTCCATGTCGAGCTTCACATTATAGATAAAACAGGAAATAATCTGGTTACCAATCAATTCGATGTAATTGCAGTCAACAAGGTAACTGTAAATCAGGAATAAACCGAAGGAGAAAACAGATGGCATACAAACGTCTTGGTGACCTGCTGATCGCAGCAGGAACCATTACACCGGAAGAGCTGGAGGTAGGTCTGGAAAGACAGAAAGAAACCAAAGAACGACTTGGTGCAGCTCTTATTTCAGCAGGAATCATTACAGAGGCAGAGCTGATAGAGGCCCTTCGTCTTCAGCTTGGTATTGAGTACATAGACCTTTCCAAAACCACAATTCCTATTTCCATGGCACAGGCAGTACCGAAAAATATTGCCAAACAGTTCCAGGTTGTGCCGGTCCGTATTGTAAAGGACGAGCTGTTTCTTGCAATGAGTGACCCTATGAACTTCTATGCAATCGAGGAAGTAAAGAAGGCTGTCCGTAAGAAAATTGTGCCTATGATTGCAACTACAGAAGGCGTTAAGCACGCTATTCTGGTTCTTTATGGAAACGAAGGTGCAGCCAGAGCTATTGAGGCTATGAAGCGAGAAGCACCTGCTGCAGAAGAGAATACAGAGAATAGTGCATTTTCCAGAAATATCCTCAACGACAACATTAACGATGCACCCACCATCCGTCTGGTAAACTCTATTATTGAGCGAGCGATTCTGGAACGTGCCAGTGATATTCATATTGAGCCTAAGGAAAAGGAGCTCCAGGTACGAATGCGTATCGATGGTGTGCTCCGCCAGATCCTTACCATCCCCAAGAATCTGCAGAACTCCGTTCTTTCCCGTATTAAGATCATGAGTGGAATGGATATTGCAGAGCGCAGAATCCCGCAGGATGGACGATTTAATGTAAAAAATAAAAAGGGCGAGTACGACCTTCGTGTTTCCTCCCTGCCAACTGTATACGGTGAGAAAATTGTTGCCCGTCTTCTTGACAAAAAGGCAGGCTACCTTACGCCGGAGTCCATCGGCTTAGCTGGCTCCAATCTGGAGAAATATAAGCACGCCATCCACTGTACAAGTGGTGTTATCCTGATTGCAGGACCTACCGGAAGTGGTAAATCCTCTACCATGAATACCATGATTTCCCAGCTGAATACGGAGGAAGTAAATGTGGTAACTCTTGAGGATCCGGTTGAGTACAACATTGACGGTGTCAACCAGGTACAGATTAATGAGAAGACGGGAATGGATTTTGCCAACGGACTTCGTGCCATTCTTCGTCAGGATCCGGATATCATTGCAGTAGGAGAGATTCGAGACGGAGAGACTGCCCAGATCTGTATGCGTGCCGCAATTACCGGACACGTTGTGCTTTCCACAATCCATACCAACGATGCAGTGGGAACCATTGAGCGTCTGGAGGATATTGGCGTTGAGCCATATCTGATTGCGACAGCCCTTCGCTGCGTGATTTCCCAGCGACTGGTGCGAAGAATCTGTCCGAAATGTAAAAAGAGCTATGAGGCCACAGAGGAGGAAGTAAGGCGTCTGGGACTTAGCACGGAGAAAAAGCATATTTTCTATCGTGGTGAAGGATGTGCAGACTGCTTTAATACCGGATATCGAGGTCGAATCGGTGTGTTTGAGATTTTAGAAATCATGCCGGAAATCAGAACACTGATTTCCCAGGGAGCGGGAAGAACGGCTATTGAAGAAGAGTTAAACAGTGACAAAAGCCGGTTTAAGACCCTGAAAGAAAATGCCATTGAGCTGGTAGAAGAGGGAATCACAACAGTAAAGGAAGTACAGCGTGTTATCTATGAGGCTGGAGAAGCATAAGGCCGGATGTATGGAGAAGCACCTATAATCATAAGACTGGAGATGGAAAAACATATGTATAATATAGAAGAATTAGTTGAAACAGCCAGAAGAGCCGGTGCGTCTGATGTACATATCGTGTGTGGACTGCCGCCGAAATTCCGTCTGGACGGACAGCTGGAAAGTATGTTCGAGGGAAGGCTGTCAGAGGAAGACTGCGAGCAGCTTTGCAGAGATCTGGCAAGGGAAAGCTATGATAAGCTGGAATACACCGGAGAGCTGGATTTTTCCAGAGAGCTTCGTGGAATCCGCTGCAGATGTCACGTTTTCCGGCAGCAGGGCAAGGTATCTGCTGCTGTCCGTTTGTTAAGCGAGAGCATCCCCAGACTGGATTCCCTTGGACTTCCGCCCTCAGCATTGGAATTTACCAGACTGCATAAGGGGATTGTGCTTGTAACTGGTGAGACTGGCTCCGGTAAATCTACTACTTTGGCTGCAATGCTGGATGAGATCAACCATACAAGAAAAAATCATATTGTCACGTTGGAGGATCCTATCGAGTATGTCTATACGCCGGACCTCTGCGTGATCAATCAGCGTGAAGTGGGAAAAGATACTGCAAGCTTTTCCGAGGGTCTGCGTGCCAGCCTTCGTGAAGATCCTGACGTTATCCTCATCGGTGAGATGCGAGACAAGGACACCATTGAAACTGCGATCACAGCAGCTGAAACAGGTCATCTCGTATTCGGAACTCTTCATACAGGAAGTGCTTCTGATGCCATTGACCGTATGGTACAGGTTTTTCCGGAGGGAATGCAGAACCAGATCCGTCTCCAGCTTTCCATGACCCTGATGGCAGTTATTTCCCAGCAGCTTGTGAAGAGAAAGGTAGGTGGCCGTGTCCTTGCCAGTGAGGTCATGGTTGTGACAGATGGCATCCGAAATATGATTCGCAGCGGAAACACACCACAGATCGCAAATGCCATTGCAACAAGCGCAGGAATCGGAGGACAGACCATGGACCAGTCTCTGGTATCTCTTGTCCGCTCCAGACAAATTGACAAAAACGTGGCAGTAGATCATGCAAATGACGTGATTTATGTGAAAAAAAATGCGTGAAAGGTGGATGAGAAGTGGCAGCATATAAGTATACAGCCATATCGAAAAGCGGAGTAAAGGTTTCCGGCGTAGTAGAGGGCTTTAATGAGTTTGATGCGGTTGACCGTATCAAGCAGGACTGTGACATTGTTCTGAAGCTTACAGAGGTGGAAGAAAAGAAGCCGGGACTTCTGAATATGGAAATCGGTGGAAACAAGCTGAATGCGAAAGCTTTTTCCCTTATGTGCTCTCAGTTTTCCATTATTCTCCAGTCTGGTATTCCCATTGGCCGTACTGTGCGGCTGATCGGAGATAAAATGACAGATAAGAAACTGAAGGGCATTTTGAAAAAGGTTGCCGAGGATGTAGAGGCCGGTCGAAGCGTGGCTCTTAGCTTCCAGGAAAGAGGGGGAAAGCTTCTTCCGGCTGTTTTCATTGAAACCATCCGTGCAGGTGAGGAATCCGGTAATCTGGCAAGGGCCTTTGAAACCATGTACCAGCATTATGACAAGCAGGTAAAAATGCGTGCAAAGGTGCGGAATGCCTTGATCTATCCGGTGTTTGTCCTTGCTCTTTCCGTTGTAGTTGTTATTGTCCTGATGGTAAAGGTTGTGCCTACATTTATTGACATTTTTGCATCCTATGACGCAGAGCTGCCAATGATCACACAGTCTCTGATCTGGCTCTCCAATTTTTTCCGGAAATATATTCTGTGGATTACGGTGGTTTTTGCAGCTGTTGTGATCGCGTTTAAGCTTTATGCAAACACAGAAAGCGGCCGACTGAAGGTTGCCAAAATGGCGTTGAAGATACCGGTCCTTGGCAATGTCTCCATGCTTAGTGCAGCCAGTGAGTTTGCAGCTAATCTTACGACTCTGATTGGCGCCGGCCTTCAGCTGACGAAGGCAGTAAGCATCACGGCAAAGGTAATCAATAATTATTATATCAGCCAGTGCGTTGGAAAGATGACTTCCAGGCTGGAAGAAGGTCGTTCTCTGGGAGATTGTATGAGAGAAGCAAACTGCTTACCTGCTATTTTGGTGGATATGACAGCAGTTGGAGAAGAAACTGGTGAACTGGAGGGTACCTTGCATACAGTATCGGGTTATTATGAATCTGAGCTGGATATGGCAGTACAGGATGTGCTGAAAAAACTGGAACCAACCCTTCTGGTCTTCATGGCGGGAATTGCCGGCTATATCGTTCTGGCAGTTTATATTGCCATGTTCCAGATGTATGCGGTTATGTAAGGGAAAAAACAATGTCTATTTATGATGATTCATTTTTTATGATTTACTGTTGTGTGCTGGCAGGAATTTTCGGCGCAGTTCTGGGGTCTTTTCTGAACTGTGCGGCCTGGCGGATCGCACATGGGGAATCCTTTGTAAAGGGGAGGAGCCACTGTACAAGCTGTGGCCATGTTCTGGGATTTCTGGATCTGGTCCCCGTGTTTTCCTGGCTGCTTCTTGGCGGAAAATGCCGTTATTGTAAGACAAAGATAAGTCCACGGTATATGCTGACAGAGCTGTTTTTTGCAGCGGTCAGCGTGCTCAGCCTGATGCGTTTTGATTTGTCTGGGGAATATGTGAGAAATATGATTCTTGCCTGTTGCCTGTTCTGCCTGTCTCTGGTAGATCTGGAAATTTTTGAAATCCCCAATGAATGCGTATTGCTTCCGGCTATTGCCTGGGCTGCGGCGGTTCCGTTTATGGATATGAGCAAAACAGACGTACTGGTTCATATAATTTCCGGTGCAGGATATGGCATTGGGATGTTGATACTTGTACTGATTTTTGATAAAATTCTTGGCAGGGAAACAATGGGCGGGGGCGATCTGAAGCTTTTTGCCCTTATGGGTCTGTACCTGGGTGTGGCGGCATCTTTATTTGCCCTGTTTTTTTCCTGTATTCTGGGGCTCCTTATGGGAGCTGTGCAGAATCGGTATGGGAAAGGAAAAAGTACGCCCATTCCTTTTGGTCCGGCAATCGCACTGGCTTTTTACGCAATGCTGTTATATGGTGACGGGCTGGTGAGCTGGTATCTGGGGTTGCTTTAAAAGGATGCGGACAGATGCCGGGCTGTCTGTGAAAGGGGAAGGGAAGTTGCCTGCAATCTGGGAGCTGTTTTCGGACTGCAAAAGAGAAAATACAGGCAAATGACATAGAATAGAAGAGGTTTGTTATGGCAAAAACGTGTCTAGGAATTGATATTGGAAAGGATCAGCTGAAGCTGGTACTTATGAAGGGCGAAACCATTCATAAGGTGGTATCCGTGCAGATGCCGGAAGGTCTTTTGAAGGAAGGCAGGATTGTTTCTGTGGAGACTACGGGAGAGCTTATCCGTAAAGCTATGAAGGAGCACAAGATCCGCAGTAAGGAAGCGGCGGTTGTGGTTTCTTCAGGAATCTGTTTCCTGCGTAATGTAACGATGCCGGTGATGACAGCGGAGCAGCTGGTTTATAACCTGCCCTATGAGTTTCGTGACTATATTACAGATGAGCTGAAGAAATATGTGTTTGATTATTCTGTAAATTCAGCTCAGGGCGTGGTTCCTTTGAAATCTTCCCGCAAGAAGCTGAAGAAAAAGAAGGGGCAGGAAAAGGAAACTCTGGAAGAGGAGATGACAGAGCGCCGGGAGATGGAGCTTCTGGCGGCAGCAGCTCCCCTGGAGGCAATGGATGATATCCGTCTCATGCTGAGAAAGGCGGGCCTAAGGCTTACCATGGCTGCACCGGAGGTATCTGCCTGTGAGATCTTGCTTAGCCGGAAACTGAGAAATGATCTGGATAAAGAGAAGGAGTACGGAATCCTGGATCTGGGAAGTACATCCAGCCGCCTTTTGATCTTCAAGGGCTGTCATCATCAGGTTACCCGTGTCATTGAGCGTGGTATGGAGCAGGTAGAAGAGCTTTTGGCGGACTATTTTCATATTGATATTCATCTGGCTCATACCTGGCTGCTGGCGAACCATGAGGA
>OBLO01003097.1_pt1 | contig 12203 bp, 23 predicted proteins | sample 1519401 | NCBI WGS metagenome assembly OBLO01 (sample SAMEA2602897, study PRJEB22501) | metagenome | reverse complement strand
AATGCGAGCTTTTTGCTCTTCATCAGTTAATGTTTTCATATATGCAACTTCACTAGCATTTCCAAGCATGCCATAACCCCCATCTAACATTCCATCATACATATTAATATATCTCCTTTTCTTATTTAATAAATATTACTTCCATGTCAAAATCAACTAACTTCTCTTGATACATCTTTACATACCTATCATTATGTTTCATCACATAATTTTCTAACTTCCTATCATAAAGACTTTTTTTAGTAGCATAAAACTCCCTCCAGTTAGGAGTGTCTCTTCTAAAATCATCAACCATCTTATCAACAATACCCTTTGTTACTTTTTTAATTTCATTATATCTTTCTTTGTTTTTAGTTACATTATTGTTTTTTATGATTAATGTGCCTGATTTATTAGTTGATACTCCATTTGAGACCCCACACTTAGTATATGTAATTAAATCTTTTGGAGATGGTAATGGTGAGGTGTTACCTGGATGATTATGTATTACAGTATGAATACCATTTTTTAATCCTTCTTTTTGTAGCCATTCTGGAAATGCTACTTTCACGGCATTACCATTAGTGAATGTATCTATTATTTCATCATTTAATTTTACTGAAGCATATTCAGTATTTTCATAATGAATATCTTTTTTAAAGTTAGATAAATGGTTAAATAGATTGGTGATTTCTTCATCACTTAGTTTTCCTTGAAGTTTTTCTTTAAATGCTTTTTCTGTTATATACATTGGTTGCCCATTCGCATTATATTTACCAGTAGATTTATCTCTACCAAATTGATTATTTAATATTGCATTCAAGGGTGTTAGGTTAACTGTGTATGGCTCAACATCACTATCTCTACTGTCCCAGACACTCAAATAAGTACAACGGCAATTAGGATGTAAAGGCAACATACTATCCTTATCTAAATCACTTATACGATGCACATTATCTTTTAAACCAGGATGATAAACCTTATCTTCACTTTTATTAAATAAGTAAGCATTATCCAAACATAAACTACAAACATTACTATCTTCAGCAGTTAATATTGTGACTTCAGTATAACCTTCATTAACATAGGATTGTAGTATACCTGTGTTTTGTGCTCTGCTAACTTCTGTTTTAGCAATCATTACTGCTCTTTGTTTAGGAGTTAAAGTACTGCCTTCTAAAGGTTTTACTCCTAATTCAACTATTTTGTTAGCTAAACTATACGGGTTTTCACCAGTAGCTACAGCTTGAGTAATTGTTTTTTTAACACTACTTCGCAAATCATTACTTAATTTTCTTATTAAATGAAAATTATATTGTCTTACAAAGTCTAATGCTTCCCTGTCAGTATCAGTGAATACAAGTTTCTCTTTAATGTCATTGTATCCTTTCTGTTTACCTAAATCATATACTCTTTCAATTAAATTATCAACACTTTCATAGGTTTGTTCTAATAAATCATCCCATTCCATATCTAAACTTTGGAGTATTTCTTTTTGTCTTTGCATTTCTGCATAATAATACTCTTTAGCCTGTGGTGATGATAACCACATTCTACTATGGTTTAATTGCTGGTCAAGTAAGTTACTTATCAGATTATAATATTCTTGTACGTTTATGGGGTCTTTGGTTTTGTTTATACGGAATTCTTCCCATAAACCAGTGCAGGATAATAATAATTTATCTGTTTCTATCTGTTCATTTGTTTTAATCATATTCTCGCCTTAACCTTTCCATTGTCAAAGCTTTTTGCAGACTTTTAACTTGTAAATCCACATTAGAATTATTAGGGCTCATGTTTAGGTTTTGGTTTAAAGGTAACTCCCCCCAATCCACAGGATTCAAACCATAATCCAAACGAACCTCGTTAATAGATTTAACACCATTCTTCAACTGAATATCCTCTATCTGAGCCCTGGTCAACTTATTCTCCAAATCCATATGATTGTACTCAAAAACCTCCTTAAACCCAGACCTGCCTAATACTTTATTAAAAGCATTTTCAATAATCTTACAATCACCAGACAAAGTATTATTAAAAGATTTTTCTTGACTATCCCCTGTACCACTACCTAAATGTGCTGTTTCAACAATACCTATCACAGCAGGAGGCACTTGAAAACCAATTAATATACGGTCACGACTATAATTTAGTAGGTTAAGGAAATCCAAATCACGGTTATTATTACCTGTGCTTTGATAAGTAGCTCCTTTAACTGTAAGCAAACCTTTTTTATTTTTGTCTTGCTTCATTCTGTTAATAAAAGATTGAATACTTACATTACTTGTTTCTTTATCAAATGATAATATTCCTCGTGGATCCATTCCATTATTATCAAACATTTCTTTGTTATGTTTTAAACCACTGAATTCTAATGCAATAGATAATCCAATACTGTCTATTTCACTAATACCCCATAGATAGTTTTTAGCTTCAGGTCTAGGTTCATATATATGTATTATTTCATCATCTTCAAACCTGTAATCTGTATTACGAAGACCCCATTGACTAGTATCATTATGATAACAGATTAACTCCGTAGGTATATGTTTAAAACCAATAGGTATGTTACCATAATTTTCTTTATGGTTAACTTCTATAAAACAGTCTCCTGTTAATTTCCATGATTTCCATATTAAATCATTGAGTGTTGCAAATGTATCTGCTCTTAATTTTCCCTGAGGGTCATTGAATAAGTTATTTAAGTAATTAGCTGTTATGGGATTTACTTCTTCACCGTAATTGTTGGTGATGGTGAATCCGTTTATTAGGCTGTATCTGATGTATGCTTTAATGCATGATTTAACAAAAACATTATTATATGAGTCATAATATGTTTGTAGGTCGCCTGTGTTTTTGTTGGCTTGTGTGAATGCCCAATGGTAATTGTTCATGAATTCATAGAGCAATGAATCATCTTCAGGGTTTCGTAATCCAGGTAGTTTCATTATGCTTTTTTTGATGTTGTTAAAAAATCCCATATTATATAATTCTCCTTTTCCATATTTTTTTTATTAGATTTCCACGATTTCAAAGATATCATTCCCAATAAATTCTTGGTTAATATAATTGAATACATGTGCAGTTGCATCAACAATATCATCATGTTCTCCGTTAGGAAATGCTCGGAATTCATCTTGAAATGTTTTACGAAGCTTATTATCTTTAATATCAACATATACATGTCCATCATAAATATGATCTTTAAGTGGTGTTGCTCTGTCTGCTTTACTATTATTTGGTACGGGTATGGCTCTTTCCAGGAAGTATCCTGGTAATTGTTGCTCCCAGTTATCATAGAGTAATGCTCCGGCAGCAGCTACTCCAGTTTCAATTATTGAAATATTATCATGCCCATCAAGTATTATCTGATTTTTTATTTTTTGACTTGTGTCTTTACCAAATTGCCCATGAACAAAATCAGTTATAAGTATAGATTTATTATCGTTTAACAGGTACATAGGTACTCCTGCTGTGAAATCATTTTTACCAGGGTCACTTGAAGCTACATCCCATCCACGACACATTTGAATGGTTGTTAATTCTTTTGGAGGGGCATGCCAATGAAATTTGTTTAAATCGAAGAAATCACTGGTATCATCTATTGGTTTTTGTTGAAAAATAGATTGGAATAATCGCTCACCAATAGATTCTCTTTTCTTTTCCAATTTTTCAATCGTATATTTTTCAGGCCATAATTGTTCACCATTTTCCTTGATTGCTGGGAAGCTTATGAAATGATAATCTTCACTACGGTTCTTTTTAAAATAACCTTGCAAATCATTACTATGCCAACGAGTGTGCAGTATAACTAGTTTGGTATGGGATTCTATTCTTTGTTCAATAATAGTGTCAAACCAATCAATCCTTTTTTGCAGTAATGTTGGTGTGATATCCTCAAATCCTTTATACGGGTCATCTATGATAATGTAGTCTGCATCTCTACCCGTAATAGAACCATTAGCTCCTACTAGTTTAATACTTCCTGCTAAACCCTTTTTGTCTTCGAACATTAAATGAGTACTGCTGTGTTTTGATTCTGATAGGTGTACTCCGAAGTATGCTCCATATTTTTTAATGTATTCTCTTAGTTTAATACCAAATGTTTCTGCTAAGCTTGCTTCATTAGAAACTATAAGAATATTAAGATGTGGGTTTTGGAATATTAACCATAAAGGATAAGCTAAAGTAACCATAGATGATTTACTATTATGTGTAGGTATTAATTGTTTTCCTGCAAGGTATATTCCATCAGGATTTTCTATTTCAATACATTTTCCTTGTTCACCTTTAACAGTAGTAATATCTGTGATTGCCAATCTGCGATGTGTAGGAGTTTTGTTTATCCTTTTTCTTGGTATTTGTGTTGGAATACTATATTTCGGTTGGAAACCTACAACATAAGCATCATGGGTTGATTTAATATTATATTTTGAATTTCTTTTATAATGGTTCATATCCTCTTTTTTTCTTACATGGAAATAAGGATATAATCCTAAACCAGTACATAATTCAAAAACATCATGTATTAACTGTTTGTTTATATTAATAAATCTTACACGACCATTTTTATCAACACTACCATCACTGTCAATTAAACCAGCTAGTAATTGTAATCTATCTTCAACACAGGCTTCCAAGTATGTTCTTGGAATATGTTTATTATTGTATAAGTGTAATTCTTTAATCTTTTTAATTATTCCTTGATGGCTGAAATAGGTTGTTTTAACACCTGTTTCAGTATGTGTGCAGATAGTTGAAATTTTATATGGAATGTGTTTTATTGATTCAATGTCTTTAGGATCATGTGTAATGCATGGTTTAGTACTTGAACCATCACCTAACCATAATCCGAGGAAGTATGGGTCAAGTGGTAATTCTGTTTTCGGATATTGTATTGGTTTTATGAATGGTAAATGATATCTGTATCTTTTTTTACCATTTTTTTCAGTATATTGGTAATCTTTTTTTATTTCAGATGTTGTAATGGTTAATGGATTTTTATTACCTCTTTTTGCTACTGTCCATAAGTGTTCTTCATGTGCAAGTATCTTTGAACCATTACTAAAAGTTATTAATTGATTACAATTTGATTTATCTGAAATACCAATAATTTTCGTAGGTTCTCCGTTTAAACCGTAAACATAATCTCCTATTTTTAAATCTCCATGTGTTGTCCAACCACGGTTACTTGTTAGTATTGGTGTACTGTCTGCTAATTTATGTCTTGGAGGCATTGCAACACACAAACGTTCATACTCACCTAAAGTTAAAGCAGTTAACTCCTCTGATAATTTATCAATGTGTGGAGCTTCAACATCTGTTTCATATTTTGATGTGATGAAAACACGATAAAAAAGATATAAATCATTTAAGATTTCACTTATTTCTTTCTCGCTTAGCATATAAAATATTCCTTATTTTTTCTTCATCAAAATAAGTTGTTAAATTATTATTCTCAACATTAACATTAACATCAGTATTTTTCAAGAAATCATTAGAAATTTTGTTTGCTTGCAAACTCATATTAGCAACATCTTTCCAAGTTACTCTTGAATCATCATATTCAGCAGCTTCTTTCATCCGCATATAATCCTCTGGGAAATCTGAAGCTACTTTATGCAAACCGATTAATAATTCTGCACTTTGACTAGCTACAATTTGAGTTTCCAATTCAACATCAACAATAGTTTCAGCTTTCTTCTTAACACTATCATCAACCACTTCAGCAGTTTTCTTAGCTAACAACCTATTAGCTTCAGCCTCCACTTTCTCCTCTAATTTCATATGATTACGTTTATAATTACTAATAGCATTATGCCCAATAACCTCACCATATTCCTTCTTCAAATAAGCAGAAACCTCCCTTGAACTTTTACCATCCAATAATAAATCAATAATTTCATCATAATGAGGTGACACTTCTACTTTAGGCTTTGGTGGCATCTTCATCTACCTCCATTAATGTATTTTTTTGTATTTATTGTGTATCGATACATTAATATTGTATCGATACAGGATGTATTATAATAATTTAATCAATTCTGTTACCAGAAAACAGAATATTCCTCCGAATAATGCTATGCTTAATCCAAGTATCCATTTAAGAGTGGATAATATACTGTTTACTTCAGCTACATTAATGCATAATTTATCCAAGTTACTGTCTAGTTTGTCTATTCTTTTTTTGAATTCGTTTAGTTCTTGTTGTCGGTGGTTGGCTTTGGTTTCGAGTGTGGATATTCTGTCTTCGTTGTAGCAGAAATTATTATGCTGTGTCATCATTATCATACCCCACATTATTGGTGGTGTTGTCTAATATGGTGTTTGGGTGTTTCGCATCAAGATAAGCCAATACGAAACCAATAATTGCTACAAGCACTGCGATTAATTGATTCTGCATATCCGCGGTTAATGTGAGGTATGGTGCTATAGTCATTACAATAAATTTTATTATTGTGGTTATGTTTCCTAATAATTCATTTTTTTGTGTCATTTCCTTAAAATCCTCCATCTATTTTAGATTAAATAAAAAAAAATTAAATAATATTTTTATGAGTGAATAAGTACAGTAGGATTCGAACCTACGATAAAAAAAAAGATAATAAAGATCATGTTAAGTTGAAGGGGATTTTTTTTCACGTGTTTTCTTCTTTTTGGACGAAAATATAAAATAGATAAAATATGCTGAATTTGTTAGATATGTTTATTTTCCCGAACATGTAAGTGTAATTTTTTCAAGGATAAACTGTAATATAAATGCCCTGCTTCATATAGTACTGTTCCACAGGTCTTGCAAAAGATTTGATCATGATGTGAATCGTAGATTAATTCTGAATTATCTTTGCAGTTTTTGCATAGTAATTGTATTTCATCATGAGTAAAATTTTTAAATTCATTCATAAAGTCCCCTTCATTAATCACCGTAGACAATTAGGATATTTTGAGTCTTTTTTTCTCATTTTGGATTGCTTGATATTCTTGATTGTAATCTTGTCTTCGGTGTTTGCTTAATCCAGATGTGCCTAAACATTCTTTTTTATGATATTGTCTACGGTATTTGTTAGCGAATATTGCTTTTTGTTCTTGGTGAGCATATTTTTTGCATTTTGAGCTACAGTATGTTTCACGATTGTGTTTTTTGAAGAATATTTTACCACACCACTTGCAGTGTCTTGTGATGAATGTTGATTGCCCTCCGGGGTGTTTTCTGAGTAGTATGGTTTTGGTTCTCATAAAAATATTAAATTATTTATTTTATCCCATTTGGTTTATTTGTCCTATAATTTGTTTCGCTAGAATTTCACCAATTCCAGGTACATTTACCAGGTCGGTGTATGTTAAATGGTATACATCACTCCATGTTTGGAGGTTTAATGTGTTTACTATGTTTTTTGCTCTTTTTTCATGCACATCATCGAGACAGTAGCATAATGCATTGTATGCTGGGTTAGGTGATTTTGTGTCGAATTTTTTGGTTATTGGTTTATCATCTAAGATTTTTTCTGTTTGTTTTTCCATCATTAGGAATGCATCATTTAAAGTTCCTGTTGATTGTATTACTGTACTGTATGTGTTTAATCTTGCTATTGCTCCATAGTATTGGTTTATTAGGAATTTTTGATGTTTGTTTGTTTCTTTTATTGCTTGTTGTCTGTCTCTGTTGCTTCCCTGTATTATTATGAATTGATATTTATAATTGTAACATTGTTCTATAGCTTCATTAAATACTCTTCCATTTAATATTGATGATATGAAGTCCTGCATGGTTTTGAATTCAAATACTACTTTGTTTTCAAATAAGTAGTCGCCTGTTTTGAGTTCTTTTACTTGTACTTCATGTCCTTGTTTGGTGTAATATTCTTTTGCTAGTTTTATTCTTTTTTGTTCTCTTGAGTCTATCACCACATCCATATAAATCATCCTTCCTTTTTTTATTTGAATGGTAAATCATCTAACTCGTTATACATGTGTTCATTGTATAAGCTGGTTTGTGCTTTGATTAACAGTAATGCATCTTTATCCGAACTTGTATAAATATCCAGGTCTGTGAGGAAGTATATTATACTTGCACGAATAATATCAGATATGGTGATATTGTAATCTGTTTTACCTGCTTCCTCCTTAACCTTTGTCAAATACTGATGTAAATCATCATGTATGTTTAAATGTACAGTTTTCATTTCATTTCCACCTTCTTCTATTAGTTTTAAACTGTAATCTATTATTTCCTCCGCAATATCATCAGGCAAATCATATACAGATACAATTGCTCTTGTCTGATTTAATCTGTCTTTTAATTCCCACAATTTTAATTGTTTATATTGTGTTTTCTCATACCTGTCTATTTTACAACCTTCCACACATACTTCATGTACTACATTTTCCATTTTGTTAGTCCGATACCAGTTATAAAATAATAATATGATTAGGATGCTTGCAAGTGTTAATAAGATAATTATCATTGTAATTCCTCCCATTCTGGATTTATAATCCGTATTGCTTTTTGTTCGCCGATATCCTCACATGATTCACAATAAGTACATTCCCAAGCATGTATCCTGAGATGATTGTTAAGAACTTTTAACCTAAGAATTATGTTTATACGGTCTTCTGTTAATACTCCACTTTGACAGACTTCCACACACTCCATACACTTGTTACAGTCATTGTTTATGTTGATTAACATTACTCTAACACTCCTTCCAATATTTCAATACAAACACGGTTCCGTTTAAAATTTTGAGTAAATATCTCTGCATCATACATTTTAGCAAATAAAGCTTTAGTTTCACCAGTTTCCACATCATACACTCTATAATGTCTTTTCATCCAGTAAGGTTTAAGATTTACTGCCTCATATAGTGCCGGAGTGTAACTTCCATTGAATCGTATTGCTCTGTCATCAATATAAGCTACAGCAGGGACCTTACGGTTAGTTACCTTCATACTTGGGAACCCATTATTGTTTAACCAGTCAATTACTTGTTCTTTTTGTCTGCTTGTTAATATTACTACTTTATATTTTTTACGAAGTTCTCTGATAAAATCATGTGAACCAGATAATGGTTCGCCAAGATCCCCTTCCTCGTAGCCATCGTATTCGTTTAGTACCCCATCAAAATCTACACATATTGTTTTTTTAATCATATTTTTTCCACCCTATCAATTATTTCTTTAATTAACTTTAGTTGTGCCTCTGCACAATCAATAGCTAATTCATCATCTCTTCCTAATGTTTCTATGTAATTTCCATTTATTTCCTCATATAAGTCATATAGTAATTTCATGATGTTATGTAATTCTGTTATTAATGTCTGATTTTCCACATGATTGAATGGTTTATTTGCTGTGTAAAATCCTCTGTAAAATCTGATAATAGTTTAAGTCGTGCTTCAAGTTTCTCATTATCCCGAAACAATCCATTCAATTGTGTAACACAATGTCTTGCAGTACAGGGAATTCCATTTTCTGCTACACTCTGTCCACGAGGTTCTTCCTTATTAATAACAGTATATCTATCATTCATATTATCTCCAGACTCAATCTTTTGTGTTAATTTATTAATTTCTTCCTTATTCATTTTTATTGACCCTCCTGTTTATTTCAAAATATGGACATTCTGTTTCACGCATATAAGATTCATAAGGATGTCCTTCACTGCACCAAACATCAGAACCAGAACCTCTTGATTTTTTACAATGTATACATTCTCTAATCATTTTTATTACTCCTCATTTTGATGCTACAGTTATAATCATTACTATCACTTGGGATAATCTCCATATTTCATGTTCCTCAAACATATGACAAATATCAATATATTGCTGACAAAGACGATATACACGATTATAATCAAAATCTATAGCTTTATCTGTCCATTTAGGACAATAATATGCTCCTTCAGTATAATAACAATGTTGCATACAAAAACCATCATCATACCAATAAGAACAGCTCTCACAGGCTTTTAAACCATTATCCTTCAGAGCTTTCTTCTCCATCTTCCTCCACCTCTATATCATATTGTGCAAGAATATTATACCCTTCATCAATCCAATCATTAATCTGATTAAATAACAACTCAACATATTCATCCTCATTAATATAACTATTTTGACAAATACTAATAACAATATCACATAACTCTGTACATAGTAAATGAGCTTTTGCTATATCAATATATTCAGGTTCTGATATATTTTGTACAGTAACATTATGATTGAAACATTCATCATATGTGTGTGTCACTAGATTAAATGAGGGGTATTTTGCAATTTCACCATCTTCATCTATATGTCGCCCATAGGAATAGAAACTGAATTCAATATCTGATGGGTCTAATGGTTGACCACTATTTTTACCAACGTATATATCTTTTAAAGCATGTTTAAACACTTTAACACCTCTTTATCTTTATTGAATGATAATAACAAACTTCTTAAAGGTTCAAAGAAATACGGTTTAAATTCTAATGTTTTCATTTTTTATCCCCCTCATTTTATTTACATAGTTTTACTTCTTTTTTATCATCATCTAATATCACATTATGTTTTTTTAAATATGATTTTCCAAATAGTTCTTCAGCATATTTACATAATTGATATGGGTCAATTACTCCTTCATCAGATATGATTCCTTTCTTCTTTAAGTTATCAAGTATATCATTACAACTCATTTTTGTATCTCCTTTTTATTCCTGACTGGTTGTCTTTGAGATGGTTCCGCTACACCATACCTACTTAACAAATAATCTTGCTTATGCTTTCTTACTGTTTCAATTGCAGTATCGATAAGTAAACTCCATTTAAAACTCTCATGCTTATCTCGTAATACCTTATGCCATACTTCTTTCATTATCCCACCATTTTTACGATTCTTTCAACACCCAACCCTTTTAAAAAATCATCTAAACAATCCACATTCCAATCAACACTTTTTAAAGCATCACGAACAATGATAGCATCCTCCAAACACTTATATACTCCAAAATAATAATTATTCCCATCTATACATTTAGAAATCTCATAATAACCCCTCGAGCGTTTGTAAATATACAGTAATTTCTTATCTTTACCCTCCTTTCGTGGACGACCTATTATTGGTACATTCATTACTTGTTTCAGGTTAGTGTTATGTTGTTTTAAGATTTCATCAATACTTAAATCATGATTATTTCTCAAATCTTCACTTATACTCATAGTTTCACCTGTTCTAATCTTGATTTTTGCCCCCCACCACCACGACGTTTAACACCTTCATCTTCAATTATTCTCTTTACAAATCGACCTATTTGATAATTATTCAAACCATACTTTTTTTTAAGCTCTTTAACAGACACATCTAAACAATTTAAATAATCCTGCTTAAATTGATTAAACAATGCCCTTGATTTAGCACCATTATAATTTTCTTCAACAATATGAAAATTAGGTTTCATCTTAAATCATCCATCATCTTCTCTTTTTTGTAATTCATATTCACACTGTTTACGTTCAGCTACACAAACACGATGAATTGGACTATACATTCCAGGTTGCCTTAAAAGAGTATTAATAAATTTTATTCTTCTTTTTAATTCATTAACACTCATATCTTCATAACACATATAACAATTACCTCCCCCACTATTCACCATGTTTTTTAGATTTTTATTTCCTCATTTCTTTTGATTCTTTTACGTTTAACCTTATCTTCAAGTGGTGGATGAATTGCTTCAAGGAAATACTCATTAAAGAGATATTTATAATTATTTAAGAGTTGATCAAAATCAGAGTCAATAACATAAGTAGTACAATAATCCTCCAAATCCCTTATACCTCTACCATATGCTTGCATTAATGGCATAATAGTTTGATATTTATACCATGTAGGGTCGTAATAATTTCTTGTGAAAATTTGCCCTTCTAATCTTGGATAAGGCATTTTAAAAATAATTTGATACCTGCATTTATCTCCTTTGAAATCCACCCCGTCCTTAATCCCTGCACCAATAAGAGTGATAGGTTTATATGATTTTTCAAAAGCAGCTAATGTTTCTTCACGAGTAGATCCTCCAACTACCCAAACATTTTTACTGTCTAAATTTTTTTTAAGGTACCATGCTTGTTCATTGCTTGATGTATGAATAACACCTTTTTGACCAGCATGTTTACTTACAATCTCTTTTATTTTCATGATTGCTTTAGGATTACGCCAGTTAGGTTTATGATTTTCATCTCTTC
>OBLO01003093.1_pt1 | contig 12209 bp, 9 predicted proteins | sample 1519401 | NCBI WGS metagenome assembly OBLO01 (sample SAMEA2602897, study PRJEB22501) | metagenome | reverse complement strand
ATATCTTGTCCTATACCGATCAGTCTCTTCTAGAATTGGAGATCATGATCAGTCTTAATAACTGTAAAATTGCGGAAGCTGCTCCTGCGACATAAGTCAGGGCTGCTGCCGTCAATACTTTTCTTGTTTCTCTTACTTCATCCGGATATAACATTCCGGTATTGCCAAGAATCTTAAGTGCTCTTCTTGACGCATTAAACTCTACCGGCAGTGTTACAATCTGAAACAATACTGCCATTGAAAATGCAATCACACCAAGATTCAGAAACAGCTGGGATGTCTGGCTGTTCATGATCAGTCCGATGATGATAAGCGGCCAGGCGATCGAACTTCCAAAATTAGCAACCGGTACAAGCGCACTACGGATAGACAGCGGTGCATATCCTCTTGCATGCTGGATCGCATGACCACATTCATGAGCTGCAACTCCGATTGCTGCAATCGATGTCTGCTGATAAGTTGCATCGGATAAACGAAGTACTTTTGATCTCGGATCATAATGATCCGTCAGATTACCTGCGACATATTCCACTCTTACATCATAAATACCTTCTCTGTGAAGAAGCGCTTCTGCCGCTTCTTTTCCTGTCATTCCCGAGTGACTGCGCACGCGGGAATATTTTGAAAAAGTCGAATTCATCTTTGCCGAAGCAAGAAGACAAATAACAACTCCGATCATTACAAGGATATATGTTGGATCATAAAACATTGGATAATACATAGTAATTCCTCCTTAAAATTAAAGAACCGTTCCTGTTTCCATCTGATATCCCCTCAGAAATGCTGCTGCATCCATTCTCTTTTTCCCCGGGATCTGCAGTGCAGTGATCTTCAGAAGTCCGTCTCCTGTCTGTACAAAGAATCCGTCTTTTGCGACTTCTACTACTGTACCGGCAGCCTTATCTGTCTGCCCTTCTGCTACTTCTGCTTCCCAGATCTTCATTCCTTTATCATTCTCATTCCATCTCGTATACGCACTCGGCCATGGATTCAGTCCACGGATCAGTCTCTCAATTTCTTTTGCAGACTTCTTCCAGTCAATCTTCCCCATGTGCTTATCGAGCATTTTCGCATAAGCGGTCGGGCTATCACCCTGTTTTTCAGGCGTTACCGTTCCGGCTTTTAATGCATCTAATGTCTCTACGCATAACCGTGCTCCGGCTTCTGCCAGTTTATCATGCAGACTTCCGCCCGTCTCTTTCTCATCCAGCGGAATCTCTACTTTCAATAACATATCTCCGGTATCCAGCCCTTCATTCATCTGCATGGTCGTTACACCGGATACTTTCTCTCCATTGATCACTGCCCACTGGATCGGTGCAGCGCCGCGATAACTCGGAAGCAGCGAAGCGTGCACATTCACGCATCCGTACGGTGTCATTTCCAGTATCTCTTTTGGTAAAATCTGACCAAATGCAATAACCACCATAATATCTGCATTGTATTTTCTTAATTCTTCTATACATTCCGGCTCGCGGATTCTCTTCGGCTGATAGACCGGAATATTGTGGGCAACTGCCACTTCTTTCACCGGTGTATACTGCATCTTGCCGCCGCGTCCCTTTGGTTTATCCGGCTGCGTTACGACAAGTGCCACTTCGTGTCCCGCTTCAATGAGTGCCTCTAATGTTCCTACGGAAAAATCCGGAGTCCCCATAAAAATGACTTTCATTAAACTTCCTCCTCATATGGCTCCACATCGTGAAGTCCGCCTTCCACAAGGTCAACATACATCTTACCATCCAGATGATCGATCTCATGGCAGAAAGCTCTGGCAAGAAGTTCTTCTCCTTCCAGTACGATCTCTTCCATGTCTTCGTTCAGTGCTTTTACTTTGACATAATTCGGTCTTGTCACAAGTCCTGCTTTTCCCGGAACACTTAAGCATCCTTCTTCTCCGGTCTGCTCACCGGAAGTCTCCAGAATCTCCGGATTAATAAGAACGATCGGTCCTTCACCGATATCAATTGTTACGATTCTCTTTAAAATACCGACCTGCGGTGCTGCAAGACCAACTCCCATCGCCTCATACATCGTATCTAACATATCGTTGATCAGAATCTTTGTACGAAGTGTCATCTTCGTTACTTCTTTACATGGTTTTGTCAGGACCTCATCGCCTAACTCACGGATTTTTCTAATTGCCATCTCTCTTCTCTCCTGTTTACATTGTACTCATTGGGTTAAAATCAAATTGAATCCGAAGGCTTCGAAAGCCTGAATTCATCTCTATATACTGTTCCATAAGATCTTTTGCTTCGATCAGGAATTTGTATTCTTCACTTTTAATATAGATAAGCTGCCGGTATCTGTCATTTACTTTTTCAATAAACGGAGCAGTCGGTCCAATGATCGCCAGTTTCTTCTGCCGGTTGAGCCGCTCTGTAAATTCTTTTAAATATCCTGCCGCTTTCTTCAGATGCTCTTCTTCACTTCCACTCATCCAGACTGCAAGAAGCTGATGCACCGGTGGATACCCCATCAGACTCCTGTAGTTGATCTCTTCTTCATAAAAGCCATCATAATCCTGAGCTGCCGCTCTCTGGATACTGTAATGCTCCGGGCTATACGTCTGTATGACAACTTCGCCCCCGGCGGATCCCCTGCCTGCTCTGCCGGCTGCCTGCGTCAACAGCTGGAACGTACGTTCTGCCGACTGATAGTCATTTGAATACAGTGACAGATCCGCTGCCAGCACACCTACCAGCGTCACCTCCGGGAAATCATGTCCTTTGACGATCATCTGTGTACCGATCAGAATATCTGCTTCATGGTTTGCAAATGCAGCCAGGATCTTCTCATGTCCGTCCTTTGATTTTGTTGTGTCCAGATCCATCCGAAGCACGCCAGCCTGCGGAAACATCCTTTTTATCAGTTCCTCGATCTGCTGTGTGCCTGCTTTGAAGCCTCCGATATAACCGGAACCACATTCGGGACACCGGTTCATCTGTTTCGTCTCATAGCCACAGTAATGACAGACCAGTTTTCCTCCGCGGTGTGCCGACAGCGACACATCGCAATGAGGACATTTTACTACATATCCGCAGGACCTGCAAGAAACGAATCCCGCATAACCGCGCCGGTTCAAAAACAACATGATCTGCTGATGCTTCTGTAAACGGTCTTCGATCAGTTCTTTTAAACGGTCGCTGATAATGGAACGGTTTCCTTTTTTTAATTCTTCCCGCATATCCACGGTATATACGCTTGCCAGATTCTGTCCCTTCGCTCTTCTGGTAAGTTCCAGCAATGTGTATTCTCCCTGCTTCGCCTTAAAATAAGCATCCACGGAAGGAGTTGCTGAACCGAGCACGACACTCGCTCCTTCCATCGTCGCTCTTGCAACTGCTGTCTCTCTGGCATGGTACCTTGGCACCTGCTCACTTTTGTAAGCCGATTCCTGTTCTTCATCAATCACGATCAGTCCCAGATCAGAAAATGGTGTAAACAGTGCCGACCTTGGTCCGATCATCACATCGACTTCTCCACGTCTGATCCTCTCTAACTGATCAAAACGTTCTCCCGGTGACAATCTGGAATTGAGAATAGATACCCTGTCGCCAAATCTTCCATAAAATCGCATTACCGTCTGATAAGTAAGTGCAATCTCCGGAATCAGCACAATCGCCTGTTTTCCCATTTTTACGACCTGTTCGATCATTTCCATATAGACTTCTGTCTTACCACTTCCGGTAATTCCATAAAGGAGATATGTCTTTCGTTTTCCCGCCTGATAATCCTGCACGAAAGTACGGATCGCTCTCTCCTGCTCTTCGGTGTAAACGATCTGCTTTCCAGTCTTTTTCTGATAATCGACCGGATTACGCAGCATATCTTCATATTCAACAGTAAGAATCTTCTGTTCTTCCAGCGTGCGGATCACGGTACCTGTCACATTCAGTTTCTTCGTCAGCAGTTCGTATTCCTGTACCGGCTGATCCAGAAGTCCTGCCAGCAGTCTGGCTCTTGCTTTCTGGTTCTTATGCAGATAAATATCCAGCTGACGCTTTCCGGCTTCTTCGTCTAAAAGCAGGTGCACCGTGCGCTTCTGCCGGATCTTCTCTTTCTTTTTTACAGGAAGAACCGTCTTCAGCGCCTGGATCATCGTTCCGCCGTAGTGCTCCTTCATCCATGCCGCCAATGCAACCAGTTTCCCCTCAATTGCCATACTTTCTTCCGCTTTTCCTGTAATCTCCTTGATCTTTGCCGGATCATAATCTGTCTTTTCCGAAAACGCGATAACATAGCCGTGTGTTTCTTTGTTGCCTCTTCCAAACGGAACAACAACTTCTGTTCCAACCTCAAGCATCCCTTCTAACCGGGAAGGGATGCTATATTGAAATACTTTATCTAATTTTTCATGCGTGATGTCTATGATAATATCAGCGTACATCTTGCTCCTTTATTTTTGTTCTTCTAATACTTCACGGATCAGCACACGATCATCCATATCATATTTTACGCCTTTGATCTCCTGATACGTCTCATGTCCCTTTCCGGCAATGATGATGACATCTCCCGGCTGACCATGTTCGATTGCATAACGGATTGCTTCTTTTCTGTCACAGATTGCTATATATTTGCCGTCTGTTTTCTTCATACCTGTAATAATGTCATCGATAATATCCTGTGGCTCTTCAAAACGTGGATTATCCGATGTAATGATTGTGAAATCAGATAATTTACCGGAAACTTCTCCCATCTCGTAGCGTCTTGTCTTGGAACGGTTTCCACCGCAGCCAAATACGGTTACAAGACGTCCCGGATTGTAATCGCGCATCGTATTTAACAAACTTTCCAGACTCATTGCATTGTGCGCATAGTCGATCATCAGCGTAAAATCATCCGCAACTTTGATCATTTCTACACGTCCTTTGACTTTTGCAGCCTTTAATGCCTTCTTAATATCTTCCTCCGGTACTCTGAAATGTCTGCATACTGCAATTGCCGTAAGAGAATTGTATACGCTGAATTCTCCCGGAATGTCTACTTCCACATCCATGTCCAGAAGTCCGGTTACATGATAATGCATGCCAAGGTATCCTGGTCTTGAAACGTGTTTCACATCTACTGCTCTTAAATCTGCTTCCTCTGAAAATCCGAACGTCTCCACGCGGCATGTTGCATTTTTAAATACATCCTTGTACCACTTGTCATCTACATTTGCAATTCCAAGATTACACTGGGTAAATAAAATGCCTTTACAACGTTTGTAATCTTCAAAATCTTTGTGCTCATTCGGTCCGATGTGGTCTTCTCCAAGGTTAGTGAATATACCAATCTCAAACTGGATTCCTGCGGTACGGTGAAGCATCAATCCCTGTGAAGAAACTTCCATTACAACACTGTCACAACCTGCCTCTACCATCTCTGCAAAATATTTGTGGATCGTAAAGGACTCCGGTGTTGTATTATTCGCCGGAATTGTCTTGTCTCCAATAACTGCCTCAATCGTTCCGATCAGTCCGACATTATGTCCGGCTGCTTCAAGAATAGACTTCACCATATATGTTGTCGTTGTCTTTCCTTTTGTACCGGTAATTCCGATCACATGCAGTTTTTCTGCCGGATATCCAAAATAAGCTGCTGACATCAGTGCCAGCGCATATCTGGTATCATCTACATGGATAACAGTCACTCCTTCCGGTGCTTCTACCGGCTTTTCTACGATCACTGCTTTTGCACCTTTACCGGCGACTTCTTCTACATAAGTATGTCCATCCGATACAGCTCCGCTAATACATACAAATACACTGCCTTCCGTCACTTTGCGCGAATCGTTGACAAGTTCTGTCACTTCGATCTCATCACTTCCCTGACGGACTTCATATTCCAAACGTTCCAATAAACTGGTTAATTTCATGCGTCGTGCCTCCTGCATCATTTCATTCATTTTTTTTCGTAATCCTTATTATAAAACATTTTCCACTACAGTACAAGAACTGCTCCGGGATAATTTTCCTGTCCATCTTCCTGCAAATGTGTTATAATCTTTTGCAGAAACTATATACAAGAAAAGGGGAATCAACTTATGAAAGCTTATGAAAGACTATTAAAGTACGTTGTTGTCCGTACACCTAGTGATGAGAACAGTGACACTGTTCCGTCTTCCACATGTCAGTTTGACCTTGCAAGAATTCTGGAGACAGAGATGAAAGAACTTGGTCTTGTAGATGTTTATCTGGACGACCAATGTTATCTGTATGGAAAACTTCCGGCAACAGCTGGATATGAAGACAAACCGAAGATCGGTTTCATCGCTCATATGGATACCGTATCTGATTTCTGTGACCACGATATCACACCAGTTATCACAGAGAACTATGACGGACAGGATCTTAAACTTGGGGATAGCGGTCTTGTCTTAAGTGTGCAGAACTTTCCACATCTTACAAGCCTGAAAGGACGTACACTGATTACAACAGACGGTACAACCGTTCTCGGTGCCGACGATAAAGCCGGAATCGCCGAGATTCTTACAATGATCGAACATCTGAATGAAGAGAATATTCCTCACGGACCGATCCGTGTTGCATTTACTCCGGATGAAGAGATTGGAACCGGCGCTTCTCATTTCGATGTAGAACGTTTTGATGCAGACTACGGTTACACACTGGACGGAGACACAGAAGGTGAAATCCAGTATGAAAACTTTAACGCATGCAAAGCTGATTTCGTAATCAAAGGATTCAACGTACATCCGGGATCTTCCAAAGATACAATGATCAATGCGAGTCTGGTAGCTATGGAGATCAACAATGCACTTCCTTCTATGGAGACACCAAGAGGAACTGAAGACTACGAAGGCTTCTATCACCTCGTAAGTATGAAAGGTGAAGTCGGAGAAGCAGAGCTTCATTATATTGTCAGAGATCATGACAAATTACTTTTTGAAGCTAAGAAGAAAACACTCCGCCTGATTGAAAAAGATCTGAATGAAAAATGGGGCGAAGGCACTGTTACTCTCACGATCACAGAGCAGTACCGCAACATGGCTGAGATTATTGAGACATGCATGCACCTGATCGACAATGCAAAACAGGCATGTGAGAATGCAGATGTGACACCGCTTGTAATGCCAATTCGTGGTGGTACAGACGGATGCCAGTTAAGCTTCAAAGGACTTCCTTGCCCGAACCTTGGTACCGGTGGACATGCATACCATGGACCGTACGAGCACATCACAGTCGAAGGTATGGATCAGACAGTTGACGTAGCTGTTGAAGTTGTAAAATTATACGCGAAATAAATCTATCTGTATTTATATTAAGGGCTATTGCACTAACGTGCGATGGTCCTTTTCTCTTATTCATTGTAATTGCTTTGTCGCCATAAATCGAGCAGATTAACTTCTGCTCGACTTCGTATAAACAAAAAGAACCATCTGTTACGACAGTTCTTTTTTTTAATTTATATAATATTCTACAGATCAATATCCGGCAATTCTTCCTTGAAGCCTTCTCCTACGACTTCATTGGATTCCATAATAATGGTAAATGCTTTCGGATCTAACTCATGTACAAGTTTCTTAATTGAATACATCTGCTTGTTGTTGCATGCACACATAACAACATCTTTATTTGCTTTGGAATAACTTCCCATACCTTTTAAGATTGTGGAACCTCTTCCTGAATATGCATCAATCTCTTTTGCAAGCTCTTCTCCACGTTCTGTTACAATCAGTGTCATTTTTCCTTCATCAATACCATACATAATGCGGTCCATTACAGTTGCCATCAGATAAGTAACGATCACACCATAGATCAGTCCGTCTACGTCTTTGAATACGATAACTGTTCCGAGAATGATTGTTGTAATATCAAGTGCAAATGTGATCACGCCCAATGTCATGTGCGGTTTTACCTGTTTAATAGAAACGCTGATGAAATCCTGTCCGCCTGTGGAAGAACCGCGCATGAAAATCATCGCATAACCGATTCCACAAAGCACACCCATACATAATGCTGCCAACAGTCTGCTGCCGTTATATACCGGAAGCAGCGGTGCTACATAGTCCATTAAAAGAGATGAAATGATCGTTGTTTTTACTGAAACAAAGAAAAACTTCTTTCCAAGGAATTTATAACATAAAATTGAAACCGGGATATTTAACAAAATTGTACCGGCTCCAACCGGGATACCAAACAGGTGATATAAGATAATCGCAATACCAGAAAATCCTGCTACCGGAAAATTCGCATTTAAAGCAAAATTGTAAATACCGATTGCAATGATCATACCCGCTACAATATCCACCAAAACATCAATCATCAATTCTTTCCAGTTCATTTTTTTCATTTTGATAACCTCCCATCTGAAATTTATATCTTTCTTCCATACGTCAAAACGACAAAAAAACAGCTGCAAACTATAAAAATATAATTCGCAACTGCTCTTATGTTTCACATTATATCCCTGGATTTTAACTTTGTCAACACCCTGTTTTGAATATTTTCATTTCAGAGTTTCCTCTTCCATCCTCTGCAATCTTCGTGCCAGACAGGCATTTACTGATTGATCCGGTCTGTAACTTTAATATCTGCGAAAGATGTCATCTCCCAGTCATTTCCATTTTTCTCAAGCACATAGGTACACTCCTGTGTCATAAGCTGCAGCGGTTTACCTGCCACCTGCACATAATAAGTCTCTCTTGTAGAAATCTTGCACTTATTCTTACCGCTGTATTTTACATCTGTCAGTTCATAAGAATCCAATTGTTCAGAAATTTTACGCTGAACATATTTCTCCTGTTCTTTGTAAATCGGGCTTCCATTCTTCAGATATCCGGAAATCTTTGAAAAATCATTTGTATTCATTGCTTCTGCAAAATTCTTCAGATAACCTTCCACAACCGCCTCCGGTCCATCCTTATAAATATCTGCACTCTTGGCGCTTAACAATACATTCGGTGTATAGCTGTATTTGCAGGAGCCGCCATATTCCACACTCTTATATCCTGCTTCGATATCTGCTTTACTTTCCAGCTTCATGTCAGATTTGTCTTCAAACTCAACCATGTAAAGTTGTTTTTCCATTTCATAAACCTGATCGTAAATACTCTTCATGCCATTTACATCTGTAACACTATAATAAGCTCCACCAGTCTGTTCCGCAATATATCTTGCATCATTGTAATCATAACCTCCGATTCCGATAATAAAAATCGGTACATGATAACGGTTTGCTGTCCGGATCACGGTATCCGGGCTGCAATTACTGTGATTATCCTGTCCGTCAGTAAATGCGATCACGCATCTGGCTCCATTCTGTGCCGCAACACGTTCTACGGAAGTATATAAAGCATCGTACAGACTGGTCTCTTCTTCTGTCTGCAACTGGTTAATACAGTTCACAAGATTGCTGGCATCATCGGTAAATTTCCGTTCCAGGCGGACTCCTGTAGAGAATGATGTAAGTTCCACTTTGTCTCCGGCGTCAAACTGCACACTGTTTACAAAATCTGACATGATCTGTTTTGCTTCATCCAGCGGTCCACCATCCATACTTCCGCTGACATCTGCAACCATATCTACCTTCAGCGCTTCTTTTTCATTTAACTGTCCGGCAGAAGTAATTATCTGCTTCACATATTTTGCATTTGCATCTTTTTTCTTAATATAGAAAAGCGAATTACTGAGCTTCTTCGGTACTTCTCCGGTATTGCCATCTTTCACACTCAGATACAGACGGATCTTCGGAAATGCAGATGCATCCACCTGCTGAACTGTAACATCCAGCGGATTCTTCGGATCGATATACAGATAGATTGCCTGATCCATCTTTGCAAATGTTTTCTGGATAGATTTGTAATTTCTCGTCTTTTCTTTTGTCAGGCTCTGAATCTCTTTTAAAATCGTCTTATAACTGCTTACTTCTTTGGACGATGCCTCGGAAAGATCTACATTTTCATACATAGATACCTGATCAGAAATATATTGGTCATCTGCACTTTTTAATGCTTCCAATGCTTTCACAGCATTCTTATAAGTTATCTGTGTCTTTTTGCCTTCTTTTTTCTTAATTACACTGCGACATTCTTTTAATGCACTTTCATATGCGCTGTAACTTTCAGAATCCAGATCATACTGTTTCTTCTCTTTCTCCATCTCTGACAGTTCTGACGCACAGTCCTGAAATGCATCCACACCTTTTTTAAGTTCTTTCAGTTCTTTAACAACAGCTCTTTTACCGCCAAAATCCAGTACACCAAGATTCTCCCATTCTGCTGCCAGCCTTGCTTCTTCCGACTGATAATCTTTAAGACCGGCTTTCTCAATCTTTGACACTGCACTGTTCTTTTGCCATGCAAGACCAACCGTTCCATATAATAAGCCGCCACCGATAATAAATACAACTGCTGCGATAACCGCTGCAATAATAACTGTCTGATTCTTCTTCGGTGATGCCGGTGTCTGTCCGGATGTTGTTCTTCCACCTGCTGGTGGTATCTGTCCGGATGCCTGTGTATTTCCCGGATTCTGTACGGTTTTCTCCGGCTGTACCGGTTCTACCGGTGCCCCACATTCCGGACAAAATCTGGCGCCCTTTTCCAGCTCCGAGCCACAATTTGCACAAAACATTGTTATTCCTCCTCCAATCTCATTCCTTCTGCGATTCCTTTCGCATCTGCTTCTGCCCATTCCTTTGCCAGCGTTCCATCTGCTGCCAGCTTACGCATCTTCGGTACGGTATGGAAACCATGCTCCACGATCATTCCCGGTACCGCAACATTCGATGCGCCCCTTAATACGCCGTAATAATCACCATTATTTCCACGACGGGCACAGACCGTTCCTTCTTTATCCACACTGTCATTATAGGCATCTGTCCAGTTCAGTATATCATCTTTTCCACTTACTGTGTGAAACTTTTCCTGTGTGCTGATTCCTAATTTTGCATTGGAAACTGCCAGACTGGTTCCGATTGCATTTGCCACCCTAAGTGCCTGTTTACTTTCCATTGCAACTGTATTAACAATCACAATTGGCTTTGTAATGCCAATTGGCTGTCTGTTCGTATCCACACCGTTGGCATGTTCCAGATTAGCATTCGTATGGAGTGAAATAAAGAGATCCATGCCTTTTGCCGCCTCACCGCGCAGGCTGATCTTTCCGGAATCCAGTGCCAGATTCTCGTATCCGTTGATACAGATATTGCCGCTGGAACGTGTCAAATGTACAATCACCCCATATCGTTCTTCCAGTATCTTTTTCAGTTCTTTTGCCACCTGCAATGTAAAATTGCCTTCACAGTAAACAACTTTTCCGTTTTCATAGACTTCATTCTTTTTTGAATAATGCCCCGGATCAATACAGATCTGTATCTTTTTCTGTCTTTTTATTATTTTCTGCTGTTCTTTTGCTTTCTGTTTTTTTTCTTCTTCCTGCTTTTTTCGTTGCTCCCTTGCTTCTTTTCTTTCCTGTGCCACTTCTTTTTGCTTTTCTATTTTCTGTGCTTCTTCATTCTCTCTTATTTTCATCTGTCTCATATAGCTTTTAGCTCCACATAGTCCGATCACAAGCAATAACATTCCCACTGCTGCAAAAATCTTTTTTCTCATCATTTTTCTTTTTCCCGCTTTTCTTCCATATTACTGCCGCGGATCACGGCTTCTTCTCCATATCTTCCACGTATTTCCTTTAAAGCCTGCTCCAGCTTTGCTTTCTTTTCACTGGCTTTCTTCCTTTTCTCCATCTCCGGCTGTACTTCAAATATGGTAAGCTGTTCTGGTGCAGACGCATCCGTCAACTTGGAACTTCGGATTCCCAGCAGACGAATGGGTTGTTTTTTCCACATTTCCCGGAATAATTCTTCTGCTGTCTCGTAAATTCTGGCATCCTCATTGGTTGCTCTCTCCAGCTGTGTCTGGTGGGAACTATTTTCAAAATTATAATACTTAATCTCCACACTGATCATTCCGGCTTTCTGCCCAGCTTTCCTGAGTCTCCTTCCTACGCTTCCTGCCAGTTTTCCCAGCACTTCACACGCCTCTTCTTCTGTCTTTGCATCCTGCGGCAGTGTAATAGAGTTGCCGATTCCTTTTGCCTCCTGACGTACCGGTTCTACCGGCGAATTGTCCATACCATTGGCAAATTCCCATAGTTTTCGCCCGTGGCTTTTCAGATGTATCTCCAGTAGTTCCGGATTCATCTGTGCCAGATCTCCGATCGTGCGGATCTCCAGCTTCTGTAAATATTCCACACTCGACC
>OBLO01003092.1_pt1 | contig 12213 bp, 5 predicted proteins | sample 1519401 | NCBI WGS metagenome assembly OBLO01 (sample SAMEA2602897, study PRJEB22501) | metagenome | reverse complement strand
CGCCGGGTCCGCTTGACCGATGGATGGGATCGGGGAGGGCTTCAACATGCTCGGGGAGCTTGGCCCCGAGCACCTGCCCGACGGGTTCGTGAAGGACCTGCCCGTCGACGCCGTCATCGGCGGCGTGGGCGGCGTGGTGGTGTTCCTGCCGCAGATCCTGATCCTCTTCTTCTTCATCCTGCTGATGGAGGAGTCGGGCTACCTGCCGCGAGCGGCGTTCCTGCTTGACCGCACGATGGGCTCGGTGGGCCTTTCGGGCCGCTCCTTCCTGCCGCTTCTCTCGGGCTACGCCTGCGCGGTGCCCGCCATCATGGCGGCTCGCATCGTCGGCAACCAGCGCGACCGCTGGGCGACGATCGCCATTGCGCCGCTGCTCACCTGCGGCGCGAGGCTGCCTGTCTACGCCGTGATGATCGCGGCCTTCGTGCCCGACGTCTCCGTCTGGGGCCTGGGCCTGCAGGGCCTCGTGCTCTTCGCGCTCTACTGTCTCGGCATGGTGGGCGCGCTCGTCGTCGCCTGGATCCTCAAGCACACGACGGGCAAGGGCGAGAACCGCACGCTGATGCTCGAGCTGCCGAGCTACCACCTGCCGCGCATCGACGCGCTCGCGCACGGCCTCTGGCAGCGCGCCTGCATCTATCTGCAGAAGGTGGGCACGATCATTCTGGCGCTCACGGTCTTCCTCTGGGTGCTGACGACCTTCCCGGGCGCGCCCGCCGGCGCGACCGATCCCGCGATCAACTACAGCTTCGCGGGCATGCTCGGCCGCGCGTTGGAGCCCCTCTTTGCGCCGATCGGCTTCAACTGGCAGATGTGCATCTCGCTCGTTCCCGCCATGGGCGCGCGCGAGGTGGCCGTCTCGGTGCTCGGCACGCTCTACGCGACCGCGAGCGACGCGGAGGACGCCCTCGTGCCGATCCTGCAGCACAGCTGGACGATCCCGATGGGCCTCTCCTTCCTCGCCTTCTTCGTTTTCAGCCCGTCGTGCTTCGCGACGCTCGCCGCCATCAAGCGCGAGATGGGCACCTGGAAGGCGCCGGCCGTCCTGTGGGTGGCCTACACGCTCCTCGCTTACGCCTTCTCCTTCGTCGTCTACCGCACGGCCCTCTGGGTCTGCGGCTAAGCCCGGAAAGGGCGCCGTCGAGGGACGGGCAAGAACAATTCGGGCGCCTGCGGAAGATGCTGCGGGCGCCCGAATTGTTTTCAGGACTGCTTCACGATGAAGCGCTCGACGACGTCCGCGGCTCCGAGTACGCGGGCGCGCCTGAGGTATCCGGGATGATGGAACCTCGTGCAGCCCATACCCGAAGGATCGGTTCGAGGATCAGAACGTCCGTTTCGGCATGGTGCATTTTGAAGGTCACTTCAAGGGGACGTACGGTCTTCGCGCCAAAGAGGACCTCAAAATACGCCGAGGCCGCTCGATGAAAATCAGCTCGCAAAGTATCTTCGACCAGCGTTCAGCCCGTCCTTCGGGGCGAGACGGCGGGCTCGCAGGCTCTGAAGACAAGCGCTTCGGAACCCGTCGAGCTGAAGCTCCAGTTGTTGCATGACGATGCATTTTCGAGTGACAGAGGGATTGCAACTGTAAAGGGTTGAAAGGTGATTGGGCGTGGTTTACAGTCGTGAGTGGAAATGACCGGGATGCTTTTCCGTGAGCCGGCCGGAGGAAGAGGGTCGGCAAGTGTAAAGGTAAAATATGTCTGATCTGTAGTTTAAAGTATGCGTTACTGTCAGCGGGCAGGGTTGACAGTTCCGGTACCGCATGTTTACAGTTTGAGCTGTCGCGGGGCCATTTCCGGTTGCGCGACGGGGCTGCGGGAGCGGACGGAGTGCACCCCGGCGGAAGGGTTTACAGTTGATTTGTCAAGTCGGGAGGACGGCATGTCTGAAGTCGGGAATGAGGACGCGGGCGGCGTGCTGGCGCGTCTCATGAGGGGCGCGAATCTGCGCAGGAGCGTCGAGGTGCTCAAGGCGCCCGACGAGAGTCTTGCAGCGACGGTTTCGGCCCTTGCGAACACGGCGGGCGGATGGATTCTGATCGGCCCCGATCCTGAGGACGGATGGCGGTCTGCGGTGGGGTTCGATGCCGAGGCGGCGGTCGAGGCCCTTCGCGGGGCGCTCGGGGCGGTGGAGCCTGAGGTGCGCGCGGAGGCGGGGATTGCGTCCGTTGACGGACGGCCCGTCGCCTGGCTGCGCGTGCATGAGGTCGACCGCAGGCGCAGGCCCGCCCGCGTGCAGGGCGCGGGCCGTGCGGGCGCCTTTCTGAGAACTGACGAGGGCACCAGGCCTCTGACCGCCTATGAGCGCTACCGCATGATGGAGGAGCGCTGTCCGCCGCTCTTTGACATTGAGCCCGTCGAGCACGCGAATCCCGACGAGCTCGAGGCCGAGCGGATCGCCGCGATGCTCGGCTTTGCGAGGGAGCGTCATCCGAACGTCTTCGCGAGACTCTCCGACGAGACGGCCCTGATGCAGCTCGGCGTCCTCACCCGCGTCGACGGCAGGATCTGCCCGACGCTCGGCGGTCTTGTCGCCGGCTCGATTTTCCCGCAGAAGCATTTTCCGAGGCTCGTGCTCGAGGTGTCGGTCCTCGAGGGACTGAGGGGCGACGGCGCGGACGAGGGCCGCAGAGTGCTCTTCATGAAGCCCGTGCCCGGCCCCGCCGCCGAAATGGCCGCGGAGGCGGAGAGGATCGTCATGGCGTCGTGGGCGCCCGCCGCGGAAACGACGGACGGGGCCTTCGCCCGAGCCCTTCGCGCCGCGCTCGTCAACGCCCTTGAGCACAGGGATTATTCGCCTGAAGGACGAGGCATGCCCGTGCGGGTGCGCGTCTTCGAGGACGCCGTCGACATCAGGAGCCCGGGCGGACTCTTCGGCATGGCGCCCGAGGCGCTCGCCTCGGACGCGGGCCTCAGGGCGAGCCGAAACGAAAGGCTCGCGCGCATGCTTTCCCTCACGCCGCTCGCAGGCGGCCTCGCCGCCGAAGGCACGGGCTTCGGGTTTGCCGCGATCCTCGGCTGCGGGGCCGACGGCCTCGCCGTGCGCGTCGAAACCACGCCCGCCGCCTTCACGGTCATCTTCGCAAAGGCGGCCGAGGAGGAAAAAGCCGACATAAGAGAAGAGGTGAGGGCGGAGGCTCCGGACGAGTCCGCAGCGCCTTTGGCGGGTGCGGATCAGGCCGACTTCGAGACGATTCTCAGGGAGAGGCTCGCGGAGGCGGGCAGTCTTTCGGTCAAGGAGATCACGCTCCTTGCGGGCGTCTCCCGCCAGACGGCCGCCAAGCGCGTGAAGCGTCTTGTGGAGGCGGGCGTCATCGAGCCCACCGAGGCGCGCCAGAACCCGAGGCAGCGCTATCGCCTCGCCGCGAAGGGCCGACGCGCCAAGCGCGGGTGAGGTCGCTCAAAAGACTGCTCCGCGCTCGTTTCGGGACTCTTGGAAGGGCGGGAGGGGGCGGTAGAATGAACGGAAGAACGAAAGTGCCGGACTCGACGGCAGAACAACAGCCAGCCAAAGGACAACGCAAGGATATGCGCCGCAAGAACAAGAAGATCGACATGCTCAACGGATCGATCTGGGACAAGATGATCGTCTTCGCCCTGCCCCTCGCCTTCACAGGCATGCTCCAGCAGCTCTTCAACGCTGCCGACGTTGCGGTGCTCGGGCGCTTCGTCTCGAACGAGTCGATGGCGGGCGTGGGCAACAACGTGCCCGTCATCGGCCTCATCATTGCGTTCTGCATGGGTCTTGCGCTCGGCGCCAACGTCGTGGTGGCGAGGCTGCTCGGCATGAAGGAGCCCGAGCGGGCGAACAGGGCCGTGCACACGGCGCTCGCCACGGCGGTGATCTTTGGCATAGGCGCGGCGATCGTCGGCGAGTGCTTCGCGGGGCCCGCCATGGACTGGCTGTCGGTGCCCGAGGCCGTGAGAGACGATGCGCTCACCTATCTGCGCGTCTATCTTCTCGGCATGCCCTTCATTGCGATCTACAACTTCCTCGCCGCTGTGATGCGAAGCCAGGGCGACACGCAGACGCCGCTCTGGGCGCTGGTGGCGGCGACCCTCGTCAACATTGCGGGCAATCTCTTCTTCGTGCTCGCCTTCGGCATGGGAACGGCGGGTGTTGCGCTCGCGACCGTCCTCGCCAACGCGCTCGCCGCCTCGCTCCTCTTCTTCAGCCTCATAACGGCCGAGGGCCCGCTTCACATTGAGCCGCGCGAGGTGTTCCGGATCGACATGACGGCGCTGCGCCCGATGGTGAGGATCGGCTGGCCCCTGGCCTTTCAGGTCTGGGCCTCCCCGATCCCGACCCTCGTCATCCAGTTCGCCATCAACAGTCCCGGCGCGGACGCCAGGGCGGGTTCGGTCGCGGCCTTCACGATCGAGATCACCATCTACTGCTTCATCAACGCCTCCGGTCTGGCCGCCACGACCTTCGTGAGCCAGAACTACGGCGCGAAGAACCTCGAGCGCTGCAAGCGCGCGACCTACGTCGCCACGGGCCTCAACATGGTCGCCACCGTCCTGATGGTGGCGCTCGTGCTCGTCTTCGGACGCACGATGCTCGGACTCTTCACGGACGTGCCGGCCGTCGTCGAGCTCGCGATGGCGCGCATCTTCTGGGTGGCGAGCTTCGAGCCCATCAGCGTGCTCATGGAGGTCTCCTCGAGCGCCATGCGAGGCTACGGCTACTCGATGCCGCCCGCCATGGCGACCCTCATCTGCGTGTGCTCCGTGCGCCTCATCTGGGTCTGGACCGTCTTCGCGGCAAGCCCCGACTACGTGACCCTGATGATCGTCTATCCGATCAGCTGGGCCGTCACCGTCGTGCCGCTGCTCTACCTCTACGTGCGCCTCATGAAGCGCATCAAGCGCAGGTTCGAGGAGCGCGCCCTCGAAGCCGAAGCCGCCTGACGTCGTGTCCGTCAACGAAAACGGCCCCCGTGAAGGCAGGGGCCGTTTCTGTTCGAGAGGATTTCCGGCGGCTATGCCGAGGACTTCTCGAAGTAGGTTGAGATGCTCTCGAGGAAGCGCGAGGGCCTCTGGGCGTAGTTCCAGGCGTTCGCCGCGGGCATCGTCAGGACGAGCGTGCGCTTTGTTCGGCTGATGGCGACGTAGAGCTTGCGGGCGTCCTCGAGGATGTCGGCCTTGTCGTGGTTCTTGAAGAACGGGTACGTGCCGTCGATGACGCTGGTGACGATGACGTTGTCGAACTCGAGCCCCTTGGCCTTGTGGACCGTGGAGATGAAGACGCGGTCGCGCACGATGTCGCTCGAGCAGAGGTCGGGCTCCTTGAGGGAGTTGATCTGCACGAGGTTTCTCTGCAGCTGCGCGTAGAGCGTCGGCTGTGAGGTCGTGTTGATGAGCACGCGGTCGAGGTACTCGTAGATGAGCGGGAGCTTCTTGCGGATGTTCTCGATCTCGCCCTCGTCGTCCGTGTAGTTGGGCAGGGCCTCGATGAACTGCCTGAAGACCTGGACGAGGATCGCCTCGTCGTCGGCGGGCATTCTGCGGTACATGAGGTTCCTGTGCTCGAGGAACATCGGGAGCACGATCTTCCTGAGCGTGTCGGACATGCGCACGACGCTCGGGTTGGAGAGGAAGCGCCGCTGGAGCTCGACGAGCGGACGGGCCTGGGCGTGGAACCAGCGCAGCAGGCTGACGGTCGCCTCGACGTCGTCGTCGGCCTTGTGGGTGTTGCTGCCCTCGAGTCCGAGGACCGCGATGAGGTCCTTGAGCTTGTGCGAGGGAAGGCGCGCAAGGCCCGCGGCCTTGAGGATCGCGGGCTCAAGCGCATGGGAGAGCTTGAGCGTGTCGAAGCGGCGCACGAGCTCGGTGCGGTCGACGTCCTCGTCGGGTCCCGCCGCATCGCCGCGCACGCGCCTGAGCTGGTCCTTGAGGACGGCGTACTGGGCGTTGACGATGTTGGCGTCGTATTCGACGTTGTGGCCCACGACGGGCGCGTAGCCCACGAAGTCGAGGAAGATCTTGAAGCCCGCCTCGGGCGTGACGAGCTCGGCGCGGTGCGCCTCGTACTCCTCGAGCATCGGATTCGGGATGTTGCCGAGCATCTTCGGAATCTCGCGCTCCGTTTCAAGGTAGAGCACGAGCCGCTCGACGACTTCGCCCGCACGCAGCTTGACGGTGGCGATCTGGATCACCTCGTCGAGGCCGATGTCAAGGCCCGTGGTCTCCGTGTCGAAGACGACGAGCTCGCCCTCGTAGGCGCGCATGAAGTCCTCGAGCGCGCTGACGGGCTCCTTTTCGTCATGCGTGCTGTAGAGCATGAGGTCGGAGGCAAGAAGCCCGCGCCTGGGAAATTCGACGGCAAGGTAGTCTCGGATCTTCTTGAGGGAGAGGTTCTTCTTCGAGCTGAGCCGATAGACGAGCTGGGCCCAGGGGGCGCTTCTGAAGTCGTCCTTGAGCACGCTCAGGTAGGCCTTGGCGGCCTTGAGGATGTTCTGCCTGAAGATGTCGCTGCCGGAGATCTTGAAGTGCTCGATGTCCTGTGCCTTGAAGGCGGCGCTGACGGCGTCGGCCTCGCGGTTGCTCGGCACGATGACGGCCGTCGTCTCCTCGGGGCGTCGCCCTTCGAGCAGGTCGCACAGCAGCATCAGCTGCGACTGCGGCGTGGCCGTGCGGATGGCGCGCAGGGCCCCTTCGGGTCTTGCGACCGTCTTCTCGGCCTTGGGCAGGAACTCGGGATCGCACTCGAGCACGCGCTGCGCATAGGTGTTGAACATGTTGAGCAGGTAGTCGGGCGAGCGGAAGTTCCTGTAGAGGCGGTGGATCTCGTGCGTCTTGTGAAGGGCCCTGAGCGTGTCGAGCTTGGCGCCCATGAAGGAGAAGATCGCCTGCTGCTCGTCGCCGAAGTAGACGCACACGCTCCTGTCGATCGAGTCGTTCCAGAGCTTTTTGACGATGTCGAGCTGCAGGGGCGTGAGGTCCTGTACCTCGTCGACCTGGATCCAGGCGTAGCGCCCGCAGGCCTCGGGGGTGGCGTCGAGCCAGGCCCAGGCCTTGAGGAGCAGGTCGTTGAAGTCGAGCAGGTGCTGCGCGGTCTTGTACTCGAGGTAGCGCCTTGCGGCCGCGTCGATCGCGGCATGGTCGAGCTCGATGCAGCGGCCGAAGTCGTCGACCTTGATCAGTCCGAAGGCGTCGAGCTCGTCCTGGTTCTTCTTGTTGACGTCGAATTCGGGCGTGCGATGAAACGTCTCCTCGGGGAAGCCGTTCGCCTCCTGAAAGAGCCTTGCCGAGCGCGCCATGATGTAGTCGGCGGCATTGCCCGGCAGGGATCGTCCTCTGCAGCCGCCGGGGATGTTCTCGATGAGCAGGCCCTCGATCACGTCGTGGACGTCGTCCTCGTCGAGGATCGTCGAGATCTCGGAGACGACGTCGTTGTCAAAGAGAAGGCGGGAGCAGAAGCGGTGGAGGTTGCCCACGTAAAGGGTGTCCATGCACCGGTCCGTGAAGCGCTCGTCGATGCGCTCCTTCATGCCGCGCGCGGCTCGGTTCGTGAACGTGAGGCAGAGCATGTCGGAGAGGTTCACGCCGTCCTTGAGCGCGACGGCGATGCGCTCGGTGAGGATGGCGGTCTTGCCGCAGCCCGGCGGTGCGAGCACGAGATGGCGCCCCTGCGAGAGCTCGATCGCGGCCTGCTGGTCGGGGTTGAAGACGACGGGGGCGCCCTGCGCGGCGATCCTCGCCTTGGGCGGCGTGAGCGGCCTGAAGTCGGGATAGCGGAACTCGCGGTCGAGAAGCGACATGAGCCAGACCGCGATCCCGTGTCCGTACTTGAGGCACTCGGCGGCGTCGTCGGCCGTGCGCACGCGGTAGTGGCGCTCGCCCGTCTCGAGCATCGTCCCGGACGTCCCGAGCCTGAAGTGCGAGGCCTCGTTGCCCAGATCGCGGATGCGGCGGAAGTATTCGAACGTGAGGCTGTCGGCGAGCTGGCGCACGAGCGGCGTGCGCATCATCTCCGAATAGGTGTGCCTGTCGTCCTTGAGGATCGTGCGCAGCACGCCCTCGGCAAACTGGCGCATGACCTGCGTGCACTCGCGGTAGTGGTGGTCGCGAAAGAGGTTTTCGGCCCGTTCGCCGAGAGCGGCGAGTGCAGGCTTGCGGAGCTGCAGAGGCGAGAAGTTCATGTTGCGGGTCTCCTGCGGCGGATGCGGCCGCAATCGAAGTCTTGAGTCCTGACCGGATGTTTCGAACATTGTACGACGGCATGCCGGAAGGCACGTCCCTCAAGCGGGAAGCGAAGGGGAGGAAGGCTTCCTGCCTATATTTGCGTACCTCTTGACGTCGCTCGAGATTCCTCGGACTTTTCTCCTAAGACATCTCGAGTAGATGCGTCGGAATCGCTCCGGAGGCTCCCATAGAATGATCGGACGGCCACTTGAAAGGCTCTCTTCATCAATTCACCACAGGATACTTCTACATGCGTTCTGATCCCCTCAAGAAAGGCATCAACGCGGCTCCCCAGCGCGCGCTTCTCAAGGCTCTCGGTCTCTGCGATGCGGAGATTGAGCGCCCGCTCATCGGCGTCGTCTCCTCGCAGAACGACATCGTTCCGGGACACGTCTTTCTTGACAAGATTACGGACGCGGTGAAGCAGGGCGTCGCCTTGGGCGGCGGCGTGCCCATCGTCTTCCCGGCCATCGCCGTCTGCGACGGTCTGGCGATGGGCCACAAGGGCATGAAGTATTCGCTCGTTTCGCGCGAGCTCATCGCCGACAGCGTCGAGGCGATGGCCACGGCGCATCCGTTCGACGGCCTCGTGATGGTGGCCGCCTGCGACAAGAACGTGCCCGGCCTGCTCATGGCCGCCGCCCGCCTCAACATCCCGAGCATCGTGATCTCGGGCGGCGCGATGCTCGCGGGCCGCGCCTGCGGCCGCAAACTCTCCTACTCCGACATCTCCGAGGGCGTGAGCCGCTTTCGCACGGGCCAGATCGATGCGAAGACCTTCCTCGAGCTTGAGAACAAGTCCTGTCCGACCTGCGGCTCCTGCTCGGGCATGTTCACGGCCAACTCCATGAACTGCCTCACCGAGGTGCTCGGCATGGCGCTGCCCGGCAACGGCACGATTCCCGCCGTCATGTCCGCGCGCTACCGCCTCGCCAAGGAGGCCGGCCTTGCGGTGATGGAGCTCGTGAGGAACAACGTCTGTCCGCGCGACATCATGACGAAGGAGGCGTTCGAGAACGCGCTCACCGTCGACATGGCGCTCGGCTGCTCCACGAACTCGATGCTGCACCTGCCCGCCATCGCGCACGAGTGCGGGTTCGAGCTCGACCTCACGGAGGCCAACGCCATCAGCGCGCGCACGCCCAACCTCTGCCACCTCGCTCCTGCGGGCCACCGCTACATCGAGGAGCTCGACGAGGCGGGCGGCATCCCCGCCGTCATGAACGAGCTCGCCCGCGCGGGCCTGCTCCACACGAACCTGCCGACCGTTACGGGCAAAACCGTGGGCGAGAACATCGAGGGCCGCGAGATCCTCGACGCCGAGGTCATCCGTCCCGTTTCCGATCCGTTCTCGAAGGAAGGCGGCATCGCTGTCCTCAAGGGCAACGTGGCGCCCGACGGCTGCGTCGTCAAGCGCTCGGCCGTGGCGCCCGAAATGCTCATGCACACGGGCCCGGCCCGCGTCTTCGACTGCGAGGAGGATGCGCTCGAGGCCATCTACGGCGGCCGCATCAATCCCGGCGACGTCGTCGTGATCCGCTACGAAGGTCCAAAGGGCGGTCCCGGCATGCGCGAGATGCTCAACCCGACCTCCGCCATCATGGGCTCGGGCCTCGGCGGATGCGTCGCGCTCATCACCGACGGCCGCTTTTCGGGGGCAACCCGCGGCGCCGCCATTGGCCACGTCTCGCCCGAGGCCGCCGTGGGCGGTCCGATCGGACTCCTCGAGGAAGGCGACATGCTCACGATCGACATCCCCGCGAACACCATCAGCGTCGACCTCACCAACGAGGAGCTCGCCCGACGCAGGGCCGCCTGGAAGCCCCGCGCCCCGCGCATCACGACGGGCTACCTCGCCCGCTACGCCAAGCTCGTGACCTCGGGCATGAGCGGCGCCGTGCTCGAATGACGGACGCAGTCCGCGCGCCTTCGGGCGTGCATGAATGAAATCCCGGAAAGCCCCTTGTCCTGCATCGGACGAGGGGCTTCGTCGTTCTCTGGATCCCGGACGGCCGCGGATTCCTGCCTGAATGAGCCGCGGGTAAACCCTTGGGATTTGCGTAAAGACATCACGTGTTTGCGGTATCGGTCCGCGCGTCCGACCCCGAACGTGTCCGAGGACGGGTGACGGCACTTGCCCACGCTCTTTCGCACTGCGAGTAGGCGAGAGTCATTCTCAACTATGTGATGATCGTCGTCCACCATAGGAGAATGCAAATGAGAAGCATCCGCAGATAGAAAGAATAATGAAAGAATGAGAACCATTCTCATATAAGATTCGGGGAACTGCGCGCCCGTGGGCGCACGGGCACATCTCTGGACTTTTTTCAATCGGACTACCGGATCATGGTGCTTCACCGAACTCTCATTGCCGCCGCCGTGCTTGCCGCGACGGCTCCCGCCTGGGCCTCGACCGAAGAGGCTGCGCGCGCCGTCGAGGAGCCTGCGCAGGCGGACGCCGCCGAACCAGCCTCAGACGAAGGCGAATCCGTCGTCGTGCGCGACCGTGCGGGCGAAAGCCTCACGTCGTTCACGCATCTCACCCGCGAGGATATCGCCAGGCGTCCGACGGAGGACGGCAACATCACGGACCTCCTCAAGAGCAATCCTGCGGTCCAGTTCTCCAATCACGGCGACGGCTCTCTGCAGATGGGCGAGATCAAGCCGTCGAACATTTCGATCCACGGCTCGGTCGCCTATCAGAACAACTACACGCTCGACGGCATCTCGACCAACAGCGACCTCGATCCCGCCGAGCAGACTTCGGTGACGACGACGCGCCTCGGCGGCTCGGACGAGCAGGGCTTCTACGTCGACAGCCGCCTCATCGACAGCGTTACCGTCTACGACCACAACATTCCCGCCTCCTTCGGCGGCTTCACGGGCGGCGTCATCGACGCTCAGACCCGTAGCTGGTCGGGCGAAAACCACATCAGCGTGTTCGGCCGCATGACGAAGTCGGGCTGGAGCCGCATCCACACCGATTCCGCGCTCGACGTCGGCTCGGGCGACGCGGACGTCTCGAAGCCCGCCCAGTTCCAGACCGACTTCGAAAAGAAGACCTACGGCTTCACGGGCGAATGGGGCATTACCGACAATCTCGGCGTCGTCGTGGGCTACACCCGCCGCGAGTCGAAGATCCCGACCATTCAGGTGCCGGGCACCCGAGTCTCCATCGTGCCCGACGACCAGAACTGGACCGGCTGGGGCGTTCTTGAGACGCCGGTCGCGGGCGGCACGCAGACGCAGCGCCGCACGGCCGACAACTTCTTCGCGAAGGCCACGCTCTACGCGACGCCCTGGACGGAGGCGAGTCTCGCGCTCACCTATTCGGGCTACGAGTCGAAGGGCTTCCTCACGACAGTCGCCGACTCCGGCTACGAGGATCACCACGACGGCCTCAACCTGACGGCCAGCGTCAAGCACCGCATGAAGGCGGGCGTGCTCGACTCGTCCCTCGCGTACACGCGCATGACCGACAAGCGCACGAGCGACGTCAAGAACTGGACGCAGCTCGACCGCTATACGATCGGCATGGACGACACGGGGAGCACCTCGACGACGAGCATGACCTCGGCCGCCTCGGGCGGTCTCGGGGACCTCGAGAGCACGCAGTCCGTCATCAACGCGAAGACGAGGATGGACTGCGAGCCCGTCATGGTCGGCAGCGTCAGCCATCAGTTTAGCGCGGGCGCGGACCTCTCCTCGACGCACGCCGAGTACAGGCGCGGCAGCAACTACTACCGCTGGGGCGTCACGCAGTCCGTGATGCAGTCGGACTACGGCGAATTCTCGCAGACCGACTTCTACACGACGCGCTGGAAGGCGGGCACGTACGAGGCCGACTACAACCAGGCGGCGCTCTTCGGCGAGCACAGGATGGGCGTGGGCGACTTCGTGATCCGCACGGGCCTGCGCGCCGAGTACGACGACTTCACGAAGGACGTCAACATCGCGCCGCGCTTCACGACCTCGTGGGACCTCTTCGGCAACGGCGGCTCCGTCATCACCGTGGGCGCCAACC
>OBLO01003090.1_pt1 | contig 12224 bp, 1 predicted proteins | sample 1519401 | NCBI WGS metagenome assembly OBLO01 (sample SAMEA2602897, study PRJEB22501) | metagenome | reverse complement strand
ATTCTGTTACTTACACGATAAATAATCGGACTCTGACGGGCCGTACGGCAAATCAACATCATTATGTATTGTCATTTCCGGGAAAAGAACTTGATAAATTGAAAATTACGGTAACGGCAACCCCTGTGCCTGTTTCTGTTAACAATGGTCAGATCCTGGCAGCGGTTATTGCACCATGTACGGGATCCTCTACAAATGCTTTTAGTTTTGAAGGCAAATATACAGATGAAAGCGAGAGTACTACACCGCAGGATTATTCTGGATTTAACTATGAAATTTCAATTTCCAGTGGTAGTGCGACTGCTACTTTAAAATGGAAATCAGCTGTACTGGAAGTTGATCAGTTTTTTATAACAAAAATAAAAAATGCAGGCAGTATAATTAAGCAGGCTGATGGAAGTCTTACATTTACCATGGATCAGCCAAAAGGAACAGGAGATTATCTGATACCTTTTTATATAAAAGATAAATCAAAAGTCCCAGATAACTGGGCAGGGATGAAGGAGTTAATCACATTCAGTGCAAAACAGCTTGAAACAGCCGCAGCAAACTAATCTTGAAAATATAAAATGAATTTCGATTCCGGAGGAGTGGTGTTCGTGAAAATAATTAAAAAAATCCTGGCAATGATTTTAGCAATGAACTTAATGATTGGTATATTACCGATAAATATACTGGAAGTCAGTGCCAGTTCGGAAGAGCAGAACGAAGAATATATGGAAACCGAAGAGCAGACGCCTTTGGAAACGGAAGAGGGATTTGATGACTTTACCAGTGATGGAAAAAGTGAGACGGAGGATGAATCTGGGATTACTTCTTCTGACAATGCTGATTTTTTTAGTGAGGGCAGTACTGAAAATACAGATAGTCTTTCAGGACAAAAATTTGATGAAAACGGTTTCTTTTCAGAAGAAGATGGAAGCGCAGAAATAGAAGAAAGCAATACAGATTCTCAGGTGAGTGAAACTGCGCTTGAAACTACCCTGGATTTAAATAAATTTACAAATTATGATGTTAAAACAAATACGATTACAATAGACAGAGAAAAAGAGGATTTTGCGAGGCTTTTGATACTATTGTCTAATTGTGACCCAAAACAGATTCAAGAACTTAACATCATTATCAAAAATAGCGGTGATGCAGACGTTACAGAAACAAACAAAATCCCTGCAAATTATGATATTTCTTCTTTTTATAAAGGAGATAGTGTCCAGTCTGTGGCAGATGATACCGAGGAGGTTACAGATAGGGATTCCCAGGATTTTTCTGATGAAAGTTCTTCAGAAATTTCTGGGGAAGATGTAGTTCCGGAGAATATAGAGGATGCGATTGAAGAGAAAACTACAGATTTAGGTGGTTCGGAAACAGTCCCTGATGGAGGAAATGAGGAGAACGCTGCGGTTAATAGTGACTCGACCAGTGAGATGCAGGATACTGTGCCAGAAGAGAATCCAGTAGAAGCACAAAGCGCTGTTTTAACATCTCAGGAATACACTTTTCAGGGAATTGGAACTGCTGATGTGCCTTTTGAGGGAACAATAACAGGAAAGATTAACAGCCTGAAAATTGACCACACATTTTTTGGTGGATTATCTTCAAAGGCAACGGTTTCTTTGGGAAATGCAGATGCCCCATTAGTATTGGAGTGGTGTGGAGATGGTACTCAACCTATGATTGCAGGGGTGTATCAGTTTGCCAGTAATGCAAATGACAGTGGCGCACACAGCCTGCCGATTGCGGTCAAATATGGCGATAAAATGAAATCTATGGGCAGTCTGATTGGTATTGTACAGGCAAGCATCGGATTTGAAAATGAGACATTAAATATTGGTAATTCAATAGTTAACTATGGAAGTGAAAAAGTGGAACTGTCATCCGCTACTGGTAATGCAGGTATTATCTGTAATACATTAAAAAGCGGAAATATTTGTCTGGATGGCTATGTATTTCCGTCAATAGGATATTCGGTAGCTTCTACAGCTGGATATAATTCAGGTGATGCATTGGCAGCAGGAAATGCTGGCGGTGTAGTTGGCGTGATGTGTGAGAATACAGCGATAACAATTAAGCAGAACATCACTGTGCCAGACAGTATAAAAGTTACATCTGCAAATGGAAATGCCGGAGGTCTGGTGGGATTAATGGGAAAAGGTGCCCGGATTACTTCAGAGCAGGGTGTAACCCTCATAATGAAAAAGCCCAGTGTTACGGGGGGGATTTCAGCTGGAGGTATAGTTGGTACTGCAACAAATGCGACGTTTGCAGGTGATCCTGTTACTTGGAGCATAACATCTCCTGTGGCGACTGGAAGTACTCGTCAGGCCAATGCAGGTGGCTTTGTCGGACATTGTATATTAGAAGGGGCAACTGATTCTGAAAGGACAGATGGTTTTCCAAGCTGCATCAGTTTAACTGATTCTCATGCCGCTGCGAAGGGCGGAAGCGGGAATGCAGGTGGTTATTTTGGATACTTGGAGATTTCGGGAGAAGGACTTGTGACATATACAATTGCTGGTACAGATAAAGATAACAAACTGACAATTGATTCAACTCACGACGATGATCCTACTCAGGGAAATGCTTATGGTGCAGTTGCAGGAAAAATAACCAGTGACAACATTGCAAGTACAATGTCTATTAAAAATGTAATTATAACATCTTCTTATAAGAATAAGGTGACTTACCACGGCGGTCTTGTAGGAGAGCTTGGAACTGCTGGCGAGAAGGGGAAATCTGTATATTTAGATGCGGAAAACGTGGACATTACAGTAACAAATCCTTATGGAGATACTTATAAAACTGGTTTTGGTGGTCTTGTAGGATGTCTGGCACAGGGAAGTATTCTGAAGGCACATGGTGAGGTAAAAGTAGTTACAGCAGGAACGGATCCATGTATCTGGGAGGGAGGCGGTGTTATAGGCCGTGCAGAAGATGGAAGTGTATTGGAACTTTCCGGGCTGACAGATTTGTCCGGTGCCAAGTATGCAGGAATGCGTTCTTATGTTGGATGGCTTGTGGGATATCAAAGTAATGCTCTTATCTATGCCAGAGGTGATGGTAATGGTAGCGGGTGGACTTATAAACGCGGCTCTGATACGAAAAGAAATAAAGATTACGTTAATGATATTGCCAATTACGGTCAGATTATTCGTCTGAATACTCAGGAAGATATAAGTGAAAATGGTTCACATTTAACACCTGTTCTTATTACAATAGAGGATAATCATATAATAAAACTGAAAGAGCCTTCTACGTCTTGGAATGGTATTATTACGTTAAGTTCTGCTGATGATTTTGCATTATTATCCATTATGTGGAATTCAAGAGGGACTTTCTGTGCAGATCCTGAAATTGGAGCTTGGACTGGCCTTGGAAACAAGACAATAGAAGTTTTAGCGGATATTGATTTGACAGGAAGCGGTATTGGCGGATTGTCCCGAGATACATATAGTAATGATGCTTCTGATGAGTTTTCAGGAACATTTAAGGGAAATGGTCATAAGATCACACTGGCGATTGGTGAAACATATGGCTATAAAAAAGAAGCGAAGGCTTTTGAAAATCAGGCTGGGTGTGGTATCGTATATGCAACAGGTGATTATCATGCTGCGCAGGGACTTTTTGTAAAAACCAATCAGGCAACGATTCAAAACCTGATAATAGATGGAAAAATTAATTTCAGTAATGCTGTTTCTTTAATAAAAGCCGGTGGCATTGCAGCGTATTCGTTGAGTACAGAAAACAATCCGACTGTTTTAAGCCAGGTAACTGTACAGGAATCCATTTATGCGGAGTGTGCAGGAACTAACCTTTTGGCTGTAGGCGGGATGTATGGAATTGGAGCTTCAGGAAGCTTGAAATTGATAACGTATAATAATCTTGTCAATTACGCTGCACCCCAAATTACATTAAAAAATGTTGCAAATCGAGGATCTTATGTACATGCTGGAGGAGTTCTGGGTGAAATTAATGCGGGTTTTAAATTGGCTGTAAATGGCCTAACCGTAGGCAATAAAGGAACAAAAAGCGAGAAGCAAAGCTTCATAACCACAGATGCAAACGATTATGCTTATGTAGGCGGCCTTGTAGGTGTTGTACAGGGCAGTAGTAGTGTGAATCACTGGATGGAGATTCGCAGATTAGTGTTTGATGGCTTCAGAATTGAAGCAACCGAAGCTACAGAAGCATGTGGTGGTTTGTTCGGTGGACTCTGGGCAAATGTTGGTGTTTACTTTATGGGGGAAAACGATGATGAGGATGGTGAGTACACCAATACCAAATTAATCGTAAAGAATTCTGTTATCAACGCACCAAATACTTCTGGCGTAGGTGGACTGGCCTATCGCTCCAGTGGAATCTGGGAAATTAGAGATAAAGGAATTGATATACAGAGATTGGAAATTCATGCTAAAAGTGATGTAGGATTGTTGGTTTGCCATGGAGAAAGTGGAAAAGCAAGTATAAATGGTTCTGATATTCCATTTGGTGCATTGTATCTAAATACTACTAAATATTGGGAAAATTCTTACTTGCTTGCAACAGACAATAATATTTCTGTGTTGCAAGGCGGTATATTTGATGAGTTCGTAGCATACACAGCAACCAGTGCAAATGAGATTACAGCCAATGGCAAAAATGGAGTAATTTCTCTTGCAACGGCTTCCTCTGATAATGGACGTGTTGGAGTAGAAGAGAACAGCGCTAATTGCACAACTTATAAAAACAGAACTGTATATGGAAAATCTCATCAGACCAATGGATGCAGCCGTTATTATTATGATTTGGATCAGTGTCTGTCTGATGTGAATAGCTCGGGTAATGGTATGATTGATACTCAACAGGAATTGCTGTTGTGGAGTGTATATCGTTATGCCAATGATAATATACAAAATTATTTTGCGAAGAATGGAGATATTACATCATGTGCGGTAATTGGCACTGGTCTAAGCGGTACAGAACTTGATTTGGATATGAAAAAGTATAGTTATTATCCAATTAATCTTAACAGTGGAGTCACGATACAGAACGCTAAAATTACATTTTATAATCAGGAAATTGAAAGTGCGGAAACTACAGTAGGAACTAAAAAAACACAGGGAAGTGAAACTGACCATTCACAGCATTATACGATGCATTGTGGTTTGTTTTTGAGTCAGACTGCTGGTGATACAACGGTATCTGTGGAGAAAGTCTCTTTTGCTGGAAGCATTGGAAAAGTAAATAATAGCAGCAGTGGAATGCTTTTTTCAGGAACAGTTTTCGGTTCTGTTGACAATACCAGTCAGCATATTGCTGCGATATCATTGAAAAAAGTCACATTGGATGGCTTGAAAGTTAATCATTGTGGGGATGACTATGCACCACTTTTAATTAACAGTATGAACAGTTATTCTACTTTGGACGTGGATACTGTTAAGACAGACAATTATACGTCAGGAACAGCTGTCGCATCCAGCTTGTTTGGAAATATCGGTTCCACAGCTTCCATGCAGATGAACCTTTCTTTTCGAAATATTCTGTTACCAGATAAAAAAGCAGGGGGAACTGATGGTATTTTTTCCCATGCGACCCTGTTGGAGTCTTTTGTACACGATGGAGCATCTTCTGTAGCAACCTATAATTTCTATATGGGTGATGAGTGGAAAAACGGAACATATGCACATGGGGTAACATATGGAAAAGAGATAACGGATTCTACAGAATATGCCGGTATGCAGTTATGGTATTACGATGAGGAAAATTATGGAACTGACAGCAACAGAGTCCATACGGATCCCAATAATTTAACCGAGTTTTCTTCCAGTTCCTATCTGCCTTATGTGTGTAAAGTGTATAGTGAAAATGACAAAAGCCATGAAATTAAGGTGAATCAGCGTGTAGCAGATATTACACATGGCTGTGGTACTTATGGACATCCATATAAAATCACGACAGAAAGGGAAATGACCATTCTATCTGAATATATGGCAACTGGTAAGCCCAGTCAGGATTGGCGTGTTACAATTACCGGCAATCAGTCTGCTCAGCATACTGGTTATACAGACTATGACTATACTGGGGACAAAACCTATCAGTTTGATGGTATCAGATGGGTACAGGTAAAAAATGATAAAACAGATGGCAAAGATAACTGGCAAAAAGTTCTGGATTCAAATAATAATGAGATAACTCTGGATAAAGATTTTATGCGCCAGTATTTGCTGAATGCATACTATGATCTGCAGGGAACAGAAGTTACACAGGGAACGGAAACAGTTCATCAGTTGAACTTAACAAATTTTGGCGGTTTTGGTATTGCCACAAGTCCTTTCCGTGGTGTCCTTACCAGTACGACAAATACTACAGTTGTTTTAAGTGGCGCAAGTACCAGCAATGGACTGATTCCTTACAGTTATGGTAGTGTGGTAAAAAATCTTACTGTTTCTTATAAGCTAAGTGAAGGAAAGGGAAAGGAATTAAGCTATGATGGAACAAATAGTTTTGTTTATTATCCGTCTGTTTCCTTCGGTGGAGTAATTGGTTGTGTTCTTGGTGGAGATAATATCATTGACAATGTAACCGTAAATATAGATGCTGGCTGGCTGACAATTTCCGGTGCTAAAAAACATCTGATTCAGGTCGGCGGCTATGTGGGATCTGTCAGCGGTGGTGGCGTGATCTTCCGAAACATACCTGCAGGAACCGGATTGGATACTGGAAAGGTTGAGGGTATTACTGAGGGCAATGCTTATGCCAGCATGTATGTGAATCCATATGTAGGACGTGTGCTGGACGGTTTCGCATTTTATGAAAAGACTTCTGCGAACAACAGCGAACTTGCATCTCTGGAGAATACGGATAAAAATTACAAAATTAATACATTGGAAACAGCAGATACTGGTTGTGTAACATATTCAAATAGTGCGGTAACGGTAAATGATGCACAAGGTCTCTTGATTTTATCAGCAGCTATAAACAGTGGAGCAACATCGGTCGGTAACAATAATGCATACAGTAAAACTCCCAATACGCCTTACGAGACAAGTGACAAAAGTGCAACCTATACTTTTGCGGGAAGTTACGGAAAAATACGAAATGCTGCTTATAGCAATATTGGAGGGGATGTACCAGAAAATGAAGCGACATCTGTAAATAAGGATGAGCTGACAGTGCCTGGTTCCAGTAATTTGCCATATCTGATTCAGAAATATTGCAGTGCAAATGGCTCTGTGTTCAATTTGTCAGAGAGTTCTGGGAAAAGTATCGTGCTGAATAACGAAACCTATGATATGACCATTTATGGAAGCGGATATCAGGGATTGACAGCACGTTACGCTTCCAGTGCAATTTTAAGCGGAGCATCTCCCAATGCGAAAGGGATTGTACCGGAATTGGCTTCTTTTAATGGGAACGACAATACAATTATATTGAATATGCAGGTAAATGAGTATGTTGATGACGATTACCATGCAGCATCTGTCGGTGGTGTATTTAACCTTTTACGTGTGGGAAAAAGTGGATGTTCCGTCAGCAATTTGACAATCAATGGAAATTCCACAGGTTTCGTATCTCTCAGATATTACACAAGTGGAGGAGCAGAAACTCCTGCAGATGAAAACATACTATATAAAAATAGTGTAGGTGTAGGTGGATTTGCCGGTGCTACATCCAGTATTTCTGCTGGCAATGATAAAGATTTTTCGGCAAGTGCGAAATTTGCTGGAATTTCTATACAGAAATTAAATATTTATGGCCCACAAAATGCAGGCGGACTGTTGGGAAGTGCTAAAAAAACGGTAAGAACAAATAAGAATATTGCTGCAACGGGTATAGTTCTTTTGCTGGAACCAGATTCTAAAGCGGCATCAATAGGAAGCCAAATTGAAAATTCTTCATATAAGAATATATCTGTTACAGCACCAACGGCAGCTGGTGGATTTGTGGGATATATAGATAATGATGCAAAGAGTTCTCTTATGAATACAGATACAACAGAGATGATTGTGGGACAGGCTTCTCAAATTGGAACTACAGAAAAAGCACCTACATATGCTGGAGGTGCTTTTGGATACATAAAAGCATCATTATATGTAAATTCTGGTACAGATACCAGTGGAAGTTATAAAAATATGAAACTGCAAACGGTAAAAGCAATTGCAACACAATGTGCAGGTGGATATATCGGCAAAATTGAAGGTACATCTAATATCAATCAGGCCATTTACGAAGGACTGGGTGACAGTTCAGTAAAGGATATTTTTGTAAATTCGAGTAACTATTATGCTGGTGGAATCTTGGGACATTCATCTGGTAATTGTACGATTTCAAAGTGTCAGATAATTCAGGCAAGAATAGAGTCGCATGATAATTCGGACAGTGGAGGTATTATTGGAAAAACTGAAGGAAATAACAATAGCAGTACGATTACAGAATGTACGGTTCAGCAGGTAAGCATTATAAGTGGAAAGGCGGGAGGAATTGCCGGAAGTACTTCAAGTAATCTTACGGTTCAAGGGTGTATGGTACAAGGATCGGATGATGTTGTCTATGAAATTTCGGGACAGCAGACTGCCGGAGGTATTATCGGATTTTCCACTGCATCAGGAAAAAAAATCAGTATAAAGCAATGCAAAGTGAAAAAAATGAAAATGGATTCTTCTTTCTGGGGATGTGGTGGTTTGCTTGGAGACGTGGACTGGAATGCAGGGCTTGATACATTGTTTGTATTTGATTGTGCGATAGAGTCTTCTGAAGTTCATGGAAAAACCAATGATGCAACGGCTGGTGGAATGGTGGGAGATATCCGTGGCAAAATGATTGCGTCAAATCTGTTGCTCAATAATGTGAAAATCCATTCTAATCTTAGTAATAAGGTAGGTATGATAATTGGACTGGTGGATACTAAAACTCTTAATATAGAAGTAGCTGGTATAAGTATTCAGGGAGCAAGTGCATATTACGGCAACACAGAAACTCAATCACTGTCACAGTTATATGGTGTAGTTGATAATAATCAAAGTGTTGCAAATAGGATAAAGGAAAATAGTTATTTTGCTTTTTCTGATTATTCTGGTTCGTCTCTCAACAGTACTACTGTTGGTAATAATTCAGATCTGTTGGTGGCGAATACAATCTTGGACATCGCAGATCCATATGTTGTAACCAGCCCCAAAAATTCTATATCGGTATATGAAAACGATAACGCAACAGCAGAATCGAAATATCTTTATGGTGACGGGGCATCGTGGACGAAAGCAGACGGTGAGGGTGTTACAACGTACACGGTGAAAGCAGAAGAAATTTGGGATAATCGCTCAAAAGACACAGAAGGCCATTATGCATATCGTAATCTGTCTGGTATAAGCAAGTTTGATTTCAAATCTGCGCTCTCTACGTATAATGCGAATCAGACAACGAAAGCCAAAACTGATTTTCCGGTGCTTCAGATTACAGGTGGGGACACAGATAATGTGGTGAACTATCTTGATATTCTTACAAATGGAGGATTTTCTGATGCAAATGCATTGAATACAGCTTCAACTCAACGCGTTACTGTGACTGCAGATGTGTATAAACATAAAGTAGACGGGCAGGGGAATGATAAATTTGTAAAAAATGAAAATGAAAAAGCGGCGCTTGAAGTAAAGGAAGATAGTAAAAAGCAAATCAGTTTTTCAACTACAACGGATTATGATAATGAAAAAGATCGTTTTACATTGCTGACTGTAACATTTACAGAGTTGGAGGCAGATGGAAAAACGGCACATAATTACAGAGTGCTTGTTCCTATTCTTGTTCGCCGTATGCTTGAAATTGATTTTACTGCAACGTTGACTTACGGTACAGATTTCAGAAGTGAGGATTACAGTGAATTAGACTCCCATGTATTGGAAAGCTTTGGAAGCTCTATTACCGGATATCTGACCTATACGTACAATAGTGCGGAGGGGAAATATACGGATTATGGATGGGAGAGTTATATCAATGCTGGTGGTAATGTGGCAGATTCTATGGAGAAATCTGTGCGTTTTACCATGAATACTCCAGCGGCTCTTCCGAAAGGAACTCAGCTGACGCTTGTGGAAGGTTCGACAAAAAGGGCATATTATTATACTGCTGACGGTTCTGAAAAAAATGATGGGAAAGGTATTAATGTTCCAATGAGCAGTTTTACAGATTCTTCAGGAGAAAAATATCAGGCACCAAGCATCGGTGAGTTGATGAATGTAACTGCAACCTCTGGAGACAATAATATTTTTGTGAAAGTGGATGAAACTGGTAAGCCTGAGGAAAGTCCAAAGGATGATGTGACCTATTCAAAACCAACAGTAAAAGTCAAGAACCACAAAGGCGAGTATGAGTATTATCGTCTGGCAGATTCTAAGCTGGGTGAGAAAGGTGCGTACACAATAAAAATTGATGAGAGCGGTCTTAAAGATGATACAACAAGCAAGGTAAAGGAAACCTATTATCTTGTGATCACCGTACCGGAAGGTGCCGGCTCAACATGGAATGGTTCCATACAGACAGCAATGACAAGCAAAATACCATATCAGCTGCATTATCGTACTTTAAAAGATAATAAGGAAGATGGCCATGGTAATACCGCCAGCACTTATGTGATTTCTAGTGGTTATCAGCAGACATTGGAAGAGGTAAATGTAAATGCATTTTCGAAAAAAGTCAGTGCGGCTGATTCAGTTATGAAAGTGGATGTAAGAGATTCCGTTATTTTCCCCAATGATCAGGTATACAATGATTCGGATGAGTTATATCTGAGATTTGTTGGAGGTTTACAGAAAACAGTTGACAAGCGGTCTTCTACAGAGCAGTTCCCAAGTGGAACTACGGGGAAAGCATATTTTTATGTTTATAAAGAAAATGAAAAATCCAGGACATACTATCAATATAAAAGTGGAACCTGGAGTGAGAAGGGAACAGAAGAAGTAGCTGCAGTAAGTTATACTTGGACATCTACCGGGGGAAATATGGAGTTGCCATTGTCAACTGATGGAACGATAAAAAATGCAATTAGCCTACAGGCTGTCCGTAAATTGGTGCAAGGTAACCAAAACACTGGTACAAGTAATTTTTATGTAGAAGTTCGAATGGATGCATCAATTCCAGCTTCAGGACTGGATGTAATTCCAGAAGCTAAAATGAGTGAAAACAGTGGTCTGCCAAACGACTATACGAAACTGCTATATTCCTCTCAGATTTCTACAGAAAGTCAGAGCATTACTTATAGTACAAACCGAAGCATTGTGCCACATACAACGACGGCATATTATCGTGAGGAACCTGCTGGTGCCAAGCTTACTTATGACGCAGATCAGATTGGACAATTGGGAATCAACCTGTTAGATTTGCAGTATTTAGATGGATCCAAAACGCACTCCTTGATTGATACCACTGCAGTTTATGATCTGTCAGCAATGAAAAACCTGGACGAAGCATTGAAAAATTCCAGTGGAATTAAATTTACTTTAAGTCTTTTGCCAAAAAATAAGGAAAGTAGTTTTGAAGATTACCAGACTGCGGCTGAAAATGCTAATGCTTATCTGGATGTGGAATTAAATTCCAAAGAATCAGGAATTGTAAATTATGCAAAGGGAGTCTGGTCCTGGATTGTTCCGCAATCAAGCTACTGGGCCAATAATAATGTGGTAAAAAGTTCAGTTTTTGACGGAAGCCTTTTGACACAATTGATTCGGTTAAAGGTTAATATAAGCAATGTACAGTCAGACGGGCATTATTATTCAAATTATAAAGTTGTACTTAGCGCAGAAATTTAGAATAAAGATGATAATACAATACCAGATACCCGCCAAACAGATAACATCATCTATACCCTTGCACGAATCAAACCGGAGTTTGTACTGCCGTAAAACAATACTGTGAATTGATCAGTTACGATGAGAAACAAAAGCAGGGAAATTGAAAATCATATTCAGAGAAGAATCCTCAGTCAGGATAAGTTGAATTAACAACTTTCTCCTGCCTGGGGATTTTTGTCAGTGGAAAAGTATTGTAACAAATCCTTTCTTATGCTATGCTGTAAACTGGTATTAGCTTAGAACCCGATGTCTTGTACAGCGAGTTTTAACTGATTCAAGCAAGTAGCGAATCGGATTGCGAATATCTGCTTGATTTGTTGCCATCACATATTCTTTTTCTTATCTGTTTTCTTGAAAATCTCCTCTGGAACTGTTATAATAAAACCTACGAATTTACGGAAAAGGTAA
>OBLO01003086.1_pt1 | contig 12231 bp, 8 predicted proteins | sample 1519401 | NCBI WGS metagenome assembly OBLO01 (sample SAMEA2602897, study PRJEB22501) | metagenome | reverse complement strand
GTCTGTACTATTTAAAAATTGCGTACTAATTTTATATTTGTACAAATTATTTTGCTTCCCTCGCTGAGGGAAGTGTCACCGAATGGTGACGAAAGGAGTGGTTGATATTTTAAACTTGTTTAAAATATCATCATGGCTGAAACTTTCCTCTATTTCTAACTACAAAGTATAAGAAAATTATGAGTTACAGGTGTAGGGTCCAACACTGTTGGACCGAGCAAATTAACCTCTTTATTGGCATATTGCCCTATGTAGATATTATAAATTTATAATCTGCAAATAGGACAATAATCCCATAGGTATCACACTTTTTAACGGGCGAACGGTGTTCGCCCCTACGACTGTGAGCCAAAAGTTTGCTATAATTCACACCCACAAAACCTAATTTGTTTAACTGACTGTTCTTAACCCACAGACAAAATTTAAAACCCCAATTTATAAACTGGGCTAAGCAAATATAAATTATTTATACATAGAAAAACCGACCCTAGGTGGGTCGGTTAATTTATTATAGTTTATAGTTTAATTTTAGATTACAAATTTAATTTTCAAATACATTAGTCAAATTTACAAACGCATAAATCAATTTGTAAGGATAAATATAAGTTTTATTATGTAAAAGAATTAACGAAGAAAGATTAGCTAAAAATCAATTAGGAATTTTAATAGTCATCATTCCGTCTTTATCAATAGCAAGAGTCATTTTCTTAACATATCTATCGTAGAAATTCTTTTTCTCTGCTTCATCAACTTCCATATATAACTCTCTGAAAATATTGTTTACAAGTTCCTTAGTATCAATATTTACAAGAGAACCTACTTTTTCTTCTAAAGTTGAACGAAGAATTGCATTCTTAAAGCCCTTAATATTGCCGGTAGAAAAGTCATCAATATAACAATAATATGTACCGTTATCCTTAAATGCATTTAGAATATCAGGTCCACACTTACTTTGTTCAACCATAACAAGAAACTTTGCATCAGGAATTGAGGAGATAACACCCCAAAAATCTGAGTCACTTGAAAGCATAATAAATGAATCTACATTGTCACGGAAATAAGCCTTTGAGATACCCACTGACATTTTAATATCAACCAAAGATTTTTCTTCCTTAACTCTTTCAATTACATTATGCTCAACAGGGATGCCGGTTAATGTACCGATGTACTTCCATGCTTTTGAAGTATGTTTGTCATCGTATAATTCTATTTTAGAAATTTTGGAAAGTTCATCTGCATTTAGCTGAGTAAGAGTACTTGCAAGTTTAATAGGGTCACTGTTTTCACAATCAACCACAATCATAACTTTTTCGCCATTCTGAATAAAGTCATAAATATCGGTTTTGATAACATCACTTGCATCTGTAACCTTAGAAATATCGGAAAATTCTTCGTTATGCTGTCTATAGATTATCATCGCAAATTTTTCATCATTAAACAGGATATTACCCTCTTCAACAGGTCTCCAATAAATATATCTTTGATAAGGATAGTTGTTTCTGTTGGCAGAGAATTTCTTGGACTCAGCCATAATTCTGTCTTCCTTTTGACCTTTTGGCATTACAAAAAGTTCTCTGATATATTCCCACTTAAACCATTCAGGGAAAAAGTCCTTAACATTATTTATTCTGTTTGCAATAAGTTCGTTTATGTTTGCAATATAAGAATTTACCTTGCAATTAGCCTTGACAATATCAATGCCTTTACTTCTTAGAATTTTTACATCTTCTTCATAATAGCTTTGTCTGTCTAGGTTTGTAAAATAATAAATACTTTCCTGTGTTGTTTGGTAATGTAACATTAGGTTTGTACGAATATTACATAGTGACCTTAAAATAATTGCATCATCATTTTTCTTTAGTTTCTCAATAATGTCCATACTGTCACCTGAATAGTAACTAAACATATCTTCTTTAGCACCTATTAGGTAGGCAACTACTGTAGAAACTTTTGATTGACTTGCCTTATAGATAGGCTCGTTATTTAGTTCCATAAAATACCACCTTTGTATAAAAATTTTCAATACTATTATACAATATATTTTATTTTTTTACAATGTTTTTTCATTTTTATATATAATTCCCATATTTATTTTTCTGGATTTATTTTTCTTAATAAGCAAAAAGGACACTGATTTTAGTGTCCTTTCTGTTTATAGCTTTAAATTATTTTACAGTAACATTACACTTTAAGGTAATACCGTTACTCTTTACAGTAACAACTGTTTTACCCTTGCTTTTAGCCTTTACATTACCGTTTTTAGATACAGTAGCTACGGTTTTGTTAGATGATTTAAAGGTAGCTTTACCAACCTTACCGGTTATCTTTAGAGTATAGGATTTACCTTTCTTTAGTGACAATAATGTTTTGTTTAGTTTAGGATTTTGAACAGTTACCTTAAATTTAGCAGTAACACCGTTGTTCTTAACTTCAACATAAGTTACACCTTTTTTTACTCCAATAACCCTACCGTCAGCAGTAACCTTTGCTATTCCGGAATTATTAACCTTATATGTTGTTTTACCTTTACCATCATAAACAGTGGCATTTTTCTTACTGCCTTTAACATATAGGTTAACTTTTTTTCCATTTAGTTTGATACTTGTTTTTGAACAATGGATTGTTGCATTTAGCTTGTAACCTGCATTTTTGTACAGACTGTTCCACTGTAATCTTGTACCTGTAAAGTAAACATCCTTTAAGTTTTTACAATTACCTAAAGCATCCATACCAATTTCTTTTACAGTATTTTTAATATAAACTTTCTTTAGGTTACTACAACCTAAGAATACTCTAGGTCCAATTGACTTTACACTTAAAGGTAAATTCATAGTAGAAATTTTGCTACAATTTCTAAATGCACTTTCCTTAATAGTAGTTACCTTACCCGGGATTGAAGTGACAGTAATATTCTTGCAGTTAGAGAAAGCACTTTCACCAATATACTTTAAGTCGGATGGTAACTTTGTTAGTTGAAGGCTTGTACAACCGGCAAAAGCTGTGTTACCAATAAAGTTAACAGAATTTGGAATGTTAATTTTCTTTATTCCGTTAAGGTTCTTAAACGCATTTGGTGCAATAGCAGTTGTGCCATTCTTAATTTCTATAGTTTGGTTCTCATAATACGCATTACCCTTGTAATCGTACAAAACAGTACCTGTATATACTAAACCATAAGGCTGAGTATTGTACCACTTTGTATTGTCAAAAACATAGTTGCCAAGGATAACATTCTTACTTAACACATCAACAGTATCTAGGCTAGAACAATTGTAAAAAGCCGACTCACCAATACTTCTGACAGTTGATGGGATAGTGACACATTTCAATTCACTACAATTATAGAAAGCAAAGTTATCAATAGCCTTTAGTCCTTCATTAAGGGTTACTTCTTCAAGACCTTTACAATTTTTGAAAGCCTCTACTTCAATGCTTTCTACTGACTTTGGCAAAGAAAGTTGATGGATTGCAGTACCAGAAAAAGCATTACTGCCAATTGACTTTACAGAAGTACCAACAGTAACCTCGAAAATATTATTCATTCTATCAAAAGAATTGTTACCTACTCTTGTAACACCGTTTCCGATTACAACAGTACTTACATAACTGTTAACCCAAGGTACAATTATTTCTTCATTATCATAATCGTACATATTACCTGTACCTGAAATAGTAAGAATACCGTTACCGGTAAGTTTGTAGTTAACACTCTTACCACACTTACCTTGCTGAATTACAGAGGTTGTATCTTCAGCCGATACTGCTGTAACAGAAACTGCCCCTACACTCAGAGGTACAACTGTTGATGCACTTACTACCGATGCTGTTGCTAATAAAATAGCAATACCTTTTTTTAAATTTTTCATTTTTATCCTCCTTTATAAATTTCTTTGAAAAACCGTTCATTTATAAAAATATCATTTTATATCTCTCTATATATAACACTTTTTAAGTTCCAAAAAGGTTACATAATTTTTAATTTTTTTTAAAATAATTTATAAAAAATGCACCTCCGACTTAACCATAGCTAAATCAGAAGTGCAATAAAATATATTTAATTTATTTGATTACTTTATAATTAAACACATTACCTTTAGCATATCTGTTACCGGCAGTATTTTTATATACATATAAAGTAAAGTCATCTCTTGCAAGAATCATTCTTTGATAGTATTCAAGGAAAGAATCTACATCAGCATAAACAGTAGTTATTTTGTAGCCAATAGCCTTTTTGCCAACATATTTAATTGACTTAGGCAATACTGCACTTTTAACCTTGTTGCAGTTTAGGAATGCTCTGTCATTAATATACTGAAGTTTGTTAGATAGCTTAACAGATTTTAGATTTTTTCTGTTATAATAAGCCTCTTTTGCAATTAGTCTAGTGTCAGACTTTAGGTTAGCAGACTTAATATTTGTTTTACTGTCAACTACACAATTAGCAACATATAGCTGACCTTTGTACCAATGCTTTGAAGTATTGTAGTACTTTGTGTTGTCAAAAGCCTTTGCATCAATAAAACTTACAGAACTTGGAATAGTGATATTGTTAAGGTTCTTACAGTTTTCAAATGCTTTATAGCCAATATTCTTTACTGTATTAGGAAGAACAACTTTCTTTACTGTAGCACCGGAAAAGGACTGATTTCCAATGTACTCAGTACCCTTAGAAACTTTGTATGATGATGTTCTGCCACCGGGATAAGCAATAAGATTATTCTTTTTCTTATTATAAAGAGAACCGTTTACTGTTGCATATTTCTTATTATTTTTATCAACATTAATACTCTTTAGATTTGTACAATTGATAAAAACATTTTTTCCGATTTCATTAACATTTTTAGAAATGTTAAATGTCTTTATATTCTTACAACCATCAAAGGCTTGTTGTCTAATTAAAGTTACCTTATTAGGAATAGTGAAAGAAGTTAAACCTGTACAATTCTTAAAAGCCTTTGTACCAATTGCAGTTGTATCACTTGAAAGTTTTACAGAAGTTAGGTTAACACAGCCTTCAAAGGCACTTTGTGCAATCTTTGTAACATTCTTAGGGATTGTAATTTTCTTTAGGTTTGTACAACCTGAAAAAGTATCTTTCTGAATAATATTCATATATGAAGGGAATGTAAATGACTCCAGACTTTTACAATCTGTAAAAGCACCTGAACCGATAACACGAAGGTTCTTTGAATAATTAATAGTCTTTAGGTTCTTACAACCATCAAATAACCAATTGGAAATTACATCAACCTTTTCAGGTAGTGTAATTGCAGTTAGACTTTCACATCCTGAAAAAGCACTATCATCAATCTTAGTTACACTTTCAGGAATAGTAATATTCTTTAGCTTTTTACAATCACTAAATGCTCTCCAACCAATTGATTTTAGTGTACTAGGTAGATTTACAGTAATTAAGTTAGAACAACCATTAAAGGAATTGTCATCAATTCTTGTTATCTTTTCAGGTAAAGTCACACTCTTTATTGTTTTACAATCTTGAAAAACATAAGTGTCAATATATTTAACACTACTTGATAAATCAATAGTTTCAATCTTAGGTAAATTCTTTAGTGAAAGTTCAATACCGGTAATACCTTCTGCAAGTTTTATATGCTTTACATACTTACCGACACTTTTTATTTCTTTATAAAGGCTATCCGGATTTAGTTCGTCATAATAGTTAATAACTTTGCCATCGCCTGTAAATGTCAATGTACCGTTACCGTCATATGACCAATTTACCTTAACATACTTAATTCCATCACTCATATCTATATCTTCATATAGTAAACCTGATGAAGGAGAATTACCGTTTGTACTTGCTGAGGCACTTATCAAATTCATACTAAATACACTTGAAAGTGTTAAAATCATTAACAGTATAGATATACTTCTTTTTAACTTTGTCATAACACACTACCTCCCTACTTAATTTTTCTTAAACTTAACGCCAAAGTTTCTGCTGTATCTATGTGCAGCACTTCCTGCTTTTCCATAAATAGTACATCCTTTTATCGGTTCTATGTATATATTTAAGTCTTCGTCATAAGTAACATAGAAACCATATGCCAGATTTCCCATTCTTTTTACAGAACTTGGGATAGTGATTTTCTTCATTTTTTCACAACGGAAAAATGCACCTTCTTCTATACTTGTAACTGTTGATGGAATTGTTACACTCTTTAAATATTGTGACTTATCAAATGCGTATTTTCCAATTGTCTTTGTACCATATGGAATTGTGTACTTTGTACCTTTCTTTCCTCTTGGATAGAAAATAAGTTTTTTCTTATCCTTTGAATAAAGAACACCTGATACTGAAGAATACTTCTTGTTACCACTAGGTACATTAACAGAAGTAATATTATCAAAATAGTTAAATACCCCTCTGTCAATACTTGTGATGGTTTTGTTTAGTGTAACTTTTCTTGCATCATTAACAAAGAATAATGCTGAAAAATCCACTTTTGTAATACCATCGTTAATTTTGATTTCTTTAACTTTTCTTGCAACTGACTCACTTAACTCTTCAATTTTCAAAGTACCTTTACCTGAGATAGTAAGCACACCCTTTGAATTAAGTTTCCACTTTGCATTCTTCCCCCACTTACCACTTGTAGGTGATTTAGCTGAAGAAGAAACTACATTTGTTACTTTCGCACTTGCAGTAACAGGTACAACACACACTACACTAAGCAGTGTAATAACTGCAAGAACTAAAGCAATAATTTTGTTATTTTTTTTCATTTTTATCATCCTTTCTTGTATTAAAAAATATCCTTTCATATATAACACTTATCAAATGTACAAAAGGTTACATAATTTTGAGAATTTTTTTAAATTTTTTTTGCACAAAAAAAGCTCCACCAAAAGGCAGAGCAAAAAATTATAATTTTCTTTTTTATTTATTCAATAGTGTAATTGTAGTTGTCATCATAAGAAACAACCAACTTCTGCTTTACAGTATCACCGTTTGAAAAATAGATTGTCATATAAATTGTATCGTACATATATTTATAATACTCATCTGCTGTTGACTGAGAAGCCAAACCCTTAAGAGTTGCAACATTTTCTTCTGATGGCATCCAACCTAAAAAGTCAATATCGCTATAATTAATATTGCTATAAGAAGTACTAGCCTCAGCATAAGCAGTACCACTGCTATAACTATTTAACACAATATAGTTATTACCTGCTGAATAAACATCAACACTTGTTATGTGTTTACCCTTAAGTTGTAGGTCAAGTGGTTTACTTTCTACCTCATGTTTTTTACCGGACTTTTTGTCCTTAAATTCAACTACAATTTCCTTTTGAATACTTTTTTTGTCTTTATCACTAAGTGAATTTACAAGGGAAAAGTCATCCATCTTCTGAGAAGAAAGAAAACCAGGCACTAAGTTTGTTAAGAAAGCAATGGAAATAATAATAACAAACCCGGCAGCAATAGCCAGTAGGTTCTTGTATTTATAAACTTTAGGCTTTTCTGTATGGAAATCAATAACCTTTAAGTTTTCTCTTTTCTCCTTATCAAGGATATTACTGATTAAGTCTTGTTTTTGCTTGTCAGTTAAGTCAATTTCATCGGTTTGTTTTTTGTACAAATCAAAATCAAATTTATCCACCTAAGGCTTCCTCCTCTCTAATAATTTTTTCTAACAGTTTTCTTCCTCTTGATAATCTTGTTTTAACTGCTGATTTACCAATCTGTAAAGTATCGGATATTTCTTCAATACTCATTTCTTGATAATAGAAAAGATGAATAACTACACGATACTTTTCCGGTAATTTAAGAACCTTATCTATAGTATTATCTTCCTTATTTTTAGCTATTAACTCATTTTCATTAACATCATCAATAGGAACTGTATTTTTCTTAAATCCTTTCGTACAATAGCTTTTTGCACAATTTACTGCAACTCGGATAAGCCACGCCTTTAGGTGTTCATCGTCCTTAATCTTTTCAAAATTGTTGAACAATCTTAGGAAAACATCCTGACACACATCATAGGCATCATCCTTGTTGCAAGTAATATGGAAAGCGACCTTATATATTGTACTGGAATATTCATTAACAGCTTTGGTGACAAAGCTCTCAACATCCAATATCTCTTCCAACTTCTTTACCCTCTCTTACTTATAACACTTTTCAAGTACAAAAAAGGTTACATATTTTTTAAAATTTTTTCAGAAAATCTCATCATTGTAACAATAGTCAATATAACTTAAGATTTATGTAAAAAATTTATACATAATTCCGGACCACTTTTATATTTGAACTATTTATAATTTTACTACATTGATAAAACATACTCATTTACATTGTATTGCTATTTTGTGTATATGTCAACATTTAGAATATTAAAACATATATTAATGTATTTTATTGGTTTTTGTAGCTTTTCAACATACAGGGGATTTTACTACAAAAAATATAGATAAAGATAGAATATTATTTATAAAAGTCTTGACATTCCTATTCCTCGTTAATATAATAGTATTACACAAGAAAATAACCCTTAAAAACTGTGAAGGGAAAAAGATATTTGTTTTAGAGCGAAGAGAGCTGTTGGTTGGTGTAAAACAGTGTCAAAACACATATATATAACTCATCCCGGAGTTTCTTGTCTTATAAGGGCAAGACGGCAGACCTCGTTATTGGTCAGAACTTTGTTGGAAGTTCTTAAGGAGTATATGGTGACATATGCTTAAACTTGGGTGGTACCACGGATAATTTGTTCGTCCCTATTTTTAGGGGCGTTTTTTTATGTATTTTATGTATTATTTTTTACGAAAGACAAGGAGGTTTTTCCTATGAAAGAAGGATACAAAAAGTATATTCCTTTTAAGCAGATTGATTTACCGGACAGAGAATGGCCTACAAAAGTAATTACAAAAGCTCCAATATGGTGTAGTGTTGACCTAAGAGACGGCAACCAGGCACTGATTGACCCTATGAACCTAGAAGAAAAGTTAGAATTCTTCCATGCACTATGTGATATGGGTTTCAAAGAAATTGAAATTGGTTTCCCATCAGCATCAGAAACAGAATATGAAATCTGTAGAGAACTAATTGAGGGCAACCATATTCCTGATGATGTTACAATTCAGGTTCTTGTACAAGCAAGAGAACACCTAATCAAAAAGACATTTGAGGCTATTAAGGGTGCTAAGAATGTTATTGTTCACTTCTACAATTCAACTTCAACTTTACAGAGAAAAGTTGTATTTAAGAAAGATATGGACGGTATCATTGACATTGCTGTTGAAGGTGCAAAGTTAATTAAAGAACTAACAGACAACTATGACGGTGACACAAATATTAGATTTGAATACAGTCCTGAAAGCTTTAGTGGCACAGAAATGGACAATGCAGTTAAAATCTGTGAAAAGGTTATGGATGAACTTAAATGTACACCTGAAAATCCTATTATTCTAAACCTACCTAACACAGTAGAAATGTGTACACCTAACACATATGCTGATCAGATTGAATACTTTATCAAGCACCTAAAGAACAGAGAAAGTGCTATTATCTCAGTTCATCCTCATAACGACAGAGGTACAGGTGTTGCTGCAACAGAACTTGCCTTATTAGCAGGTGCTGAGAGAGTTGAAGGTACACTATTCGGCAACGGTGAAAGAACAGGTAACTTAGACATTGTTACTGTTGGTCTAAATATGTACACACAGGGTGTTAACCCTGAACTTGATTTCTCTAACCTACCAAAGCTAAAGGAAATCTTTGAAAGATGCACTAATATGAAGATTGGTGAAAGACAGCCTTATATTGGTGAACTAGTATTTACTGCATTCTCAGGTAGCCATCAGGATGCTATCAACAAAGGTGTTAAGTACTGTAAGGACACTAACTCAGACTACTGGGAAGTACCATATATTCCAATTGACCCTGCTGATGTTGGCAGACAGTATGAGCCTATCATTCGTATTAACTCACAGAGTGGTAAGGGTGGTGCAGCTTATGTTATGGAACACAACTTCGGCTATGAACTACCAAAGAAAATGCATCCTGAATTTGGTGCATTAGTTCAGGTTAAGTGTGATGAACTAGGCAGAGAACTTGTACCAAAGGAACTATTTGAAGTATTTAAGGATAACTATCTAGAACACCCACAGAAGTATGTTATTGAAAACAGCCGTATCTTTGAAGAAAGTGAAAACGGCAAGGAATATGTTCACTTTAAGGGTACTATTGTAATTGACGGTACTGATAAGAGAAACACAACCGGTGTTGGTAACGGTCCTATTGATGCATTCTTCAACGCTATAAAGAAGATTGGCATTGATCAATATAAATTCCGTTCATATAGCCAACACGCTATTAGTGAAGGTAGTGACTCTCAGGCTGTTTCTTACATTGAACTTGAAACACCTGAAAACAAGAGAATCTTTGGTGTTGGCATTGACCACAATGTTAACTATAGCTCAATCTTAGGTGTGCTAAATGCTATCAACAGAAACGAAGCTGAAGATAAGTAATTTTATTATTTCAATTTTAAGGCCTTTCGTTTTTGTTATATAATTTCAAAAATTATATTGTGATAGAGTTGTTATTTAATAAAGATTTATTATGTTGTTATAGAAATTATATGTGATAAATTTATAATATTGTTATAGAAGAAGTCAAACAATTTGTTTTGACTTCTTTCTTTTTCCCTTTACCGTTAACTTTTAAGTTTAGATTGATAAATTTGGGTTTTTCAATTTTGTTTGTGGGTAAAGGTAAGTTTGTTTTAAACTTAATTGGCTATAAAGAAAAATTTATAGTGAGATTATGCATTTTAAATCATATATAACTATGACTCACAGGTGTAGGGGACATCATTGATGTCCCGTTTGAAAATTAACCTTTCTATTTGTATTTTGTCCTTTGTAGATATTATAAATTTATAGTCTGCAAACAGGACAAAAATCCCATAGGTATCACACTTTTTAACGGACTTCACTACAAAAGTTTTTATACAAAAAACTTTTGCATAAGTTCTCATTAGCAAATCAAACTTCGCCTATGGCTCGTTTTCTTTGATGTTAGCTTAACTGTTCGCCCCTACATCTGTAAGCCAAAAGTTTGTTATAATTCACACCCACAAACACTAAATTAGTTGATGTGTAAATAATCATTAGTAGGCACTTTGATATATAAACATTTTTCTTGACATTTTTAGATGGAAATAGTATTATTATGACAGGTTGTCATATAAGTTGCAGTACTTTTTTAAAGGAGATAAGATATTATGATTAAGCAGACATTTTACAATCTACCTGAAACAAAAAGAGAACGAATTTACCAGGCCATAAAAACGGAATTTGACAGAGTACCACTTGATAAAATAAGCATCAACAGTATTATTAAAGAGGCAAATATTTCTAGGGGCAGTTTTTATCAATATTTTGATGATAAGGGTGACCTTTACGATATTTTCGCAGATAGAATAATGGATAGCATCAAAGAATGTTTTACAAATACTCTTGTTAAATACAAAGGCGACCTTTTCGCTACAATGGAAGAGGTTATGTCCCAGCATTTTACCAAAGTTAGCCAACCTAAAGCAAAAAGCCAAATGCAGAAGTTTGTACCCGGTGTATCTGTAAACGCAAAGTCTATTCTTGATAGAATTTGTGAAAGGTCTATCACCTACTTTAATGAACTTATACCTAATATAGACACAAGGAAATTTTCTTTTGATAATTCTCCGGAAGATATTAGAATTCTATTTGAAATGCTAATGTCTATTTCTAAAAATGCAATTTTTGATGTTTTGTTTATGGATATAGATACCGACGAGGCTATTAAGATTTTAAACAAAAAGCTAAAAATCATCAAAAACGGTTGCCTAAAAAAAGAATATAGAGAAGATTAATTTTTAAATCAGACCTAACGAAAGTTAGGTCTTTTCTTTTGTATTTTTATTTTTTCAATTTTGTCTGTGGAAAAAGGTTAGTTTGATAAATTTGGGTTTGTAGTGCTATTTGATAGTTTCAGCAAATATGGAATTGTAAATGAATTTACAATTCCAATCACTCCTTCCGTCTTTGCATACGCAAAGGGGACTTTGTCAATAATTTGATATAAAAAAAGTAAAAAAGAGGGGGATATTTCATTGTTAATCGGTGAGAAGTGACTTCTCAAAATCACAAGGTGAAAGATAATTAACAGATGAATGAATTCTTTTAGTATTGTAAAAATTCTCAATATAGTTGTAAATAAGG
>OBLO01003072.1_pt1 | contig 12277 bp, 8 predicted proteins | sample 1519401 | NCBI WGS metagenome assembly OBLO01 (sample SAMEA2602897, study PRJEB22501) | metagenome | reverse complement strand
ATCGGCGCTGCGATCGAAGTTGCAAAGGCTGATACGGAGCATCCGTCCTTCATCACGATCAAGACAGAGATCGGCTTCGGCTGCCCGGCAAAACAGGGAAAAGCCAGCGCGCACGGCGAGCCGTTAGGTGTTGACAATATCAAGGCAATGAGAGAGAACCTCGGCTGGAAGTATGAGGAGCCGTTCTTCGTACCGGAAGAGGTTTATGAGCATTATTCCCGTCTTGCAGAGGAAAAAGCAGACACAGAGGCAGAGTGGAACGCAATGTTCGCTGCATACTGTGATGAGTATCCGGAGATGGAGAAGCTCTGGGAGCAGTACCACACAGCTCCGGACGCAAAGGCGCTGATCGAGAATGAGGCACTCTGGCTCACAAAAGACAAGGCGGAGGCAACACGTTCCCTTTCCGGAAAGATGATCAACATCTTAAAGGATATCATGCCGAATATGATCGGCGGTTCCGCTGACCTTGGTCCGTCCAATAAGACAGCCATGAAGGACGCAGGTGACTTCTCCGCAGAGAACCCGGCAGGCAGAAACCTTCACTTCGGCGTAAGAGAGCTTGCGATGACAGCGATCGGAAACGGTATCATGCTTCACGGCGGTCTCCGCGCTTATGTTGCGACATTCTTCGTGTTCAGTGATTATGTAAAACCGATGGCAAGACTTTCCGCACTGATGGGAGTTCCGCTGACATTTGTTCTGACTCACGACAGCATTGGTGTCGGTGAAGACGGACCGACCCACGAGCCGATCGAGCAGCTCGCAATGTTCCGCGCAATGCCGAACTTCCATGTATTCCGTCCGTGTGACGCGACAGAGACATCTGCAGCATGGCTCTCCGCAGCAACCTCTGAGAAGACACCGACAGCGCTTGTGCTTTCCAGACAGAACCTGAATCCGATTCCGGGAAGCAGCAAAGACGCGTTAAAGGGCGGTTACGTGATCGATGACTGTGAGGGAACACCGGACGCGATCCTGATTGCAAGCGGTTCTGAGGTTGATCTTGCGGTCAAGGCAAAAGCAGAGCTTGCAGGCGAAGGAAAGAAGATCCGTGTCGTATCCATGCCGTGTATGGATATCTTCGAGGAGCAGAGTGCAGAGTACAAGGAGTCCGTACTTCCGAAGGAAGTCAGAAGAAGAGTTGTCGTTGAGGCACTTTCCGACTTCGGCTGGGGCAAGTATGTCGGCCTCGACGGAGCTTATGTGACCATGAAGAGCTTCGGCGCAAGCGGCCCGGCAGCAAAACTGTTCGAGAAATTTGGATTTACGGTCGAGAATGTTGTAAATACTGTAAAGACATTATTTTAATCAGATAGATGGAGAATATGGCAGGCAGCGAAAAAACCGGAAAAGGGGAACGCACATGAGCTTAAAGTGTATAGGAATCGATATCGGCGGAACCAGCGTAAAGCTCGGTATCTTTGAGGAAGATGGAACTCTTGTAAAGAAATGGGAGATTCCGACAAGAAAAGAGGAGAACGGAAAATATATCCTGAGCGATATTGCGGCTTCGATCCGCAGGACGGCAAAAGAAAGCGGTCTGGAGCTCTCCGATTTTTCCGGCGCGGGGATGGGATTCCCGGGACCGGTTCTTCCTGACGGGCACTGCGAAGTGTGCGTAAACCTTGGCTGGAAAGCGGGAAATCCGCAGAAGGAATTAAGTGGACTGCTGGATGGAATGCCTGTCAAAAGCGGAAATGATGCGAATGTCGCGGCTCTCGGCGAGATGTGGCAGGGCGGCGGAAAAGGCTATAAAAACCTCGTTATGGTAACACTCGGAACCGGCGTTGGCGGCGGTATTATTCTGAATGAAAAGATCTGGACCGGTGAACAGGGCGTCGGCGGCGAGATCGGCCATATCCACGTGATGGAAGGTGAAACAGAGGCGTGCAACTGCGGCGGCCACGGTTGCCTGGAGCAGGTCGCTTCCGCAACAGGAATTGCAAGGACCGCAAGAAGAATGCTGGCGGCGGATAACCGTCCGTCCAGCCTCAGAAGCTTAAAGAACATCAGCGCAAAGAACGTGCTGGATGCCGCAAAAGCGGGAGATGAGCTTGCGTTGGAATCCCTCAATAAGTCCTGCTATTACCTTGGCTGGGCTCTTGCGACGATCTCGATGGTTCTGGATCCGCAGGCCTTCCTGATCGGCGGCGGTGTATCCAAAGCCGGAACATTCCTGACTGATATGATTAAAAAGTACCATGATGAATTATCTCCGATGGCAACAAAGAAAGCGGACATCGTCCTTGCGAAGCTTGGAAATGATGCTGGTATCTATGGGGCCGCGAAGCTGATCATCGGATAAAAAGAGAGAGTCCGGTGCGCCGGACTCCCTTTTTGCTGAAAAGAATTCATAAGAAATGTGTTGGTGGAAAAGAAAAATGTCCGCTACAAACGGACATACATAACCCCCAGACATGAGGAGACCCCGGTCGCGACAACCGGGGCAATTATGAAAAATCTATGTGCAATTTGTCTAATTGGTAAAGTTGAATGACTTTTTGTTTATGCAATAAGTATAAAAAACAAATATGAACAAATTGTGAACGCACTATGAAGTTATTGTAACACATTCCTATTTGTACGTCTGAGAGAAACGCAATAGAAGGAGAAGATCAATGGCAACTGAAGGACTGAAAAAGACACTTGTCCTGGGACACAGAAATCCGGATACGGATTCCATCTGCTCAGCTATCTGCTATGCAGATTTCAAGCACAAGCTTACCGGCGAGATTTATGAGCCGTGCCGTGCCGGAAATGTAAACCCTGAGACACAGTATGTATTAGATTATTTTAAATTGAAGGCCCCGCGTCTTGTAGAGAACGTCAAGACACAGGTCAAGGATATCGAGATCCGTAAGACAAAAGGCGTGTCCCGCGGAATTTCCTTAAAGAATGCATGGGGACTCATGCAGGAGAATAATGTCGTAACAATCCCGTGTGTCACGGAGGAAGGTCTTCTGGAGGGCGTGATCACCATCGGTGATATCACCAAGTCCTACATGAACTTATATGACAGCAGTATTATTTCAAAAGCGTGCACAAAATATGCCAACATTCTGGATACGCTGGAAGGAAGCATGGTAGTCGGTGACTCCGAGGCATATTTTGACCGCGGAAAAGTCCTGATCGCGGCTGCAAACCCGGATTTAATGGAGAACTATATCGAGAAGTATGACCTTGTCATTCTCGGAAACCGCTACGAGTCCCAGCTTTGCGCGATCGAGATGGAAGCGGGCTGTATTATCGTCTGCGAGGGCGCAGGTGTGTCCCTCACGATCCGCAAGCTGGCACAGGAGCGCGGCTGCGCAGTCATCACCACACCGTATGACACGTACACAACGGCCCGTCTAATCAACCAGTCCATGCCGATCAGTTACTTTATGACAAAGGAGAATATCATCGACTTCTCTGAGGAAGATTATCTTGACGATATCCGTGAGATCATGGCAAGCAAGAGACACCGTGATTTCCCGGTTCTGGATTCCGACGGAAAGTACATCGGCATGATCTCCAGACGTAACCTCTTAGGAGCGAAAGGAAAGAGCATCATTCTTGTTGACCATAATGAGAAGAGTCAGGCAGTCGAGGGTATGGAGAACGCGGACATCCGTGAGATCATCGACCATCACCGTCTCGGCACTGTGGAGACCATGTCCCCGGTATTCTTCAGAAACCAGCCCCTCGGCTGCACCGCGACCATCATTTACCAGATGTATCAGGAGAATCACATGGAGATCGACAAGACAACGGCCGGACTCTTATGCAGCGCGATCATCTCTGATACCCTGTTATTCCGTTCTCCGACCTGCACGCCGATCGATAAAGCAGCCGGACTTGCACTTGCGCAGATCGCCGGACTTGACATCGAGAAGTATGCGATCGACATGTTCTCTGCGGGAAGCAACCTGAAGGGAAAATCTGATGGCGATATCTTCTATCAGGATTTCAAGCGTTTTACGGTTGGAAATTCCGTGTTCGGTATCGGTCAGATCACATCTTTAAACGCAGTAGAGCTCAAGGACTTAAAAAAGAGAATGTCCGAGTATACAGAAAAAGAGAGGGAGCAGCATGAGATCGACATGATGTTCTTTATGCTCACAAACATTCTGACAGAGTCCACAGATCTCATCTGCACCGGACAGGGCGCGGAGCAGCTGATCACGACCGCATTCCATGTACGGGATGAGGATGTGGAGAATGTGAGTGCACAGACCGGAATCGTGAAGCTTCCGGGCGTTGTTTCCAGAAAGAAGCAGCTCGCACCGCAGATCATGATGGCATTACAGCAGTAATTTTTTGACGGCAGACACTGCAGGTGTGAGATGCCGGGAAGGTTTCGATTGAAGAAAGGCAGGATCTGTAAAGATGGGAAAACGACAGTTTAAACCAGGAAATATGCTGTACCCGGTTCCGGCTGTCCTTGTGACGGTGGCTGACCGGGAAGGAAATTCGAATATTTTTACGGTGGCATGGGCGGGAACCATCTGTACGAATCCGCCGATGCTGTCCATCAGTGTCCGGCCGGAACGTCACTCCTACCATATGATGAAGGAGACCGGAGAGTTTGTTGTAAATCTGACGACGGAGTCCATGACCTGGGCGACAGACTACTGCGGCGTGCGCTCCGGGCGCGACGTGGATAAGTGGAAAGAGACCGGGCTGACCCCGGAGAAGGCGAACGTGGTGAATGTCCCGGTGATCAAAGAGAGCCCGGTGAATATCGAGTGCCGTGTTGTGAAAGTGGAAGAGCTTGGCAGCCATCATATGTTTATCGCCGATGTCGTGGCAGTGGATGTGGACGAGGCGTACATGGATGAGAAGGACACCTTCCATCTTTCCATGGCGAAACCGCTTGCCTATTCCCACGGAAGATATTATGGGATGGGCGAGGAGCTGGGAAGCTTCGGGTACAGCGTGAGAAAGCAGGAAAAGAGTGTAAAGGCTGGCAGAAAAACTTCAAGATCAGCGGAAAAAGCCGGAGGTACCGGGAAAGTTCGAAAGTCTGCAGACGTGAACGGTGGAAAGAAAGCAACTACCCGGCAGGACAGCCAGAGTAAGGCGAAAGGTCAGAGTACAGGGATTCTGCGAAAAGAGAAGAAGAGACAGAAGTAGGCTGAGTAAGGTTTACAGAGACAGATAAAAGAGCGAGGCATAAGTTATGAAGAAGAAAAATATTCTAATGATCGGAATGCCGGCGTCCGGAAAGAGCACCATCGGCGTGCTTCTTGCGAAGCGTCTTGGATATTCCTTCGTGGATGTAGATCTTGTGATCCAGGAGAAGACCGGAAAGCTTTTGAAGGAGATCATCGCAGAAGAGGGCGATGACGGTTTCCTGCGTGTCGAGGAGCAGGCGAATCTGGATCTCGATGTAGAGAAGTCCGTGATTGCGCCGGGCGGAAGCGTGATCTATGAGGCGAAGGCCATGGAACACTACAAAGAGACCGCGACGATCGTTTATCTGAAACTTTGCTATGAGGATCTGGAATCACGTCTCGGAAACCTTGTGGACCGCGGTGTTGTCTTAAAGGACGGCATGACACTCAGGGATCTCTACAATGAGAGACTTCCGTACTACGAGAAATATGCGGACATCACACTGGATGAGACCGGAAAAGAGTTCGGTGAGCTGGTGGATGAGCTGAGAGCGTATTTTGAGAATTTAGAGAAATAAAATATCCCCGCCGCGTGAGAGAGGGGAACGCGGCGGGGAACCCGGGCACGGGGACAGGATTGGAAAAACCCCGGTGCCGGTATTACAAAATTTAGTGAAATAGCATATCAAATATCTTTTCCGATACTCTTCATATATTCTTTGAAACCAGACTCGGGATCACCTCTTTGTAATCCTTATCCCAGACAAACAGGGTATCGAGAACATTGTACATAATGTGGTTCTCGTACATGGTTGAGTAGGCTTTCGGATCAAGGGTGCGTGGGGATGAAGGCATTGACACAACAAGCGTTCCGCCTTTTACTGCTTCGCCGTCACTTGAGCCGACCGCGATACCTCCGCCGAGTGTCTGATCCGTGGACTTTGCGTCCGGGGATACCGCATTGGAGGAAGCCGCTGCTGTTTCAGCGGTGGAACCTGCTGCTGTTATTGAGGATGTCTGGGAACCGCCGCATCCCGTCAGGGAAGATGCTGCCATAACGGTTGCAGCTGCAAGTGCAATAAGTCGTCTCTTCTTCATAAATGAATCTCTCCTCTCTCTTTCCTTTTACGAACGATCCGGGTGGGGAATCTCCGGTGCCGGTGGGTATCCGGCAGTCGCTTCCGGAGAACCGGAGAAACTGCTCAATAATCTTACAGTTAAGTCCGGGTAAAAAAGAAAGGCGCACTTTTGTCAGAAGTTATCGCCTTTGATAGTTGGAGTGGATCGTTAATAAAATTATGTGCTTAAGAATAAAACCATAACTTAAAAAAGTCAAGTATTTTTTTGAATTCACTTTACTTAATTCGGCACAATAATCAAAAAATAAGAATTATGTAACTTTTGTTTCTACAAAATGGAAAAGACTGTCAATAAAGAGATGATAGATCTGATCTTGGAAAGTCTTTCAGGAGCCGATTTTTGTTCGAACCGGATATGATTGGAAAAAATAGTGACTGGATATAGGAATTTTCAATAGCAAATATTCTGAAAATAAAATTGACATATGGAAAGAAGTGTGCTAATCTTTAATCCATAAAAATTAAAAACAAAAAGTCGATGAGCAAAGAGAGTACATTCGGAATGAAATCACAGAGAGCTGTCGGTGGTGGAAGACAGTATGGAATTCCCTATGGAATGGGTTTGTGAGACGCCAGGTGAAAGAGATCCGAGTAGCTGCGGCCGTGATTCCTGCGTTAAAGGATAAGAGTATCGAAAGAGATTTCCGTACTCTGAAATGAGACAGATTGGTGGCAGATATTCCGATGTGGGATAGCTGCTATTTTTGTTTGAAAGTGTTGTCAAGCGGATAGCCAGAATGACGTGCTTGCACGTCAGGCTGGATAGACATTTGACAACCAAGCCTGCATGAGTAAGTAGGGCGATAGCCCGGATTACGAATGGAGGCGGCAACTGTGGGAGTGCCGTAGGCACGGAGCAGTTGGCTTTCGAGGAAGACTGATTTGTGAAATCGGGTGGCACCACGAAAGATTTCGTCCCGGCATAGTGAGAACTATGTCCGGGACTTTTTTTACTTATTTTCAACGTGCTGTTCTACCCTTTACTGATTCCCGGCAAGAGGCAGTCGACAAAAACGAGGAGGAAATGATTATGAGAAAAATGAAAACCATCATGAGCCTTGCTGCAGCCGCAGCTCTTGCAGGAGTTCTGCTTACCGGATGTTCCACAGAGGCGGACGAGAAGACGGCAGTGACGGCAGCTCCAACAGAAGCCGCAGCCACAGAGGCGGCTTCCGGGACCGGAACCGAGGCGGAAAAGACAGAGGGAGGCGCACTTGCCGGAAAGAAGATCTCCGTTATGACCCCGTATCTCACATCTGTCACGACAAACCAGATGGCAGGCTATATTAAGGAAGATCTGGAAGCTGAGGGCGCGGAAGTATTCGTGATCGATACGGCAAACGATTTTGCGGAGCTTGCGAGCCGGATCGAGGATGTTGTTTCTTCCGGAACAGATGGGATCGTCCTTGTGAGCGCTGACCCGAACCAGGTAGCAAACCAGCTTCAGGACGCTTTTGACGCGGACATCCCGGTGTTCGGATGCGACAGCGGATTTATCGATGGAATGCAGATCAACGCGACAAGCGACAACTACCAGATGGGCGAGCTTATTGTGAGGTACTTATTTGACGATCTGATGGGTGGAAAGGGAACCGTGATCGCCCTGACCCACAGACCGCATCCGGGCGTTGTAAAGCGCTGCGAGGCATTTGACGATATTATTAAGGAATATCCGGATATCAAGCTGATCACAGAGCAGCACGTTCCGGCAGAGCAGCCGATCAATGACGCGCAGGATATCGTAGCAAACCTCTTAACAGCAAATCCGGACAAGGATTCCATCACAGCCGTATTTGCGGCATGGGATGAACCGGCTATCGGCGCTGCAAAGGCACTTCAGGAAGCAGGACGCGACGAGGTCATCGTCACAGGCGTTGACGGAAACGAGCAGGCAGTCGAGATGATCAAGGATGGAACAAACTTAAAGGCGACAGTAAAACAGAATTTTGAAGGAATGGCAGATATCGTTTGTGAGCAGATGGAGAAGTACTTTGACGGTGAAGAGATCGAAAAAGGTGAGATGTACGCACCGGCGGAGCTGATCACACAGGAGAATGCACAGTAAGCAAATGAATCCGGATAAAAATGTCGAAAAATTTTAGAAGTGCTGTTTCAACGGGCATGATACTAAAAACGCTGAACAGGCATAAAACGGAGAATAGAAACAAAAATTAAGGCAGGTAAACAGGATGTTGCTGGATGTAAAGAGCGTAGATAAAAAATTTAACGGTGTATATGCATTAAAAGGTCTGGACTTCTCTCTCGGTGAGGGGGAGGTCCATGGCCTCATCGGTGAGAACGGAGCCGGAAAGTCCACGTTCATCAAGATCCTCGGCGGTGTCTACAAGAGAGACGGCGGCAGTATCCTGTGGAACGGAAAAGATCTTCCGGAGGTGATCCGACCGGAAGAGAGCCGGAAGCTGGGGATCAACATTATCTTTCAGGACAACGTCCTGATCCCGGCATTTACGGGAATGGAAAATATCTGTCTCGGAAGACCCTATCCGGTAAAAGGCGGGCTGATCCAATGGAAAGAGATGGAACGGGAAGCCGCGGCGAAAGCGGCGGAGCTTGGAATCCATCTTGACCTTAAGAGACCGGTATCCATGATGACCCCGGCACAGAAAAAATGTGTGGAGATTGTCCGGGCGATGATGAGTGACTGTAAGCTTTTGATCCTCGATGAGCCGACGGCATCACTCTCCGATAAGGAGACGAACCTGCTGTTCTCTATTGTGAGAAACTTAAAGGCAAAGGGGACTTCGGTTCTCTATGTGACGCACAGGCTGGAAGAGATCATGGAGCTGACAGATCGGGTCACAGTCTTGAGAAACGGAACGCTGGTGTCCACGGTGGATACAGCGGGAACCAGCAGAAAAGAGCTGGTACGGCTGATGAGCGGGAATGAAATCGCGGATGGCGTCGGAGAAGCTGGAAAGGATGCTGAGGCGGAGCTTCAGGGCGGAGCGGCAGATAGGATATCTGGTAAAGGTGGAGTGAAGCAGCCAGTGGGCAGTGAAGCAGAAAAGACGGATATTCAGGGAGCTGAGCTGTTGGGAACAGGTGCCGACGGAGAGATCGGAAAAACAGCTCTGGAAGTCCACGGGATCCGCTCCGGGGACGGAATCGTCCGCGGTGTCGACCTGAACGTAAAGGCCGGTCAGATCACCGGAATGTTCGGGCTCTGCGGAAGTGGGCGGACAGAGTTTCTGGAATGCATCTACGGGACGAGAAAGCTGGCGGGTGGTGAGGTCATGATCGACGGAAAGACCACGACTCGTCCGACTCCGTCAGAATCCATCCGACAGGGAATGGCGTTTATCTGCGAAGACCGGAGAGGAAAAGCCATGATCCCCGCGTTTTCCGTTGAGGAGAATATGATGCTCTCCTCCATCGACCGCTACACGAAAGGCGGCTGGTTCCAGAAACAGGCGGCATGCAAAAAGGCGGCGGACATGATCAAGGTGTTAAAGATCAAGTGCATCGGCACCAGCCAGCCTGTGAAAGAGCTTTCCGGCGGAAATCAGCAGAAAGTCGTTTTCGCGAAGGCACTCCTTACGGAGCCGTCGATCTGGCTTTGTGATGAGCCGACTCAGGCGGTGGATGTGGCAACACGACAGGAGATCCACAGGCTTCTGAAGGAAGAGGCAAAAAAGGGCAAAGCCGTCCTTTATGTGTCATCCGATCTCACGGAACTTTTAGAGGTTGCCGATGAGGTTGCCGTCATGGCATGCGGAAAAGTACGAAAGACATTTGAGAATAAAGACCTGAAACCGACGGACGTGCTGGCGTGCTGTTATGAGGCGGAGAGGGAGGAAAACGACAGATGAGAGGAAAAGCATTAAAGAATTACGGAACGGTGGCGGCGTTAGTCATCATCATCGGAATTTTCGGACTCCTTAGACCTGCGTCGTTTTTTACACTGAAAAACTTCCTTAATATAACACGCCAGGCAGCGCCTCTCGCAATGGTGGCGCTGGGAGCGACCTTCGTTATGACCGTCAACGAGTTCGACCTTTCCATCGGAAACATCGTGAGTCTCGGCGGCGTGGTCGCGGCGCTTTTATCGATTCAGGGCGTTCCGATCCCGGTCTGCTTTCTGGCAGCGGTAGTGGCCGGTCTGATCGTCGGCTGCGTGAACGGAGTGATCGTAGCAAAGTTCGGGATCCTTTCCTTTATTACAACACTTGGCATGGGAACCGTACTGGACGGCGTGATTTACGGACTTACCGGAGGCACGACTGTATTTAACGGGATTCCGAAGGCGTTTACGATTCCAGGGATCTTAAAAATCGCGGGCATCCCGTTTATCACCATCGTGGCGGCAATGCTTTATATCGTATTCCACATGTTTATGAATCATATGTCAGCCGGAAGAAAGCTTTATGCCATCGGAGGAAGTAAAGAGGCGGCAGAGACGGCAGGAATCCGGATCTTCCGTTACCGAATTCTCGCTTTTGCGCTCAGCGCGGCAATGGCAGGTCTTGCAGGCGCTCTCGTGGCATCTCGTGTAGGTTCCGCGAATACCACAGCGGGGCAGGGATATTTCTTACAGTCCTACGCAGCGGTATTTATCGGATGCACCGTTTCAAAGAGCGGTGTTCCCTGTGTGATCGGAACCTTAGTCGGAACCATCATTCTGGCGGTTCTGGCGAACGGACTTACGATCCTTCAGATGCCGAGCTTCATGCAGAACATTATCACCGGCGGAATCATCATTCTCGCAGTTGTGCTCCAAAAACTCGGCGCGGGTCATGGTTCACGGTAAGGATTTTTGGTACCGAGAATACCGTAAAATAACATTGAGAGAGCGGATTTTACCAATTTAGAATGCGAAGGATTGGCAAAATCCCCAGTACTGTGTAACGGTACAGAACGGGGAGGGAATAGATGTTAGCAGTAACCTTTGATATCGGAACGACAGCCGTCAAGGCAGTGGTCGTGAACGAAAATGGAGAGCCCGTCTTTACCGGAAGCTCCGTGATCCACACCATCGAAACGGGAAACTTCAAGGAACAGGATCCGGATGAGTGGTACGGGGCATTCTGCAGCCTGTCAAAAGAGATGTTTGAGATCATCCCGCCAAAGGAGATCGGGGCTATTATCTTCTCCGGACAGATGCAGGACGTGATCTCGGTTGGGGCAGAAGGAAAAGCGCTCCGGAATGCGATCCTTTATTCCGACGGTAGGGCGGACGAGCAGGCACGGGTGATCATAAGAGAGGCGGCAAGGCGGAATGTAGTGCCTCTCGGGGATGCGTATATTGCGGAGATTACGGGAAACCACTTTGACGGATCGATGCCGCTTGCGAAGATCCTGTGGTTAAAAGAAAATGAGCCGGAGATTTATGAGAAGACCGCATGTTTTCTCATCAGCTCGAAGGACTATATAATAGGTAGACTTACCAGTGTGTTCGCCGGAGACATGACCGCCTGCTCCACGGCGGGGGCCATGGATCTGGACAAGAAGATCTGGTCGGAGGAGCTGATTGGAGCGGCGGGAGTCGATATTAAGAAGTTCCCAAAACTTTTTTACGCCCATGAGTGTGTCGGCACGGTCACGGAGACCGGGGCGACGGAGAGTGGTTATCCGGCAGGAACAAAGGTCTATGCCGGAACCGGGGATGCCGGGGCAACGACACTTGCCAGCGGGATCCTGGCACCGGGGGAGTACAACATCAACCTCGGAACCTCCGGCTGGGTGGCAGCCGTATCCAACCAAAGGATGGAGAGTGAAGGCGGCGGATTCAATCTGGCGGCGATGCAGAAGGACCTGCTCATCAATGTAGTCCCGTTCCTAAACGGCGGAAACGTCCACCGGCTGATCGCGAAGATCCTGTCCAGGGATCCCGACGGGGCACCGGATTTCGGGTATATCTCAGAGATTCTTGAGAAAGCGGAACCCGGAAGTCACGGACTGTTCTTCCTGCCCTATGTGACAGGTGAGAGATTCCCGATCATGGACAGCAGCGTCCGGGGAAGCTTTCTGGGGTTATCTCAGGAGACCACGGCGGCAGATATGGCACAGAGTGTCCTCGAG
>OBLO01003064.1_pt1 | contig 12306 bp, 10 predicted proteins | sample 1519401 | NCBI WGS metagenome assembly OBLO01 (sample SAMEA2602897, study PRJEB22501) | metagenome | reverse complement strand
TGATCTTCCGGGGGATGTTGTTCACGGCACAGAATTTCAGCTTGTCGTAAATCTCACCCCGGAGAGGGAGATCGTCTGTTACCCGACCATCGGGCGTAAAAAAAGCTCCGTTTGCGAAGATGATTCTGCGCTCACGCAGAAATTCTTCACAGAACAGAGCTTCATTGATGTTCTGCCCGTCAAACCAGATCGGCAGATTCATATCCGGCATTTTACCTTTCTTCCCCATGGGACAACCCCTCCTTTCGTTTCCGTGCCACATAGTTCCGAAGGAAAGCAATCTTGCTCTCCTTCATTAGCTCGTCCACCACGGCAACCCGTTCTTCTAAATCACCGACTGTCAAAATATCTGCCAGATATTCGATATAATCAATCATCTGGCAGGCTTCCACAAAGCGATCATCCAGAGCATCATCCGGCGTTTTCGGTGCATACCACACTTTCCAATCTTCCAGCAGATGCAAATAATCCGTCAGCACTCGGAAGCACAGCATTTCGTCCTCCCGGAACTGACGGATATAGGGATGCTTTAACTTGTGGGGAACTGCCACAGGCTGTCCCGGCTCGGTGCTGATACCGAAGTCCGCAGCCAGTCTTTGCGCCGCTTCGTAGCTGCTCAGATCAAAGAGCCTTGCCACGAAGTCGATCACATCCCCCTTGGCTCCGCAGCCGAAGCAGAAGAAATATTCCTCGTTCAGCTTCAAGCTCGGATGCCTGTCATTGTGGAACGGGCAGCAAGCCATGCCGTTGCGGCTCACTTTCAGCCCGTAGTGTTCGGCGGATTGCTTTACGCTGATTGCCGCCTTGATGCTTTCATAAATGTTCATCGCATTCCTCCATAAATTTTTCTCGACGATTTTGTTCGTCTGCTTGAATATACGGAGAAAATGTCTATAGACCGAAAAATCACGCACAAATGCAGGAAAACAAAAAAGCCGCCCTGCAATTTTGCAAAAATGCAAAACGCAGGACGGCGATTGTTCACAGTTATGATATTGATTTTATTCCACTTGTGGTATATAATATAAAGTAGTACAGGAATGGAGGGTAATACCGATGAAATATCTTTCTACCTTTGAGGTTGCAGAAAAATGGGGCATTTCCCACCGCCGTGTCGGTATCCTCTGCAATGAAAACCGCATCCCCGGCGCACAGAGGGCGGGTGGACGATGGATTATCCCCGAAAATGCAGAGAAGCCCGCCGATGCAAGAGTCAAGAGCGGAAAATATATCAAGTCAAAAACAAAAGATTGATGCCAATAGGAAAGGGGGCGCAGAGCATGGAGCGCAAATACTTATCCGGCAACATCAGAGAGCGTTTGCAGGATTTGATGAAAGAACGTAAGATCACGCAGAGTGAGCTTGCCGCAAAAATTGGAATGGATGTCAGCACACTCAGCAGATTTATCAGCAATGCAACAGGCAAACTCGGTGACGAGAATATCAAAAAGATCGCAAAGGAATTTGAGGTATCCACCGACTTCCTGCTCGGCGTTACCGATATTCCCGACCGCATGAATTACGATATAGCCGAACTCGGCTTGTCGGTACAGGCGGCAAAAAATCTCTACACAGGAAAGGTCAATGCTGAGGTTGTCAATCGCTTACTGGAAAACAAAAACTTCGCCGCAATGACCAATATGATCGCACATTATTTTGATGATACCCTTGCTGCCGGATATGCCGCACAGAATCAGATGTATGCCACATTGAGTGCGCTGTTGATGGGAGAAGCAAAGCAGCATCCCGAAGATAGAGAAGCCATTACAGAAGCCGCAAAGACTGTCAGCGTTTCAAGGATGCCGATGTATCAAGCTGATCTTACTGCTATTCAGAACACCTTTATGAATGTGTTGAAAGAAATCAAGAAGGAGATCGGCTCCAATGTCTCAGACGCACAAGCCATGAGCAAAGAAGCGGCACAGCATATGTACGCAGAGCTGACAAAGGGGCAGGATGTGACAAAGCCGAATATCACGCCCGAAATGGTTGCCGAAGCGATCACGGGCAGCGTCAGCGGCATGGAGGGTGTTGACCCCGAAGCATTAAAACAATTCAATCAGGCATTGATCGGACTGCTCACGGTCAAGCCAACAGAAGATGAACATGACGGCAGTTGATAACGAAAAACTGTGTGCGCTGGCGCAGAACGGGAACATGGATGCGCTGAACAGTCTTGTGGAAAACAATCTGCGTTTTATCAAAATGACGGCGCATGAAATATGGAGCGCACAGATAGAAGTCAATCGGGCACTCGGTGTTACCTTTGACGATCTTGTGCAGGAAGGCTGTCTGGGACTGATGGGATGCGTGGAGAAATTCAATCCCGATGGCGGCAACAAATTTCTGACTTACGCAGCTCCGGCAATTCGCAATTCCATGATCGACTACATCCGAAGTCAGAGTACATCCTTTGAAGCAAAGCACATGGGCGAGATCGTCAGTCTGGATGAGGTGACGAAATTTGAAAATCGGGATCGTCATGCCTTTGTCCCCGATTCCAATATGACCAATCCCGCACAGATTTATATTGCAAAGGAAACGCACGAAGAACTTCACGCCGCCCTTGATGCAATCAGCAATCGAGAGCGTGAATATCTGTTGTACCGTTTCGGATTTGAGGACAATATAGAGCATCCTTTGACGGAGACAGCGGAGCATTTCTTCCTGTCAGAGAGCAGAGCGAAATCCACGGAGAGGCTGGCGTTGGATAACGTATGGTTGGAACTGCCGTGGTGGTTTCACTAACGAGGGGAACAGACGCTGCGGCGGGTTTTATATACCTCTTGCGCCCCCGTTGTCACAGAAAATCTTTCCGCACAGCTTCAAGATTTCCTATGCCAACTACACACGAACAGGCGGATTTTGCTCATGCTAAATCCTTCGTTTTGTGTTCCTTTCAGCCCACAAAATCCGCCTGTTCTGCTTCCGCCGAAAAGTGTCTGTCTGGCGTGGGACAGCCCCTTTCCAGCGTCAGCGGTCGCCAAAGGTATAACACACTAGACTTTGCAAGCAAAATCGTGTGCCAATAGGGATGCTGCTCACCCCTATTGGAAACCCAGAGCCAAGGGATTTCACCCCTTTGGATACCCCCATCATTTTCTCACAAATGGTACCCACATTGAAAAAACTGCGTTTTACCATGTCGGACCTTTTCTCGAAAATGCCACAGCACACGACATTCATTTTTGCAGAGGCTTTGCAAAAATCTCAACCTGTGCCGTGGGGTGCCGAGCAAAAATTCCGTGTTTGCCAACACAGAAAATTTCCTCGTCACGCTGCTGCGGCAGAAAAACAATAGCGGACTTTTTGTTGATAGTACCTGGTCTGCTATCTCAAAAATATTTTTCAAAAAATTCCAATAAAAGTGTAGTGAACAGCGTGTAACCCCGGTGTATTAGGGTGAAAGGCCTTGATACAAACGAAAGGAGTGTGATGATATGGATGATAGCAAAATCATAGAGCTTTACATGGAACGTTCCGAACAAGCCATATCTGAAACTTCCAAGAAATACGGAAGATACTGCCACTACATTGCCTACAGCATTCTGCATAACGATGAAGATTCGGAGGAATGTGTCAACGATACATATCTCCGAGCATGGAACTCCATTCCACCTAAACGCCCGAGCAAATTGCAGACGTTTCTTGGAAAAATCACTCGCAATTTATCTTTGAATAAATGGGAAAAGCTCTCTGCTGAAAAGCGTGGTGCGGGACAAACCTCACTAATTCTCGACGAACTATCAGAGTGCATCCCTGCTGAACAAGATGCAGTAAATACTGTTGAGAATATGGTCATCAGAGATGTACTCGACCGTTTCCTTGATGAACTCCCAGCAGAAACAAGAAAAATATTTGTTCGTCGTTATTTTTATATGAGTCCCGTAAAAGAAATTGCAGATGAATATGGCCTTTCTGAAAGCAAAGTGACAGTTACCCTTTTCCGTACAAGAGGTAAACTTAAATCTGTATTGGAGAAAGAAGGTATAACGTTATGAAAAACAAACGTCTTTTAGACATTTTTGGAGAAATTGATGATCGACACATTGCCGAAGCAGCTCCCGTTGCAAAGAAATCTCGAAATAAGCCAATTTGGTTTAGATGGGGTACAATCGCTGCCTGCATGGTCTTAGTCCTGTCCGTTTGCTTCGGTTCCTTTGCGGTTGTTGCTGAAGCAAAGGAATATAAAGCTGCTGTTCAATTCTTTAATGACTATGGTATGTCTACGGAAGGACTTACTCGTGGTGAGATTAAGGAAGTGTATCGTGATATTACAACGAAGTCGTTCACTTATTCTAAGACCGCCGAAGTGATTCGAAACAGTATTTCTTCCGATAATATCGGTGGTTACGAGATTGTTCAAGACAATCCAACACCAGAGGATATTGAAAATCTTTGGAATTATAAAAATTATACCGGTGGTTTTATTGGTGCCACACAAACAGGCGTACACTATAAATACCATTCGGAATACAAAGAAGATGAATCTCTTGGCTTAGAGGTGCACGATAAGAGCTATCTCGAGAAATACGATGGAGATAACTTGCTTTGGAGTGTTTCTATTTCCGATTTTTGGATTGAAGATTATAGCATCGTATCGGATGGTGTAATTGCCTACGGTAGAACCGACACTTGGTCCAGTACTCAAATTTCCCATGCATGGATGGCTAAAATCGACTTAGATGGTAATCTCGTTTGGAAACACATGCTCAATAACGGATTTGACGATGAATACATCGCTTCCGTTTTGGAAAATGCTGATGGCAGCTATGCCGTAATCAGCCGTGGTGATCTGAAATATTTCTGTCTTAGCCAGTATACGGTGGATGGAAAAGAAACCTACTTCCATAAAACCGAAGTAGGTAACTACGGGATTTGGAATGCAGCTCGGTTTGAAGATGGTTACATGGTTCAGCTCGGTAGCTATATGACGAATGAGCACGCAAAAATCGTTAAGGTTGACCGCGAAGGTAATATTACAGAGTCCTTCTCCTATGGCGATGAAGATTCTTACTATTACATTACCGATATGATTGAATATAACGGAAATATCTATTTGTCTGCGTACGCTGTTCCGAGACTTGCTAATGAAGATCAGAGTGCAGGCGGTAGATATGAAATTGCCGGAGTATTGAATTATCTGTTTGATAATAACATCTGGGAAATTTCCAGTGATGAACTGACGCCTATGGTACGGGACAACTACACCGCAATGTTGTTGGTATGTGAGCCTAATGCAGGGAAACCCCAAGAATACTACTCTGTCAACGGGTCTCTTGGTGGAAAGCTTTCTGTGAGTGATACGGGAAATCTACTTTGGGATGTAGAAAGCATTACCTCCACATTCTTCTCTCCCGCAACAAGTTCCTTCACAATTGGCGGCACAAGCTATGTATTCAGATACACTTTTGATACTTCTGGAATGCTGATTAGCCAGGAGAAAACAGGTGAGGTTGTGAATTACAGAAGATAATACAGTTAAAATATGGCTGAAAACACAGCCCGTAGGATTTTGACGTCCTACGGGCTGTTTCCATGTCAGCTATCCAACGGCTTATACTGCGTGACCGCTTTCAGATACTTCTCCGGATCGCCGTTCAGTATCAGATCGGCGTACTCCAACGGCGCATTGTAGATCAGCCAGTCCAACTCTGACCGCTGATACATATTGTCGGCAACCTCGTTCTCCACGGCAATGGTGTCAATGGCAATCATACTGCCGTCGTTGAATTTCAGTTCCACACAAGCGGTATCCATGTTGAACTCACAAGAAATCAAATACGTCATATCCGCCCTCCTTAAATCATACCAAAGTGCTTCAGTGCCTCCGTGATCGCTTCTTCCTTCTCCGGCGGGCATTGAGGCTGCTTGGCGTTTTCGGATTTCGGTTTATTGTAGTTCTCACGCTCAATGATGCCGTATTTCTGCTTCACCTGTGCGATATAGAGGTGGCTGACTTTCAGTCCGGTATGTTCCAGAACATACGCCTTGATTTCCTCGTAGGTTGCCTTACTCTCCGCCGAAGTCAAATCCAACTCGTCCATCTTCACTTCGATCTCGATATGTTCCTTGCTTTGAAGTTTGGACAATAAGCATACCGTCTCCACATGATCCGCCCTTGGGAACATGTCCACTGCGCAGGCGCGCTGGGCGGTGTAGCCGAGGTCTGCTAAGCGCTTCACGTCGCGCGCCATGGTCGCGCTGTCGCACGAGACGTACACGACCCGCTGCGGCTGCATCTCGGCGATGCTCTCCACCACGTCGGCGGCCAAGCCCTTGCGCGGCGGGTCGACGGTGATGACGTCGGGGCGCAGGTTTTCGCGCGCGAGCTTTTTTGCCACATCGGACGCATCGCCGCAGAAAAACTCCGCGTTTTTAACGCCGTTGCGCGCGGCGTTTTCGCGCGCGTCGTCGATGGCCTCGGGGACGATCTCCGCACCGAGGACTTTCTTCGCGTGATCCGACAGTGCGAGCGTGATCGTGCCCGCGCCGCAGTAGAGGTCGAGCACCGTCTCCTGCCCCGTGAGGCCCGCAAATTCGATGGTCTTCGCGTAGAGCCGCTCGGCCTGCGCGCGGTTGACCTGATAAAATGACGGCACACTGAGCCGGAACGTCTTGCCGCAGAGCGTATCCTCAAGCCGGTCGCTCCCCCAGAGCGTGCGGTAGCGGTCGCCAAGGATAACGTTGCCCTTTTTCGTGTTCGTGCCCAGCACGATGCCGGTGCACTTCGGGCACGCATCGCGCAGGAGCGTGACAAGCCGGTCTTCTTTCGGCAATTTATCTCCGTTCACGAGCACGCAGACAAGGCTCTCCCCCGCCGCGTTCGAGCGAATGTAGAGATGGCGGACAAGGCCGCGGCCCGTCTTTTCGTCATAGCCCGCGACGCGGCAGGACTGCATATATTCGCGCAGCGCCTCCGCCGCGGCGTCGGCCTCGGGCTTGACCAATAAGCAGTGCTCGCACTCGATGACCTCGTGCGTGCGGGCGCGGTAAAAGCCGACCGCGCCGTCCTTCGACACGGGGTACTGCGCCTTGTTGCGGTAGTGCAGCGTGTCCTGCGCGCCTAAAATTTCTTCGACGGTCACATCACTGCCGCCGATGCGGGACAAATTGTCCTGCACGCGCTGCTTTTTCAGCCGCAGCTCTTCTTCATAGCGGATGTGGCGGTACGTGCAGCCGCCGCAGCGCGGGAAGTACGGGCAGTCCGGCGTGATGCGCTCGCTCGACGGCTCGATCACCTCGAGCACTTTGGCAAAGGCGACGCTCTTGAGCGTCTTTAAGATGAGCACGCGGCACTTCTCGCCGCGCAGCGCGCCGTGGACGAACACGACGCGCCCGTCGATGCGCGCAACGCCCATGCCGCCCTCGCCATAGCCCTCGATGGTGACGGTATGCTCCTGATTTTTGGCAAGCTCCATCGTCTTCTCCTCTCAGAAAAGGTACTTCGCGCTTTTATCGCGCGAAGTACCTTTTGTTGTGTATCTCAAATCACTCGCGGAAGCGCTCGATCAGGCTGATGATCTGGCCGGTGAGCGCAGAAATGTCCTTGTTGGGTCTGCCCTTGCAGCGCTTGGCAAACTCAAGCAGCGACTCCGCTGCCGCCACGAGCTTGGCGTAGAGGTTGTCGGCGCGGGACTTCTGCGCCGTGCGCTTGCGCTCGGAAACGTAGCCCTCGCTGACCATTTCGTTCGCAGCGAGGTCGTAGCACTCGGTAAACTTGGCCGCGTGCGCATGGAAGCCGAGGGAATTGAGCTCTTCGGCAAACACGGGCGCAACGTCCTCGTCGCCGTGGACAACAAACACGTGCGTCGGCTTCGGGTCGAATGCCTTGATCCACTGGACGAGATGATCGTGATCGGCGTGGGACGACAGGCCCTGGAAGTTGACGATTTTCGCCTTGACGGCGATCTCCTCGCCGAAGAGCTTGACCTTTTCAACGCCGTCGAGCAATCTGCGGCCCAGCGTGCCGGGCGACTGGAAGCCGACGAACACGACCGCGCTGTTCGCGCGCCAGAGGTTGTGCTTGAGGTGATGGCGGATACGGCCCGCGTCGCACATACCGGAGGCGGAAATGATGACCTTGGGCGTCGTGTCCATGTTCAGCATCTTCGATTCCTCGCTCGACTCGACCAGGTTAAGGTTCGGGAAGGTGAACATGTGCGTGCCGTCCTTCACAAGCTCGAGCGCCTGCTCGTCGAGATAGCCGTGCAGGTCGCCGCAGAACACAGTCGTCGCCGCCTTGGCAAGGGGCGAGTCGATGTACACAGGGAAGTTCGGCGTCGACTTGACGAGCTTTTGATCCTTGATCTCGCGGATAAAGTACAAAAGCTCCTGCGTGCGGCCCACGGCGAACGACGGGATCACAACGTTGCCGCCCTTGCCGAGCGTTTCGTCGATGATCTCGGCAAGCTCGTCGGTATAGCTCCAGACCTCGGTGTGGTTGCGGTCGCCATAGGTCGACTCCATCACGACGTAGTCGGCCTTTTTGAGAAGCTGCGGGTCGCGGATAATGGGCTGGTCGACGTTGCCGATATCGCCGGAGAAGACGATCGTCTTGTGCACGCCGTTTTCTTCCAGCTCAAGCGTGATGGACGCGGAACCGAGCAGATGGCCCGCGTCGGTGAACACCGCGCTCACACCCTCGCAGAGGTCGACCTTTTCTTTATACTCGCAGGTCGTCACGTACTTGAAGACGTCCAGCGCGTCCTGCTCGGTGTAGAGCGGATCGACATGCTCGCGGCCCGCGCGCTCGCCCTTGCGGTTTTCGTACTCAGCGTCGCTCTCCTGAATGTGAGCGGAGTCGAGCAACATGATCTTCATCAAATCTGCTGTCAGGCGTGTCGTCAGGATGCGGCCGTGGAAGCCGTTTTTCACCAGCAGCGGGATACGGCCCGTGTGGTCGATGTGCGCGTGGGTGACGAGCAGAATATCGATATTGCCAGGAGCGAAAGCGAGATAACGGTTGTCGAGCTCGTCGCGGCCCTGCTGTAAGCCGCAGTCGACGAGGATCTTCTTACCGTTTATCTCCAGGCAGTGGCAGGAGCCGGTCACGCAGCGGTCGGCCCCGTAAAAGTGCAGTTTCATGCGAATGTCCTCCTTAGATGAGAGATGAGAAAAAACTTCTTCCTTATGCTTCTGTCCTCCGCCGTCGGAGGGCGTTTCGTCGCTTTGTACTATCTTGCTTTGTATTTTACCACAGCGGCTATATAAAGTGCAAGCCATGCCTGACGCAGCGGCGGAATTTATTTACAATCCATTCATATTATACAGCAAATTTTCCTTTGCATATCGCGCAGAGGGATGCTATACTTGTAAGCGTGTCATTATGCTCCCACGAAAGGAAGTTTTGAATATGGGTTTCTTTAGTAAAATGTTCGGTTCCTACAGCGACCGTGAGCTCAAGAGCATCTACCCCATCGTCGACAAGATCGAAGCGATGGCGGACGAATACAAGGCGATGAGCGACGCGGAGCTGCAGGCCAAAACGCCGGAGTTCAAGACGCGTCTGCAAAGCGGCGAAACGCTCGACGACATCCTGCCCGAGGCGTTCGCCACCGTGCGCGAGGCGTCCCGCCGCGTGCTGGGGCTGTACCCCTACCGCGTGCAGCTCGTCGGCGGCGTGGTGCTCCATCAGGGCCGCATCGCCGAGATGAAGACCGGTGAAGGCAAAACGCTGGTGGCAACGCTGCCCGCGTACCTAAACGCCCTGACCGGCAACGGCGTCCACATCGTCACCGTGAACGACTACCTCGCCAAGCGAGACAGCGAGTGGATGGGCAAAGTCCACCGTTTCTTAGGCCTCACGGTCGGCCTGATCGTCCACGACCTCACGAGCGAGGAGCGCCGCAAGGCCTACGCTGCGGACATCACCTACGGCACGAACAACGAGATGGGCTTTGACTATCTGCGCGATAACATGGCCATCTACGCAAGCGAGCTCGTCCAGCGCGGACATGCCTTCGCCATCGTCGACGAGGTCGACTCCATTTTGATCGATGAGGCGCGCACGCCGCTCATCATCTCCGGCATGGGCGAAAAGTCCACGGAGATGTATTCCCGCACGGAAAACCTTGTACGCGGCTTCCGCAAGAAGGTCATCGCCGAGAGCGACGACAAGGAAGAGGAAGACGTCAACATCGACGCCGACTACATCGTCGACGAAAAGGCCAAGACCGCGACGCTCACCGCCCGCGGCGTGAAGAAGGCCGAGGAATACTTCGGCCTTGAAAACCTCTCCGATCCCGAAAACTCCACCATCGCGCACCACATCAACCAGGCCATCAAGGCCCACGGCACGATGAAGCGCGATATCGACTATGTCATCAAGGACGGTCAGGTCGTCATCGTCGACGAGTTCACCGGCCGACTGATGTTCGGCCGCCGCTACAGCGACGGTCTGCACCAGGCCATCGAGGCCAAGGAGCATGTCGAGGTCGCGCGAGAAAGCAAGACGCTTGCGACCATCACGTTCCAGAATTACTTCCGCCTGTACGGCAAGCTCTCCGGTATGACCGGTACGGCGCTCACGGAGGAAGAGGAATTCGGCACGATCTACAACCTCGACATCATTGAAATTCCGACGAACCGCCCCATCGCCCGTATCGACGACCCCGATGTCGTCTACAAGACCGAGGCAGCAAAGTACCGCGCCGTTATCGAGCAGGTCAAGGCCTGCCATGCCAAGGGCCAGCCCGTGCTGGTCGGTACGGTGTCGATCGAAAAGAACGAAAAGCTCTCGTATCTGCTCTCCCGCGAGGGCATCAAGCACAACCTCTTAAATGCGAAGAACCACGAAAAGGAAGCCGAGATCGTCGCGCAGGCCGGTAAGCTCGGCGCAGTCACGGTCGCGACGAACATGGCCGGCCGTGGTACCGATATCATGCTCGGCGGCAACGCCGAGTACATGGCAAAGACCGATCTGCGCAAGGCGGGTCTCAGCGACGAGCTCATCGCCGAGGCGACCGGCTACGCCGAGACCGACAACAAGGAGATCCTCGACGCGCGCGATATGTTCGCCAAGGCCCTTGAAAAGCACCGCGAGGAGATCAGCGGTGAGGCGGACAAGGTCCGCGAGGCGGGGGGCCTCTTCATCATCGGCACGGAGCGCCACGATTCCCGCCGTATCGACAACCAGCTGCGCGGCCGTGCCGGCCGTCAGGGCGACCCGGGCGAGACGCGCTTCTACCTCTCGCTTGAAGACGATCTGCTGCGCCTGTTTGGCGGTGAGCGCATCACGAACCTGATGGAGCGCTTCAACCTCGACGAGGATACGCCGATTGAAAACAAGACGCTCTCCAAGGCGATTGAAAACGCGCAGACGAGCGTCGAGTCCCGCAACTTCCAGTACCGCAAGAGCACACTCGAATACGACGACGTGATGAACAAGCAGCGCGAGATCATCTACGGCCAGCGCAAGCAGGTGCTCGACGGCATGGACATCAAGCAGACCGTTTTGAACATGCTGAGAAGCAGCATCGAAAGTCAGGTCGCCTTCGCCTTCGGCGAGCACGACAAGACCGACGACGAGCACCGCGCCGACGCGCTCAAGAGCTGCGAGGGCACGTACTTCCCGCGCGGCGCTGTGGATGCTTCTTCCCTTTCCGGCCTTTCCGCCGACGATCTGACCGACCGCTTCTATGAAGCCGCCGAGAAGTACTACGAAGCCAAGGAGGCCGCCGTCACCTCGCCCATCATGCGCGAGCTCGAGCGCGTGGTGCTGCTGCGCGTGGTCGACGAATACTGGATGGACCACATCGACGCGATGAGCGAGCTGCGTCAGGCCATCCGTTTACAATCCTACGGCAACAACAAGCCCATCGACGTCTACAAGCAGGAATCCCTCACGATGTTTGAGGACATGATCTCTGCCATTCAAGGCGACACGGTGCGCCGCATCTTCTCCGCCCGCATCAAGACCGAGGGCGAGGTCAAGCGCGAGCGCGTGGCCGACGGCATCGTCGCCTCCACCTCCGGCGACGGCACGGTGAAAAAGCAGCCCCGCAAGGTCCAGAAGATCGGCCGCAACGATCCCTGCCCCTGCGGCAGCGGGAAGAAATATAAACAGTGCTGTGGGCGCTGATTGACCACTTGTAAGTGGTGGAACATTTCCCCCGCACCCGTGGGGGATACGGGAAAGGGGGCCATTCTCTCACGTGAGAGAATGGCCCCCTTGGACCCCCAAGAGAACGCAAGGGGCGCCGCCCCTTGACCCCGCACATTGGCAGTCTGTAGCTTGAATGACTGCACGCGCTGCGCAGTGTGGGTGCGGTGTACATGGCTTCGCCATGAATCCCTGCGAGTCGT
>OBLO01003046.1_pt1 | contig 12357 bp, 7 predicted proteins | sample 1519401 | NCBI WGS metagenome assembly OBLO01 (sample SAMEA2602897, study PRJEB22501) | metagenome | reverse complement strand
TGACTCCTGCCAAGGCGGCACTCATCGCTTCGGTTTGAGTGCGGAGCAGATTTACATGTGCATCAAACAAAGTCAGGTTGAAAGTGGATGTTTCAGCATGTGCCACCATTTTGCAGGCACAGAAACAAGTGCCGTCTTCCGCTTTGTTCGGACATTCGGGTTGGCAGTTGCATTGAGGATGATATTCTTTTACGATGTCCGCCCATAACATACGTGCTGCGCGGAACTTGGCAATTTCCAGAAAATAGTTGGAACTGATGCCGAAATTGAATTTTATTTTCTTGGCAACCAGTGCAGCAGGAACTCCTGCTTCTACCAGTTTGCTCAGATATTCGTTACCCCAAGCCAATGCATATCCCAGTTCTTGTGAAATATAAGATCCGGCATTGTTCAGTTCTATCGCATTGACACAGATACAACGGAATTTAGGTAGCGGAGCCAGTACTTCTACCAATTCTTTGGCGGTAGTGATGAAATTGCTAAGGTCTTTGCCTTTTACCATCATTTTACCCATAGGGTCATAGTTGACGGAGCCTTGCAACTTGGTCAGGTCGTATCCTTTCTTTTGGAAGTAAGCAACCAATAATTTGGCTAATTCCACCGTATGTCCTTGACAAGTGGAGAAGTTTAACTCAATGCATTCCGCACAGATATCATTCAATAATGTTTCGATATATTCAGGACTGAGGTCTTTCTTCTTTACGTAGAATCCCAATGAGTCAACACCTTTGTTCAAAATATCCAGTGCTTTAGCATTGGCTTCTTTAGGACACTCTACTTTGATTTCCTGACGCACGAACCAAGTATTGTCGTTTTTCTTCGTGCCTCTTACATAGGGGAATTCTCCGGGTAGTCCTTCGGTTGTTTTCAAACCTTCCAGATCTTCCTGGCGATAAAATGGTTTTACTTTAAAACCTTCGTTGGTTCTCCAAACCAATTTCTTTTCAAAATCAGCGCCTTTCAAGTCGGCTGTAATCTTTTCCATCCACTGTTCCGTAGAAACGGCTGGGAAGTCCGAAAAGAGTTTCTCTTTACTATCTGCCATAGTTTATTCGGTATTAATATTTAAGAATTATATCACATACTTTTTCAATAGTATGGGCAAATATACTAAAACCTTTTAAATAGAATCCTTTTTTTAGCTATTTTCATAAAGGAGAAAGAGAGGTTTCTGTCATTTTGTTAACTGATGAAAGCAAAAGATGTTCTTATTGCAAAGTGGATATTGCAAAATAAATAGGAATCATGAAATAATAGTTTTCAAATTGTTGGGCTGAGTGAGGGGAATTCATTAATTTTGCGGCAATTTATAAAAACATAGTATTATATCATGGACTGGTTACAAAATCTATTATTTGATGAAAACTCAATAGCGCATATCGTGCTGCTTTATTCCTTTGTGATTGCAGTAGGAGTGTTGCTGGGAAAAATTAAATTTTTCGGGGTATCGTTAGGTGTTACTTTTGTTTTGTTTACCGGTATTGTCTGCGGACATTTCGGCTTAACGGGGAATACACAGATACTTACATTTTTACAGGATTTCGGACTGATATTGTTCGTGTTTTGTATCGGACTTCAGGTAGGTCCTTCTTTTTTCTCTTCCTTTAAGAAAGGAGGGATTGCTATGAATCTAGTGGCAATGGGGATTGTCGCATTGAACATTGCTGTGGCTGTGGCTTTGTATTATGGCTTGAACGGCCGGATAGAGCTGCCTATGATGGTGGGTATTCTTTGTGGTGCCGTAACGAACACGCCGGGACTGGGTGCTGCCAACGAAGCGTTGAGCCAGCTGAATTACAATGGCCCGCAGATAGCGATGGGATATGCGTGCGCTTATCCGTTGGGAGTGCTGGGTATCATTGGTTCTATTATTGCTATCCGCTACATTTGCCGGATTAATTTGAAAAAGGAGGAAGAGGATATCGCTAAAGAAGAAGCTGCAAATCCTCATCTGACTCCTCGTATGATGCACCTGGAAGTACATAATGAGGCGTTGGCAGGAAAAACGTTGCTTCAGGTCAGAGACTTCATGGGGCGTGACTTTGTTTGTTCACGTATATTGCAGAACGGTCATGTCAGTATTCCTAATCGTGATACTGTCTTCCATCTTGGTGATCAGTTGTTTGTGGTTTGTGCAGAGGACGATGCGGAAGCCATTATTGCTTTTATCGGTCCTAAAATTGAAGTGGATTGGGAAAAGCAGGATACTCCGATGGTATCCCGCCGTATTTTGATTACACAACCTAAAATGAATGGTAAGCAATTGGGTGAGTTTCATTTCAGTAGTATGTATGGTGTGAATGTGACCCGTGTCAACCGTTCAGGTATGGATATTTTCGCTTCACGTAACTTGACCTTGCAGGTAGGTGACCGTGTAATGGTGGTAGGTCCTCAGGATGCGGTGGAACGTGTTGCCAATTTGATGGGTAACTCATTGAAACGTTTGGATCATCCTAATATCGTGACTATTTTTGTGGGTATCTTCTTGGGGATTTTCTTTGGTAGTCTGCCTATTGCATTTCCAGGTATTCCTACTCCGGTAAAATTGGGTTTGGCCGGTGGTCCGTTGATTGTATCTATTTTGATAGGTCGTTTCGGATATAAATTGAAATTAGTGACTTATACCACTATGAGTGCCAATTTGATGTTGCGTGAAATTGGTATTGCTTTGTTCCTTGCCAGTGTGGGGATAAAGGCTGGTGCGAATTTTGTGAATACGGTTGTCGATGGAGATGGTCTGTTGTATGTGGGTTGTGGTTTCCTCATTACAGTTATACCTTTATTAATAATGGGAGCGGTTGCACGCTGGCATTACAAGATGAATTATTTCATGTTGATGGGGCTTATTGCAGGTAGTAACACAGATCCCCCCGCATTGGCGTATTCTAATCAGACAGCAGGTAATAATGCTCCGGCGGTAGGTTATTCTACTGTGTATCCGGTGTCCATGTTCCTTCGTATTCTGACTGCCCAATTATTGATATTAATATTGGCAAGCTGATATTGGTAAAAAGTATAAAAACAATAAAGTATAAAACTTGTAGGAGGGGGTGTCAAAAAAATGGTAGCTTGAATCATTTTTTTGACGCACCCTCTTGCTGATTAAAAGAATAAATATGATTTCAGTAGATGGATTGACCGTTGAGTTTGGCGGTACCACCTTGTTTAGTGACATATCTTTTCAGATAAATGAGAAAGACCGTATTGCCTTGATGGGGAAAAATGGTGCGGGCAAGTCTACCTTATTAAAGATCTTGGCTGGTGTGCGGCAACCTAGTCGTGGAAAGGTGTCGGCTCCTAAGGATTGTGTGATAGCTTATCTTCCCCAGCATCTGATGACAGAGGATGGGCGTACTGTATTCGAGGAAGCTTCTCAGGCATTCGCGCATCTTCATGCTATGGAGGCAGAAATAGAAGCCATAAATAAGGAACTTGAAACACGTACCGATTATGAAAGTGATTCATATATGGAGTTAATCGAGAAGGTTTCTGCCATGAGTGAGAAGTTTTATTCCATTGATCTTACCCATTTTGAAGAAGATGTGGAAAAGGCTTTGCTGGGACTTGGTTTTATGCGTGAGGACTTCAATCGCCCTACCAGTGATTTCAGCGGTGGCTGGCGTATGCGTATTGAGTTAGCTAAATTATTGCTCCAGAATCCGGATGTATTATTGTTGGATGAGCCCACCAACCATCTTGATATTGAATCCATCCAGTGGTTGGAGGATTTCTTGGTCAATAGTGCCAAAGCGGTAATTGTCATCAGCCACGACCGTAAATTTGTAGATAATATCACGACCCGTACCATTGAAGTAACGATGGGACGTATCTATGATTATAAAGTGAATTACTCCCAATATCTGATATTGCGTAAAGAACGTCGCGAGCAACAGATGAAGCAATATGAGGAGCAGCAGAAGATGATACAGGAAACCAAGGATTTCATAGAACGGTTCAAAGGAACTTATAGCAAAACTTTGCAAGTGCAGAGCCGTGTGAAGATGCTTGAGAAATTAGAATTGGTTGAAGTGGACGAAGAAGATACCTCAGCATTGCGGTTGAAATTCCCGCCTTCTCCGCGAAGTGGAAATTACCCGGTCATTATGGACGGGGTAGGAAAGACCTATGGTGATCATGTGGTTTTCAAGAATGCCTCATTGACCATCGAGAGAGGGGATAAGGTGGCATTTGTGGGTAAGAATGGTGAAGGTAAGTCTACTTTGGTAAAATGTATCATGCGTGAGATAGAGCATGAAGGGACTTTGACGCTGGGACACAATGTGCAGATTGGTTATTTTGCTCAGAATCAAGCCTCTTTGTTGGACGAGAACCTCACGGTCTTTCAAACGATAGATGATGTGGCGAAAGGGGAGATCCGTAATAAAATACGAGACTTGCTGGGTGCATTTATGTTTGGCGGCCCCGAAGCTTCCATGAAGAAGGTGAAAGTGCTCAGTGGTGGAGAACGTACTCGTCTTGCCATGATCAAACTATTGTTAGAACCGGTGAATCTGTTGATTTTAGATGAGCCTACCAATCACTTGGATATGAAAACCAAAGATATCCTGAAACAAGCTTTGATGGACTTTGACGGTACATTGATTGTTGTATCTCATGATCGTGACTTTTTGGACGGATTAGTGACGAAAGTGTATGAATTTGGGAATAAAAAGGTAAAAGAACATCTTTGTGGTATCTATGAGTTCCTGGAAACAAAGAAAATGGAAAGTTTGCAGGAGTTGGAAAAATAAATTAGCTTTGTATCTGTTAACTTTGGATTGGATGTGGAGATGCAAACAATTTCTATAGATATAAATAAAGTACAAAAAGGAGACGAGACGGAGTTTCGTCTTCTTTTTAATCTTTTCTATCCTCGTCTGATGTCTGTAGCTTGCCGTTTTGTGCCTGAACATATTGCCGAAGATATTGTACAAAGTGTCTTTGTCATGTATTGGGAGCAGAAGTCCGCTTTGATACCCAATGCCATTCATTCTTTCCTTTATAAATGCACACAGAATAATTGCCTGAATTATCTGAAGCACCAAGCTGTTGTGCTGGGGCATGAGGAGGAGGTACGTCTGGCGGAAGAACGCATGGCCTTTCAGCTGGCAGGATCGGACGCCAACGAATTGTGGAATGAGGTGGTTGAGCGTGATATCCGGAAATTGTTGAAAGCTTCCATCTCTAAATTACCTCCTAAATGTCGTCAGGCTTTCGAATTGTCTTACTTTAAAGAGATGACTTATAAAGAGATAGCGGAGGCTATGCATATTTCATCCCGTACGGTGGAAGAACATGTACAGAAAGCCACAAAATTCTTGAGAGAGGATTTGAAGGAGGTATTGTTCTGTCTGTTGTTTTTGCTTCGTTAATACCTTCATGCAGGCTTTTTCTGGAGTCTGTAAAAAATAAAATGCAAAAAAAGCATTTTTTTTTCTTTTTAACCCCGTAGTTCCTTCTAGGTTAATTGTCTTAATAATGAAAGACAATAAAGAAAGTAAATGAAGGACGATATTTTAATTCGATATATTAATAAGCATTGTACTGCAACCGAAGAAAAAGAGGTTTTAGAGTGGTTGAAGGAGAAAGATAGCCGTCAGCGTTTATTTGAGCTGGAGCAAATCTGGGGTCTGAAAACTGAAATGCGTTTTTCGGATAAAGGACGTATGGATGAAGCTTATCGGCAACTGAGCAGACAACTTGGCTTGAGTGGGCAGATAGAGAAAAGAGAGAAACCGATACAGAGATTTACCGTCAGGGAATGGTGGAAGTATGCGGCTGTGTTGGTTGCTGTTTGTCTTTTTGCGACAAACTTGTTCTATATCACGAAAGAGGAACCGGAAGCATACAATACGGTAGTGGTTCCGAAAGGCCAACGGGTTTCTTTATTGCTGAGTGATGGGACAACAGTTTGGCTGAACGCTGAGAGCCGTTTTTCTTATCCGGCTAAGTTTTCGGAAAAATATAGAACGGTCACATTGGAAGGAGAGGGCTATTTTGAGGTGGCACATAATCCAAAATGTCCGTTTACGGTGAAATTGCCGATGTTGAATATCAGGGTGTTGGGTACAAAATTTAATGCAAAAGCCTACTTGGATGAACCGAGTTGGATTACTTTGAAAGAAGGTTCGGTAGAAGTGTCAACCTTAGATGACAGAAGTAAGGAAAGGATGTCGCCCAATGACCAGGTATATTACACCGTTAGTGACGGCTTGGTGTTAATAAGGAGTTCGGCGCAGACAAATGTGGATAGTTGGACTACTGGTGACCTGAGATTCGACAACAAGACCTTGAAAGAAATGGCAAAGGTTATAGAACGTCGGTATGATGTGAAAATCAGGATTATGGATAGTTCGCTGGTTGAAGAATATTTCACTTGCCATTTTAGGAAAGACTTGACCATAGCCCAGGCGATGGAATTGCTGAAAGAAACCAGACGGGTGGATTATAGAATTGAAAAGAAAACGGTATACCTATATAAAAAATAACAGTATGTGAAACTTTGAAAAACAACGGATGCCTATGAAGTAAAACCCTTGCAAAAAAATGAAGGGTCGAAGACGCACCACCATCTTTCGACCCGGATTAATGAGTAACCTTATAATTTATTACAAACTAATCAATTACAAATGTATGGATAATATTATGAAATGCACACCATTGGGTGAGCAAAAATCACTATGGCTACGAAAAACATTGTTAATTATGAAATTCTTTGTTCTTTTTCTATTATTGGGAACTATCCCGTGTTGGGCAGGTGTCGCTTATTCACAGAATGTGAAGATGTCTTTGGATATGGAAAATACTACGGTGCATGATGTGATTAATGCTATTGAGAAAAAAGGGGAATTCTATTTTACCTATAATCTGAATCAAATCAATGTCAATAGAAAAGTATCCATTAAAGTAGAAAATAAAACGATTAACCAGATTTTAGATCGGTTATTTTCAAAATCAGGTATCGATTATAAAATAGAAAATCGTCATATTGTATTATATAAGCAAGCAACTCCCGAAGTAGAAGCTGTGAAACAACAGAAATCTATAAACGGTATTGTAGCCGATGAGCAGGGTGAACCTATCATTGGTGCCAGTGTATTGGAAAAAGGTACTACAAACGGTACGATTACTGATTTGGATGGTCGTTTTACTTTATCTATCGGCAAGGGAACTGAATTGATTGTTTCTTATGTAGGTTATACCACAAAGACCGTGAAAATAGGTAATCAGTCTACTATAAAAATCGTATTAATAGAAGATACCAAGACTTTGGATGAGGTGGTTGTAATTGGTTATGGTACACAGAAAAAGTCTGATGTTTCAGGTTCGGTAACATCAGTATCGGGTGATAAACTGTCTAAGATTCCTACTGCAAATGCAGAGATGGCATTGCAAGGTATGGCTCCGGGTTTGTCGGTAAACTTTGGCAGTGGTGCTGCCGGTTCTTCTGCCACTTTGCAGGTACGCGGTGTGACTTCTTGGAAAGATGATGATGGCGAGAACAGTGAAAGTAACGGTCCACTAGTGATTATCGATGGTGTCCCGGGTAATATGTCTTATCTTAATCCTGAAGATATTAAATCGATTTCCGTATTGAAAGATGCTGCTACTGCCGCTATCTATGGTTCACGTTCGGCAGCTGGTGTTATTTTGATTGAAACACATCGTGGTACGATGAATTCAGCTCCGAAGATTACTTTTTCCGGTTATTGGGGGTTGAGTGCCATGCCGAAGCGTCTGGAAGTTTGTAATTCAGCTGAGTTTATTAAAGTACGTAAGATGGCATTAACAAATGCAGGTACGGATGAAAGCCGCTGGCCTAAATATATCAGCGAGTACGAGAGAGACCCGAGCCAGTTTGCTGATACTGATTGGCAGAAAGAGTATTACCAACGTGGTTTTACACAAAAATATAACATCGGTTACACGGCAGGTAGTGCTAATTCCAATGTGTCTCTTTCTGCTTTCTATAGTAAGACGGACGGTGTGACTATTGCTACCGGAGATGAAAAGTTCGGTTTCCGTTTGAACTCTGATGTTACCCGTGGTAAGTTTAAAATGGGTGAATCGGTAAGTTATAGTCGTTGGTCGGCCGATTTGGAATCCAATTCGGGTTTCTCCTCCATTTATCAGGTGACGAATATGGAGCCGTTAGCGTTCCTTTATGATGAGAACAATGATGGCGGTTATGGTGGTGCCATCTCTGGTATGGGCATGTCTGACGCCGGTAATCAGGTTGCTTTCAATAAATTGATTGATAATACAAGCTCTAACGATTATATCGCAGCTTCCGGTTATTTGCAGTACGAGCCGATTAAAGGGCTTATCGTGAAATTCAATGCCAGCCGTAATATGTACTTTAGCAAATCTCGTCTTTTTACACCTACCTATGAGATTGGGGCGGCCAAACGAAACACGATGGCTAGTTTATCTGAATCACGTTCGCAGACTACCAACGATTTGTTGGAATTGACAGCTAATTATGACAAGACCATTGCTGAAAAACACAATCTTTCTCTTTTATTGGGACTTTCTCAGGAAGAAAATAAGTATGAAGACCTTAGTGCTTCCGGTTCTGATTTTGAGAATAACAGTATGAGCTTGATGGGACATGCTAAAAGTAACTATTCTGTAGGTGGTACCAAGACCCGCAGTGCCCTCCGTTCTCTCTTTGGCCGTGTGAACTACAACTACATGATGCGTTATATGATTATGGCTTCTTTCCGTTATGATGGCTCTTCACGTTTTGCTAAAGGTAACAAGTGGGGGTTCTTCCCTTCTGTATCATTGGGCTGGAACATTGCTAATGAACCATTTTGGGAAAATTTGAAAGAAACTGTTTCCATGTTTAAACTCCGTTTGAGCTACGGTGCTTTGGGTAATCAGAACATAGGTCTTTATCGATATATTCCTACTTTGAGCTACAATACCCATGCATTGAACTATCCTTTTGATGGTCGTGAAACTTCCATGGGATATGCCATTACAGCTTTTCCATCCAGTAACATCAAGTGGGAAACGACGGTGTATAAGAATATCGGTGTAGACATTAGTTTATGGAACAATAAACTGGAGCTTTCTGCGGAAGCTTATATTAAGAACACCAGGGATATGCTTTCTAGCCGTAACATCAGTTTAGCTACCGGCTATAATTCTTCTATCTTGGTGAACGATGGTAAGTTGCGCACAACCGGTTTTGAAATGCAAGCTATTTATCATGGCAAAGCCGGAGGTTTGAAGTACGATTTGGATTTGAATTTATCTCACTATAAGAGTGTGTTGAAATCTATGGCCAATCCTGACTATCTCTATGAATACGGTGCTTTGCGTACTTATGTAGGTGGTGAAATCGGTGAATTCTGGGTATATCAAACTGCCGGAATCTTCCAAAATCAAGCAGAAGTGGACGAATGGAACACAGCTCATGGCTATAAGGATCAAAACGGCAACTGGCAGCCTCTGCAACCTGTGGCTAAGCCGGGTGATATCCGTTTCATAGATCAGAATGGAGATGGTATGCTTGATACAAACGACCGCGTGAAAGTGGGTAGTGGTACACCGAAGGTGTCATTGGGATTCAACATTAACTTGGCTTATAAAGACTTTGACTTGGTAGCCAATTTCTACGGTGACTTTGGTGCTAAGCGTTATAACTATACTAAATATCAGTTGGAGCGTATGGACCATGTGTTCAACTATGGTAAGAATGCCTTGAATGCTTGGACACCTGAAAATCCTGATACTGATATTCCACGTGCCGTGTCTGGTGATCCTAATAAGAACTCTCGTACTTCTACTCGTTTTGTAGAGAATGGTGACTATCTGCGTCTGAATAATTTGCAGATAGGTTATAATCTGCCGGTTAAATATTGTAAGAAAATGGGCTTGAGTAACTTGCGTATTTATGTAGGCGCTACCCGTTTGTTCACTATTACCAACTACAAAGGCTATGATCCTTCAACCGGTTCTTCAGTCGGACAGATGGGATATGACTATGCAGCCATTCCTTTGAGTCGTGACTTTATGATGGGTCTTAAATTCGGTTTCTAATTAAATTTAATACGAAGATTATGAAATTCAAAAACATATTATTATATGCAGCTCTTCTGAGCGGAATGTCTTTTTCCTCTTGCACTGATTTCTTGGATGAAGACTCTAATCCCAATGCTTTATCACCTAGTATTTTCTGGAAGAGTGAAGGGGATATTATGAAAGGATTGACTAGTGTATACGGAGCTTTGCAGCCGAATGCATCTTGGGCGATACCGTTTGAACGCTACATAGTAATAGACGGATACAGAAGTGATGAGATTACCCACAGGGATGATGTGACGAGTTGGATGAATATTTCATCATTCAATGTGGAACCCACTAACTCCGTAGTCAAGACGGAGTGGACTAATTTGTATAAAGGTATTAATTATGCCAATCAATGTTTGACCAACATTCCCACTGTACCTGGTGACTCGGAATCACTCAATGCCTTGAAGAAGCAGTCCATAGCCGAAGCTCGTTTTTTGCGTGCTTACTTTTATTATCGTTTGTATGTGAACTTTGGTGAGAGAGTTCCTATTTATAAGGAGGCATTGGTAGGTACGGATGAAGAGTTCTATCCGCCACAGGCCAATCCGGGAGAATTGGTAAGTCTGATTGAGACCGAACTGAAAGAAGTACAGAGCGACCTTCCCGAAAGTTATGAGGAAAGTGAAAAAGGACGTGTCACGCGTTATACGGCAGCAGCCCTTTTGGGTAAGTTCTATATGTTCCGCAAAGAATTGGGTAAAGCCGAAGTTGAGTTCAAGAAAATCATTGATAAAGAAGGAAGTCTTTTTGGCTTGATGGAGAATTGGGCTGATAATTTTGACGGTATGCACAAGAACAATAAAGAGTCTCTTTTTGAGATTCAGTTTACCGGAGACCGTTCAGGCGGACAGTATGAATATAACTTGTTTACTGTTCATTTGGGACCTATGGCTGGACTGGATGCATATGAAGAAGCTTATCCTACGGACTGGATGTGTCAGACGTTATTGGCTGATAAGACTATAGACGGTAAGTCTAGCGACCGTGCACTTCATACGCTTATTTTTGACGATCCCGAGTGTCGTCCCTTTTATTATAAGAATGGAAAATCCTTTAAGGATTACCACAAAGAAGGAGAAATCTTCTGGCACAAATATGTTACTTATACCGAGGGTATGAGTGATTATTGGGACTATAGTTTCTTTAATGTTTCCGTTATCCGTTATGCCGATGTATTGTTGCTTTATGCAGAATGTCTAAATGACAAGGGTGAAACAACAGAGGCCATTAACATAATAAATAAGGTTCGTGCACGTGTCAATGTACCGGCATTGCCGCTTACCATGAGTAAAGCCGAAGTCTTGAAACATCTGCAAGACAAAGAACGTCCTTGCGAGCTGGCATTGGAAGGTTCGCGCTGGTATGACTTGGTTCGCTGGGGTATTGTAGAAGAAACGCTGAAAGCTCACAATAAACCGTTTGTTGAGAATTATGTAGATACCAAGCACCAGTTGTTTCCTATTCCTCATAGTGAATTTCTGTTGAATCCCGATTGGGAGCAGAATCCGAACTATAGCAAGTAATCTTGTTTGTATAATTTTGGAAGAACCGTTTATGAAACATTTATTTCCTATATATGGAATGTGTAGCATTCTTTGGCTGGGGGCATGTACCCCGGTCGCTACACAGCCAGAAAAGTCCCTGTTTACGACACAGGAAGATTTTCCCAATTTGTTGAATGTGAAAAATGTACCGGAACAATCTGTAGATGGGGATCTCAATTTGTTCTCTGATCTGGGTGCATGGAGTGGCTATGCGTTGCCAGTAAATCAAAGCAGGGCATTTGCGGGTGCCTTCATCGGCCCTATGACGATGCATGGAAGAGGATGGATTGCCCAAACGTTGGCACAGCCTACGTTGGTGGTCAATGGTGAAAAGTACGACTTGGTTCGCAATATGCAGACTGCCAAGTATCTACCCGGAAAGTTGATACAACATTTTAAAGATGCGCAGTTGGAATTCACTACTGAGTTGTGTTTTGCCACTTCACGCACTGCTTTTGTACGTTCTGTTATTACGAATCTTAGTGACACACCTTTGAATGTGTCGCTGACTTGGAGTGGCGGTGTTTTTTTAGAGAAAAATAAATCCCCCAAGGGGGGGAAGGGGGGTCGGGTTCCTTATTCCTTTTTCTGTCGCCGCTTGGGGAACCAACCCCCGATTATTACAATTCGCAAAGAACCCCCCGGGGACGGGGGGGAGGGTACCGCGGCTTTTCCTTCACCCCCCTGAAAGATGGACGTTGGGGAGGGCAAGGTTGTACATGCTTTGGAG
>OBLO01003027.1_pt1 | contig 12436 bp, 4 predicted proteins | sample 1519401 | NCBI WGS metagenome assembly OBLO01 (sample SAMEA2602897, study PRJEB22501) | metagenome | reverse complement strand
AACTACTACGGTGGAAATGTTACAACAGACCAGTTGGTTCAGGCTGCCATAAAGGGTATGACAGGTCAGCTTGATGAGTATAGCCAGTATATTGACATTGATGAATATAATGCCATAAAAGCTGATTCAGCATCTACACACTATGCTCCTGATTTTAAATGTGAGTTTAACGACAATGGCTATCCTATTATAAAGGAAATAAGTAGAAACTCAGTTGCCTATAAACAGGGATTAAGAGAGGGTGATGAAATAAGGGAAATAAGTAATATTAGTGCTTATGGTATTGGCGTAGATGAATATCAGACCCTTGTTACAAAGAACTCCAGTTCTACAGTTTCTATGAAGATTGCTAGTACAGGAGCTATTAAGAAAATGGATGTCAAGCTTACTAGAGTTGACAATAGTTCTGTAGAGGTTGTAGCTATGTCAAAGCTAAGTGGTAAAAATCAGAACTACGATGACAAGACTATAGGCTATGTAAAGGTAAAGGAATTTACTGAAAATGTAGGAAGTGAATTTCAACAGGCTGTTGTTAAGTTGCAGGCATCAGGTGCAAAAAAACTTATTATTGATTTAAGAGGAAATACTGGTGGCTATGTAGATGCAGCTATTGCTATGGCGAAGCAAATTGTGCCAGAGGGTGTTATTATTTCTACTAAGGATAAACAGGGCAAAGAAACTGTTTACAAATCTGATTTAAAGGTAAGACCTTTTGAAAAGTATGTTATTTTGGTAGATAATAACACAGCATCAGCAGCAGAAATTGTGGCATCGGCTATGCAGGATAGTGGTGTTGCTAAAATTGTAGGCGAAAAGACATTTGGTAAAGGTATTATGCAAAGTGTTACTGCCTATGAGGGTCTTGGTGTTCTGAAAATGACTACACAGGAATATACTACAAGATTAGGTCGAATAATAAATGGCATAGGTATTACGCCAGATATATCTATTGACAGACTAAAGTTTGTGTCAGAAACAGATACATTGGATAGTAAAAATGTAGAGTCAGCTGTAAAGTTTTTAGGCTATAAAATAGATAAAGAAAATACAGTTGCAAAGGACTTAGGTATGTATCAGCTGGAAATGGGATTGCCAGTAACCTATGTTTTGGATAAAGCTACAGTAAGTGCAATTAATTTGGAAATATATAACGATATGATAAATAATGACAGAGCACTTACTGCTGGATATTTGAGTTTATTGTCATAACCATATTGACAATGAACGCACAAGTGAGATATAATAAAACTTAATGTAGGAAAAGAGAATATTAATTGGGTTTTAGTCAAATGATGTAGAAACAGTATATTTTTGCTCTATGATTTTGTCAGACAAAGTGCCTAGACAATGAAGTACATTATTTAAACTTGATTTTCCTTTTTCTAAAAAGAAACAGATATAAATATAGAGCTTAATAATAACATTATGAGGTGCGTAAAATGAAGTACATTTTTGTTACAGGTGGCGTGTGTTCCGGTCTTGGAAAGGGTATTACAGCTGCCTCTTTAGGTCGTTTATTAAAAGCAAGAGGGTATAAGGTAACAATTCAGAAGTTTGACCCTTATATCAATATTGACCCAGGTACAATGAGTCCTTATCAGCATGGCGAAGTTTTTGTTACTGATGATGGTGCAGAAACTGACTTAGACTTAGGTCACTATGAAAGATTTATTGATGAAAGTCTTACAGTAAACAACAATATTACAACAGGTAAGATTTACTGGTCTGTATTAAATAAAGAGCGTAAGGGCGAATATCTCGGTGGTACAGTACAGACTATTCCTCACATTACAAACGCTATTATTGACAAGGTATACGCAGCAGGTAAGGCTACAGATGCAGACTTTGTTATTACTGAAATTGGTGGTACTGTAGGCGATATTGAAAGTGAACCATTTATCGAAGCTATCCGTCAGGTAGGTAGAGATAAGGGTAAGGAAAATGTACTTTTCATTCATGTTGCACTTATTGTATACCTTGCTATGAGTAAGGAATTAAAGACTAAGCCAGCACAGCACAGCGTTAAGCAGCTTTTAAGTCAGGGTATTCAGCCAGATATTCTTGTATGCAGAACAGAATATCCTCTCGGTGAATCAGAAAAGGCTAAACTTGCTCGTTTCTGTGGTGTTGATGATGAATGTATCATCGAAAACGCTGACTGTTCATCACTTTACGAAGTACCTCTTATGCTTGAAGAACAGAATATTGCAGATGTTGTTTGTAAGAAACTTGGTATGCCTTGTGGCAAGCCGGACTTAACTGATTGGATTGATGTTGTAAACAGAGAAAGAGCATTATCTAAGAAGGTTGAAATCGCTATTGTTGGTAAGTATGTAGAACTTCACGATGCGTACCTTTCTATAGTAGAAAGTCTTCATCACGCAGGTATCCACAGCGGTGCTAATGTAAGTATCCGTTGGGTAAATTCTGAAGATGTTGAAGAAACTGGTGTTGAAAAGGCATTAGCAGGTATTGACGGTATTATTGTTCCTGGTGGTTTCGGTACTAGAGGTGTTGAAGGTAAGATAATGGCTGTTCAGTATGCTAGAGAAAACAAAATTCCTTTCCTTGGCATTTGCTTAGGTATGCACTGTACAGTAATTGAATTTGCTAGAAATGTACTTGGTCTTAAAGATGCAAATACATCAGAAATCAATGAAAATACTCCAGACCCAGTAATTGATATTATGCCAGACCAGAAGAACATTGATAACCTTGGTGGTACAATGCGTCTTGGTGCTTATCCTTGTAAGTTGGCTGAAAATACTTGGTCAAGAGAACTCTATGGTGATGCTGAAATAAGCGAAAGACATCGTCATAGATATGAATTCAACAACAGCTACAGAGAAGCTATGACAAAGGCAGGTCTTGTATTTGCCGGTACATCTCCTGATGACAGACTTGTTGAAATCGTTGAACTTCCAAAGGACATACATCCTTACTTTGTAAGTGTTCAGTTCCACCCAGAGTTCAAGAGCAGACCTAATAGACCTCATCCATTATTCAAGGGTCTTGTAACTGCTGCAGCAAAGAATAAATAATAACTGATATATTTAACTCCCTCAAGTGAAAACTTGGGGGAGTTCTTTCTATATGTATGTATTTCATTTCGTTACCTCGTATATCGTTTTCGCTAATCTGTCAATAGAGTTATTTATTTCTTCTATAGTATTTGTCTGTGCTCCTAGTTCAATAAGCATACTCTTATCTTTCATATGGAGAGAATATCTATAGGCATTGAGATATATTTTTCTAGTTAAATTGGGATAGAGTTCGTTCATTTTTTGTTGCATACGAAAACTTAGGGCAAGGTTTGTTTTTATGTATGGATTTGAAAGCCCCGGTATATTTTGAAGTTTGCCGTTGGTTTGCTTTTTACAAAGACCATTAAAAAACATTACCTTTGCACACTGTTGGCCATTGTCTGTTGTCACTAAATGGAGATTAGGATTTACACCATCTCTATGTAAGTCTATTACTAATTCTATAGAAGGATTTTCGGCAAGAACCTTTTTAATGACAGGTTCAGCTCTTTCATAAGCACCGTCACGTTGCACTTTGCCATTTACTGTGTCAAAGCTGTCAGTAATATGCAGGCATTTAATACCGTACTTTTCCTCAAGGTCCTTAGCTAATCTATTACCAGCACCTATTATACCCTCAGATATATCTTTGCTGTCAGCAAACATTTCGTGGGCGTGGGTATGAAAAATAAGAATAGTAGGCTTTTTCCCAGCATGTATCTTTAAATCAGTAGATAAAAATGAATTTACGTCAAATAAATCTGAAGTCATACCTGTCTTTTTATCTACGGCATAGTAGTTCTGTCTTAAAGTAGATAGGTTTTGCAAAGCTGATACATTTGTAATAGGTGAGGGTGTTTCCTGCAGAGTTTCTTCAATAACTAATGATGAGTCACCTATTTCGAGGAAAGAAACATTGTGGGCAACGGTTACATTGTACTTTTTGTGACCTGTAAGGAATATGGCACAGGTCACAAATATAAGAATGAAAAGCTTTTTCTTCATATTATTGAAACCTCTTTTTCATTAAAATATGAATATTTTGTAAACAAAACAAGAATGGATTACATATTTAAGAATTTAAGCTATAAAAAATCCGTATTTCACTACATTATATATAGTAGATACTCTCTATTATATTAGTGTAAAGATGGCAATATGCCTACAATAGAAAATGACAAAAAAATCTAGTAAATAGTAATAATACATAAATTTTGATAATGGGTAAAAAAAGGTACAATACTGTTGTTAAAGTGAACAAAAACAATACTTAAGAATTGTTTAAAATATGGAAAAATTTTTATTAACAATTAATTCATTGACACTTTTATTGCAAAGTGGTATCTTAATTAGTATCAGCGTGAGTACCTATATGTATCTTGTATGTTGATAATCGCTGTGAGTAATAACGGGGACTTTCAAGGTATAATATATGTATAGTATTTATGCAAAATATAAACTTTATGTGTTTAAAGGGAGGAAAAAGTTTATGAAAAAAGGTTTGTCCAAATTCATAAGCACAGTGTTAGCTGCTTGTATGATTACAACAGGCGTTGCTGTAGTACCTTTTGCTACTACTCCAGCTACTGTATATGCAGCAAGCGGAATTTCAGTCACAGAAAGTAAAGGCTGGCTTGAAAGTGCTTACATTGAATGGTCTGTTAGTGATTCATCTTACACAGGCTATAATGCTTATGTTAAGAAGTCAAGCGATTCTAGCTGGACACAGCTTGACGACCCACTTATCAGAAGATATTCTGATTGTTGGAGAGCAGACGCTGTAGGTCTTGCTGCTGGTACATACGATATGAAGGTTGTACCAATGAAGAATGGCAGTGAAGTAACAGCTGATTCTATTACTGCAACTGGTTTAACCGTTCAGGCTCACGATAGAGCCGGTGCTGCATTCTCACCAAAGTCTACTTACAAGGGTGCTGGTGCTTACAATGTAGACGGTACATTAAAGGCTGGTGCTAAGGTTATTTATGTTACACCTGCTACTGCTAAAACTGTAAAGGCTACTGTTGGTGGTGTAGAACACACTGGTTTACAGGATATTGTTTACGGTTTACAGAAAGGTACAGAAACTTCTCCTATTGATATTCGTATTGTAGGTATGATTAATGCAGACGATATGGATTCATTTGGCTCTAGTGCAGAAGGTCTTCAGATTAAAGGTAAGAGTAATTATGCTGACCTTAATTGTACTATTGAAGGTATTGGTGAAGACTCAGGTATCCATGGTTTCGGTATGCTTATCAGAAATGCTGGTAACCTTGAATTAAGAAATTTTGCAGTTATGGCTTGTTTAGATGACTCAGTTTCTCTTGATACAGGCAACTGTAATGTATGGGTTCATAACCTTGATTTATTCTATGGTCAGACTGGTGGCGACGCTGACCAGGCAAAGGGTGATGGTACTGTAGATGTTAAGGGTAAGTCAACTTATGTAACAATTTCTTACAACCATTTCTTTGATAATGGTAAGTCATCACTTTGTGGTATGAAGAGTGAAGTAACTTCTTCATTAATTACATATCACCACAACTGGTTCGACCACTCTGATTCAAGACATCCAAGAATTAGAACAATGTCTGTACATATTTACAACAACTACTTTGATGGTAATGCAAAGTATGGTGTTGGTGTAACAATGGGTGCTTCTGCTTTCGTTGAAGCAAACTACTTCAGAAATGTTTCTAAGCCAATGATGAGTTCTGGTCAGGGTTCTGATGCTTTAGGTCAGGGTACATTCTCTGGTGAAAACGGTGGTATCATTAAGGCATACAACAACAAAATGGTAAATGAAAACAGAGTATTCAGCTACTATACTCAGAATAGCCCAGCTTCAACAGGCTATGATGCTTATGAAGTAACTAGCAGAACTGCACAGGTTCCTTCAAGCGAAACAACTGAAAAGGGTGGCACTACTTACAACAACTTCGATACAGATGCTAACTTTGGTATCAATGTATCAGATGCACAGGTTGATGACCCAGCTGATGTACCTGCAAAGGTTACAACTTATGCTGGTCGTGTAAACGGTGGTGACTTCAAGTGGACATTTGATAATTCTACTGAAGATGAAAACTACTCTGTAATTACAGCTCTTAAAACTGCTGTTGTAAACTACAAGACTACTATTCAGTCTATTGGTGGTAACGGTACAGGTGCTACTGACCCAACTACAAGTGCTACAACAGAAACAACTACAAACAAAGATGGTTCAACTGAAACTACAACTAACAGTCAGGAATCTTCAACAGAAGGTACAACTACTGCTCCAGTTGAAGGTGCTCAGGTTCATAACTTTACATTAAACGGTACTAGCAGTTCTTTCTATACTATTACTGGTACATTAACATCTAGCTATGGTTCTGTAAACTACAATGGCTTAACACTTACTAAGGCATTAAAGATGGAATCTAAGACAGCTGTTAACTTCGACCCAGATGGTGTTGCTGGTACATTAACAATTGTTACTAACCCTCAGTATAGTGGTACTATTGAATTAAACGATAAGGCAATTACAATAGGTTCTGATGGTGTTGCAACAATTAGCTTAGACGGTTCTCAGTCTTACTCAATCACTAAGGGTAGTGGTTCAAACTACATCTTCTACATTGCATACACTCCAAACGGTAGTACACCTACAGTAATCAAGGGTGATGCTGATGATAGCGGTAAAGTTGACGCAGCTGATGTTACAATGATTATGGATTTTGCAGTTGGCAAGATTTCAGCTGTAACAAATGCTACAAACGCCGATGTAACAGGTGACAAGACTGTTGATGTTGACGATGCTTACAAGATTAGCCAGTTCTTAAATGGCTTAATCAAGTCTTTATAATTCGACATAAGTCGTGAAACTTTTTCCTCTCCTGCCTATGGCAGGGGAGATACTTCTAAATTTAAAAGGAGGAAATAAAAACATGATAAAATGTTTTAAGAAAGCTATCAGTAGCGTACTTGCAGCAGCTATGCTTGCAACAAGCTTTACTGCTATGCCTATAAACACTTTTGCAGCTACATCTTTTAGTACTGCAGGTGGTTGGTTTGAAACACTTTATGCTGAATGGTCTGGTAATAAGAGTGATGTTACAGGCGTTAGCTATAGTGGTACAGCAAGTGGTTCACTTACTGGCGATGATTTAACTTACCTTGTAAGACAGGACGGTTCTAATGTAAGATTAGATATTCCTGGTTTAAAGGCAGGTACATATAACTTAACTGTTACAACAAATAGTGGTACAATCACTAAGGAAAACATTAAGGTATATGAATATGATAGAAGTGGTTACGCTCACTATGATGCTCATAAGGAAGGCGTAACTGGTATTGGTGCATACAATGATGACGGTACATTAAAGTCTAATGCTGTTGTTGTTTATGTAACAGAAGAAAACAAGAATACAGTACAGCTTCCTGGTTACACTGGTAGCCAGTATCCAGCTGGTATTGGTAATATCCTTAACTACAAGTCAGAAGATGCCAACGGTGTAACTGGTGGTGGCAAGATTGATATTGTTCAGCAGCTAAGAGAAGAAGGTATTCCTCTTGATATTAGATTTGTAGGTACTATCAGAGGTGGTGACTCTAACACAAGCAACAACCCACCAGCTGAAAACATCAAAGGTCTTACTGGCTACAATACTACTACAAACGGTGGTACTAAGGGCGATAACGGTATGATGATTAGAGTATACAAGTCATCAAATGTAACAATTGAAGGTATTGGTGATGACGCAACTCTTGATGGTTGGGGTATTCAGATTATCAGCCAGACAGGTTATACAAGTCAGAGCTTTGAATTCAGAAACCTTAACTTCACAAATACTCCTGAAGATGCTATCGGTCTTGAAGGTACTTGTGCTATTTCTTCATCTCCACAGACTAAGGAATGGTTCGAAAGCAACGGTTATGCACCAATTAAGTTTAGTTGGGTACATAACAATACATTCCATCAAGGTTTCTGTAAGAACCCTGCCGAATCAGATAAGGCAGAAGGTGATGGTTCTTGTGACTGGAAGCGTGGCTATGGTTACACAATGGCTTATAACCATTATATAAACAACCATAAGACAAACCTTATTGGTTCTTCAAGTTCTAGTATTCAGTATGATGCTTCACTTCATCACAACTGGTACGAAAAGGTTGAATCAAGACAGCCATTATCAAGACAGGCTAACATCCACATTTACAATACATACTTTGACGGTGCTACTTCTTATGCTATTTCTCCAAGAGCTCATGCTTACATTTTCTCTGAAGGTAACTACTTCGGTGCTTGTAAGAACCCTGTAGACTCAGCAAAAGAAGGTTCTGCAACTGTTAAGTCTTATAATGATAGCTTTGCAGGTTGTAACGGTGCAAATGCTGCACAGCAGGTTAAAAACAAGACTGATAAGGTAAGCGACAGCAGTGGCAACCCTTATGCAGGTTTTGAAACTGGTAGCGATATGTATGAATATACAGCTACTTCACCTATTCAGGCAAAGGCAGACTGTCTTAACCTTGCAGGTGTTATGAAGACTGCATCTGAAATCAATATGGAACCTACTCCAGAGCCTATTGTATCTGAAAATCCAGATGCTTTAACTCTTCCATATGAAGTTAACTTTACTACTCCAAGTAATGCAAATTACTGGACAACAAAGACTAGTGAAACTAATTTAGCAGCTAATTCACAGTATAATATAAGCAATGCTTTAGTTACTCCTGCTGCTAAAATTACTAATACTGCAACAACTATGAAGATTAGAGATAACGGTGTTATCTTTAAGGTAAATAAAGCTGCTGATGTTACATTTACAGCAGGCTCATCAAGTGCTTACGGTATCGAACTTTACGATGCTTATGGCGAACTTAAACTCTATGTTGCTGGTGGTAAGACAGCTACTGTTTCTAACATTCCAGCAGGTGTTTATGTAATTAAGTCTGGTAACACTCAGAAGGATGGTTACCTTGAAAACTTAAAGATTGTTGCTAATGACCCTAATGCTCCAACAGTAACAGAAACTACAACAGAAGCTACAACAAAGGCTAATACTGGTGATGATGGTACTACAGAAACTACTACATCAGCACCTGTTGTTGATGACGGTTATGTATGGCATGATGATGGTGTAGATGCAAGTGGTAACGATGTTGCTGCTGCAAATTCTAACATCTTCAATATTAGTGGTAATGATACAACAAATAAGTATACTTATAACGGTGTAACTTATAATGGTGGTATTAAGATGGAATCATCTACTAACATTACAGTTAATGCCCCAGCAGATGGTGCATTAAAGTTAGTATTAAGTGCAGCTGGTTCAAGAACTATCAAGATTGATGGCGAAGAACAAGATGTAGTTGATGGTCTTAATGTATTTGATTTAACAGCTGGTACTCATACAATTACTAAGGGTACAACTAATGTTTATGTTTATGTAATGAGCTATGCAGTTGATGGTGGCGACACAACAGTTACTACAACAACTGAAACAACTACAGAAGCTACAACTAAGGAAACAACTACAAAGGATACAGAAGCTACAACTAAGGAAACAACAGAAGCTACAACAGCTGCTCCAGTTGATGGTGTAAATGTTGTTGTTGGCAATGCAATGGTTAAGAATGGTTCTGCTGTTACAGTTCCTGTTAAGTTGACAGGTATGACTGATTTAGCAGACTATAACATTACATTGACTTATGATTCAGCTGCTCTTACAGCTACTAAGGTTGAAAACGGCGACATAATCAATGACAGTATGGCTACAATTAACAGCAACATTACTGACGGTTCAGTAAGAATTGCTGGTATCAACCCTGCTGATAAAATTAACGCAGACGGTACAGTTCTTGTAAAAGTAACATTTACAGCAAACAAGGAAGGTGCAACTCCTGTTGCAATTACTGTAAATACATTAAAGGGTGCTAACCTTGCAGTTGCAAACTACACTACTTCTAATGGTACAGTAACAGTTACAGCAAACGGTGGTTCAGTTGAAACTTCAACAGAAACAACTACTACTGAAACAGATTCTACTACAGAAGCAACTACTGTTGATTACTCTGCTAAGGGTGATGTAAACAAAGACGGTAAGATTAATGAAAAGGATGCAGCCCTTATCTTGAAGTTTATTCAGGGTATCAAGGACGAAACATTCTATGATGAAGCTGCAGCAGATGCAAATGGCGACGGTGTAATCAATGCACTTGATGCTACTTGGGTATTAAACCACAAGGGTAACACTTCTAAGCCATCTACACCTGAAACTAAGACTTATACATTGACAGGTACTGATATTAATGCTACTTCTGGCACTGCTCTTACAGCAGACACAAATGTTGGTACAGAAAATATGTTCCTTGCAAAGACTGGCGTTAAGAATGCAAGTGGTTCAGTTCAGATTAGTGGTTCTAAGACAGTTCAGTTCAAACTTACTTCTGATGGTACAGTTGCATTAACAAATGCTATTTCTTCAGGTGCATATGCTAGACAGGTAGCGATTGTTAACTCAAATGGAGATACAGTTGCAACTTTAGATGTTGAAAATAAGAATGGTGCTAAGAACAATTTAAGTGCTACTTCACTTGTAGCAGGTACTTACACAATTAAGGGTGTAAATGTTGATTCAAGTGATAAATCTACAAGCGGTAGTCTTAATTCTTCTGTAAACATCGGTACAATTACAGTAACAGGTACTCTTGAACAGATTTCTGCAGAAGCAACAACAAAGACTACAGTAACTACAACAACAGAAACTACTACAGAAACAACAACAAAGGCTACTACAACAACAGAAGCTACAACAACAACTACTACTGAAGCTACTACAGAAACAACAACAGTAACTCCAGCAGGCGACATTGTAGCAACAATTAATGCAAGTGATTTAACAGCTGGCGATATTACAGCTAACACAGTAAGTGGTCAGTTCAAGCTTATTGCAGATGCAACAAACAAGTTAACAATTGAAGCAAACAGCAAGAGCTTAGATGGTTATGAATTTACTCAGAGATTAAAGACAAACGGTACTGGTGCAGTTGATAAGAGAGCAATCTCATTCACAACAACTGGTGCAGGTAATGTAATCTTCTATGCAATGAGTGGTAGTAACAAGGAAGATAGACCAGTAAACTTACTTGATGCAAGTGGTGCAACAGTAGGTACAGTAACAGTATCTGGTACAACATTAGCTAAGTATACAATTGCAATTCCAAGTGCAGGTACATACTACTTAGTATCAGGTAAGAGTGGTATCAACTTCTACTTAATTGGTACTGATGTAGCATTAGCAGACCAGAAAGCTGATGCAACAACAGAAACAACAACAGCTACTGAAACTTCAACAGAAGCAACAACAGCTACAACAACTACAAAGGCTGATGATACAACAGAAACTACTACAACAGCACCAGCTGACAAGGCATTTGCTGTAAGTGGTGACAGCTGGTCAGCTGAAAACGATAGCGTACCAACTTGGTTAAATGGTGGTAGGCTTACAACTGCAACAAACAGCAGTAGTTACAAAGCTTTCGCAGCAGAAAGTGCTAATGGTACTGCATTTACAAAGACTGTAAATGTAGCAGCTGATAGTTCAATTACTATTGATGTTGCTGATGCTTTAACAGCAAGCGTATTCATCGCTGGTAACAACAACGCAGCAAACAAGGGTGTAATTAAGGCTACATTTACTGACGAAAGTGGTACTGTAACAGATATTACTCCAGCAGATGCTAACCTTGGTGGCAGAAAGACTGCAACAACAGCTTTCGAACTTGTTGCAACTGGCAAGGGTACAATTACAGTAACTCCAGATTATAACTCATTATTATACAAGGTTACTGTTAAGTAATAAGATTTTATAGCAAAATTAGTTGATTTGGGCGAGGGTTTATAGCAAGAATAAATGAATACACAAAATATTCACAAAAAAATTGTATAAACCCTTGCAATTTTAATAAGAAAAGGGTATACTTTTATAAAGGAAATTTTTTCTAAAGGTGAGGAAAATGTTTCTATTATAAAAGAAGGAGGTTAATTATGAAATTCAGAAGTTTATTATGCTCTGTATTAGCTTCTACTATGGTTATTGGCTCTTGTGTTTGTGCTAATGCCGCTACATTTACAGCAGGTAGTGAAAATGCTACAGCAGGTAATGTAGTATCAGTACCTATTACTGTTGCTCCAAGTGCTGGAGAAACATCTACAGATGTGAACGCCTATGCTATAGCTATTAGCTATGATTCATCTGTGCTCACACCAGTGGTAAAGGGAACTGACGAAGTAGGCGACAACACTTATGCAACTGTTGGTGACAGCTTTAATAGTGGCGTGCTTACAGCTGATTTAAAAGATAATGAAACAGGCAATGATGAAGTTCTTATAGGTTGGGCTGCAGCTTCACCTGTTAATGTAACTG
>OBLO01003026.1_pt1 | contig 12437 bp, 11 predicted proteins | sample 1519401 | NCBI WGS metagenome assembly OBLO01 (sample SAMEA2602897, study PRJEB22501) | metagenome | reverse complement strand
CGGGGCACCGGCCTACAAGATCATCACCTCCGAGGACTGGTCCATCGTGTTCCCCCTGTCGGAACAGGATCTTGCCACATATAATGGAAAGGCATCCCTTACCGTGAAATTCAACGGGAGAGATCTTGAGACCTCCGGTGCTTACTCCACTGTAACTGGCGGAGATGGAAAGACTTACGGAAAACTTGATTTTTCCAAATATATGGAGCAGTTTGTATCCGACCGCTATGTAGATTTTGAGATTGTGACGGATGAGGTCCGGGGGCTTAAGATCCCGAGAAGCTCCGTCACCGATGTGACTTTCTATGTGATCCCGAAGGATTATTACGTGAGCGCAAAGAAGGATTCTTCTGATTCCTCCTCCGTCTCCCAGAGCGGCTTCCGCAAGGAGACTTACGCGGACGGAAAGACAGTGGGTGTCATCACTCCGTGTACGATCTACTATGCGGATGATGAATATTATTATGTGGATGCCGGGGAGAACAGTGAGTTAAAGGCCGGGGATTTCCTCACGAAGGATGATTCCGGCGAGCGCTACCAGATCGGAATGACCCAGTCGGTACAGGGCGTCTACAATATCAACCGCGGATATACAGTTTTCAGAAGGATCGAGATCCTTTCTTCGAATGATGAATATTACACGATCAAAAAAGGCACCGATTATGGACTGTCAGTCTACGATCACATTGTACTCGACGCCAACGCTGTGAGCGGAAACGGAATGATCATCTATCAGTAGGAGGTTTTTATCATGTCAGTCGCAGAGAATATAAAAAATGTAAGAGAACGCCTGAACGCCGCCTGCCTTCGTGCGGGAAGAGATCCAAAGGAGGTCACCCTGATCTCCGTCAGCAAGACGAAACCGGTCTCCATGTTGATGGAGGCATATGAGGCAGGAGAGCGTGATTTCGGTGAGAATAAGGTGCAGGAGATCACAGAAAAACGCCCGCAGATCCCGGAGAACGCGAAGTTTCATATGATCGGCCACCTTCAGACAAACAAGGTTGGACAGGTCATCGATAAAGTAGTCCTGATCCATTCCTGTGACAGCGTCCATCTTGCGGAAAAGATCGAGAAAGAGGCGGCAAAGCGGGGGATCATCGCAAACGTGCTTCTTGAGGTCAATGTCGCACGGGAGGAGAGCAAGTTCGGGATGTTCTTAGAGGATGTGATCCCGAACTTAAAAGAGATCCAGCAGTTTCCACATGTCTGCGTAAAGGGAATGATGACTATTGCGCCAAATGTCGAAAATGCAGAAGAAAATCGAAAATATTTTAAAGAATTATATCAATTATATGTTGACATCAAAAGTAAAAACATTGATAATGGTACTATGGGTGTGCTGTCCATGGGAATGACTGGAGACTTTGAGGTAGCTGTCGAGGAAGGCGCCACCATGATTAGAGTAGGAACCGGAATCTTTGGTTCCAGATAGATTGGAGAGAACTAGATATGAGCTTTTTAGGCAAGATTATGGATACGATGCGTCTGAACGACGATGAAGATGACGATTACTTCTTAGATGACGATTACGAAGATGAAAAACCGGCGAAAAAGAGTCTTTTTAAGAAACAGACAGCTGATGATCTGGACGATTACGAGGAGGAGAAGCCGAGATTCTTACCTCGCACTACAAACAGTAGCAAGGTCGTTCCGATGCGCCGCGGTGGTGGAATGGAAGTCTCTTTGATCAAACCGACTTCTTTGGATGACGCGAAGGAGATCTGCGATTATCTTCTTGCAGGAAAGGCCGTTGTTCTTAATATGGAAGGGATCCACACTGAGACCGCACAGCGGATCATCGATTTCACATCCGGATCCACATACTCCATGAACGGAAATCTTCAGAAGATTTCCAACTACATTTTTATCGCAACTCCGCAGTCCGTTGAACTGTCCGGTGACTTTCAGGACCTTCTTTCCGGCGGTAACTTGGACGTATCCGGACTCAACATTCATCTTTAATTTAAAGGATCTATATGGAAAAGGAAGAACAGCTTTTCAGGAAGCGGATCCAGGAACTGGCAGAAAACGCCTACTCCCGCGATATCCCGCTTCATACAGATTTTCTGACACTTGCAGAACAGACTGTCTTCCAGAATATGTCGGCTACGCTGCCGCCGGTGAAGTTCGTACTTTCCGGCGGCTTTCCGATGTCTGAAAGAAAAGTCCTGTGTTTTCTGGCATCCTATGAGGAGGAGCTTTACGCGCCGCCATTTGTCTGTTTAAAGATTGCTCCCGCGAATAAGCGTTTTGCAGAGGAACTGACGCATAGAGATTATCTTGGGGCGGTCATGAATCTTGGGATCGAGCGTTCCATGGTCGGGGACATCGTTTTACAGGACGGAATTGCCTGGGCGTTTGTCATGGAAAAGATGAGCCGTTACCTTACGGAAAATCTCACTATGATCCGCCATACGACGGTGGTGACAGAGATCACTGCAGATTTCTCTGAGCTTCCCGATCCGGAGACGGAGGAGATTTCAGGAACGGTAAGCTCTGTCCGTCTGGACTCTATCACAGCCTTGTGCGGCAGGCTTTCGAGAACAAAGGCCGCGTCCCTCATCGAGGGAGAAAAGGTGTCGGTAAACGGAGCGGTCTGTACGAATGTCTCACTGAATTTACACGGTGGGGAGATCTTATCGATCCGCGGCACTGGCAAATTCCGGTTCGGAAAGCCGGGAAATTTTACGAAAAAAGGGCGTATATCCGTCGTGGTGTATCGCTACAAATAGGAGGTTATCCTTATGATCACAGAACATGTAAACAGGATCCCCGTTCATCTCGACGGGAAGACTATTTATGATATCGTACTGGAAGATTCTTTTGATGCCCTTGAAAAGGAGATCTCTGCGCTGGGCACTGAGAAGAAAAAGATCTGCATCATTGCGGATTCCAACGTGGCTGCGTTATACCTTGATGAGGTTACGGAAATTCTTTCCGGCTGTTGCCGCGGGGTCACTTCCTACGTGTTCCCGGCAGGAGAGGAGAATAAGAACTTAAAGACCGTACAGGGAGCATATGAGCATCTGATCTTAAACCACTATGACCGAAAGGACCTTCTCGTCGCATTGGGCGGAGGCGTTACCGGTGATCTCTGCGGATTCGTCGCAGCGACTTACCTTCGCGGTGTGGATTTTGTACAGATCCCGACCACACTTCTTTCTCAGGTGGATTCCGGTATCGGCGGAAAGACCGGTGTCGATTTTGACTCCTATAAAAACATGGTGGGTGCCTTCCATATGCCAAAGCTTGTATACACGAATGTTTCCGTGCTTCGTACACTTCCGGATGATCAGTTCTCCGGAGGCATGGGGGAAGTCATCAAGCATGGTCTGATCCGTGATAAGGAATATTTTAACTGGATCGAGGCAAAGAAAGAAAAAATCCTCGCGAAGGATGCAGATACCTTAAAATTACTGATTCAGGGAAGTGATTTTATCAAGCGCGAGGTCGTTGAGATCGACCCGACGGAACAGAATGAGCGCGCGACCTTAAACTTTGGCCACACATTAGGCCATGCCATTGAGAAATTAAAGAACTTTACGATGCTTCACGGCCACTGTGTCGCTGTCGGTGCCCTGGCTGCCATGAATATCTGCAAAGAGCGCGGACTTGTAAAACAGGATGAGATCGACGCATACAAGGCACTGATGGAGTATTTCTCTATCCCGACATGCGTTTCCGGCCTTAATACGGAAGAAGTCATCGCTGCGACAAAAAATGATAAGAAGATGGAAGCCGGCGTTATCAAGTTTATTCTTTTAGACCGTGTGGGTCATGCCTATATCGACCGCACCGTCACGAAGGATGAGATGGAACGCGCCCTGGCAACTATTTTCAGATAGGAGTTTTTATGAATACCATCGGAAAACGCTACGGTGTTCTTGCCGTATGTGCCACCCTGCTCATCGCTCTGGACCAGTGGGCGAAGAGTATGGCTTATAACACGCTACGGGTCAATGGGCCGCTTGTGCTGATTAAGGGAGTCTTTGAGCTTCTGTACTCGGAAAACAGGGGCGCTGCCTTTGGAATTCTTCAGGGAAAACAGTGGTTTTTCTTCCTGGTTGCTGCGGCTGTTGTGATCGCGGTCCTTGTTTTTGTGGCAAAGCTTCCTTCCGGGAACCGGTATCTGCCGCTCTATATTTCCATGGTCCTTCTTCTTTCCGGCGCGGTCGGAAACCTGATCGACCGTGCGGTGAGAGGATTTGTGGTGGATTTCTTCTACTTCAGCCTCATCGATTTCCCGATCTTTAATGTGGCAGACTGTTATGTAGTCTGCGCGGCCGGACTTCTGATCCTTCTCATCGGCTTTTTCTATAAGGAAGATGAGCTTTCCTTCCTTTCATCGAAAAAAGGAGAATAACCAGTGAGAGAAGAATATTTTGTGACGGAGGAGACGGCGGGAGACCGGATCGATAAGTTCCTTGCGGAACAGTATGAGAATCTTTCACGCTCCTTCCTCCAGAAGCTTTTAAAATCAGGGGAAGTTATGGTAGACGGACGCCCGGTGAAGGCAAGCTATAAGGTGGCTGAGGGGGATCTGATCTCCTTCGAGGTGCCGGAGGCTGTGGAGCCGGAGATCGTGCCGGAGGATATTCCACTGGATATTTTATATGAGGACCATGATGTGATCCTTGTAAATAAGCCGAAGGGGATGGTGGTTCATCCGGCTGCTGGACATTATACGGGGACATTGGTGAATGCGCTGATGTTTCACTGTAAGGAAGACCTCTCCGGGATCAACGGAGTTCTGCGCCCGGGAATCGTCCACAGGATCGATATGGACACCACTGGCGTCATCATTGCATGCAAGAATGATCTCGCCCACAATTCCATAGCGGCACAGTTAAAAGAACATTCCATCACCCGCCGCTATCAGGCGATCGTCCACGGTGTCTTAAAAGATGAGGAGGGCGTCATCGATGCGCCAATCGGAAGAAGCCCGAAAGACAGAAAGAAGATGGCGATCAATTACAATAACGGAAAATCCGCAGTGACCCATTACAAGGTGCTCACACGGTTTAAGGATTTCACCCATATCGAGTGCCGCCTGGAGACGGGTAGAACGCACCAGATCCGCGTCCACATGGCAAGCATTGGACATCCGCTCTTGGGTGATTCCGTTTATGGTCCGGCGAAATGCCCGTATAAGCTTCAGGGGCAGACGCTGCATGCAGGGATTTTAGGGTTTGTGCATCCGCGGACGGGGGAGTATATGGAGTTTTCGGCACCGTTGCCGGAATATTTTGAGGAGCTTTTGAGAAAATTGCCGGGATAATTTTTCCCGGCTTTTTTGTGCAATAAGAAATTCCTCGAAACGTGCCAATGATGCGCACTCGCACGAGGATGTGGATTGTCGCAAGCGACCGCACTCGGCGCGAGAATGTGCCTTGGCACATTCTTGCTTATTCTGCTTTATGCATATACTGATACAAAAATTCAGAAAATTCATGGGATAACTCTTGCATATTGACTGCAATTTTTGTATAATATAGCTATCAGAAGGCTTGATGACAGAAAGGAGCTGTGGCATATGAGTGATAACCTTATTATTACGATCGGAAGAGAATGCGGAAGCGGAGGAAGACATATCGGGCAGGCATTAGCAGAAAAACTTGGTGTAAAATGTTATGACAAAGAGCTCCTGAATCTGGCCGCAAAAGAGAGCGGTCTCTGTAAAGAGCTGTTTGAGACCCACGACGAGAAGCCGGCGAGCAGTTTCTTATATTCCCTGGTAATGGATACATATTCCCTTGGATATACGAACTCTGCATATATGGATATGCCGATCAACCACAAGATCTTCCTTGCGCAGTTTGATACGATCAAAAACCTTGCGGACAAGGAATCCTGCGTAATTATCGGACGCTGTGCTGACTACGCGCTGGCTGATTATCCGAACGTGGTATCCGTATTTATTACAGCCGACGAGGACGTGAAGATCAAGACTTTGATGGAACGCCATAAGATTTCTGAGTCCCAGGCGAAGGATGTCATGATCAAGACCGATAAAAAACGTGCCAGTTACTATAACTATTATTCCAGTAAGCGCTGGGGCGATTCCAAGAGCTACGATCTCTGCATAAACAGCAGCAAGATCGGTTATGACGGAGTAGTGAAGATGATCCAGGATTTTGTGGAGATCAAGAAAGGTTATAAGAAGTAAGTGATATTAAGATTGGGCAGGGAGCAGAGTTAAATCTGTTGCCTGCCCGTTTCTTTGTGGAAAAAGGAAAGATCCCGACTATATCCCGAATGATCCAATGGAAATTGAGCATGTAGACGAATTTTTGAAGCTGATGGCAGTTTTAACGGGCGATAATCGATATGTTGATATCGTGAAGCTCGATGGAAAGGAGATTGTAAACATGTGTTTCCGGGGGCATGCCAGTGCTGGCGACGTGATCGTCGATGGCATCCTCACCTGGGATGGCGGAATCTATCTCCTGATCTTTGCGTTCTTTGCGCTGATCATCGTGAACCTGCTGCTGAAAGCGTGGGTGGACAAACGGGGAGGGTCGGAGGAATGAAAAACCGGACGATGAAATTCGTGAAAAACGGTGTCGATCGGTGGGAGGTCTGCTGAAATGAAAAACCTGAAGATGAAATCGGCGCGGGCGGCGCTGGACGAACTGTTCTGGGAGGAGCCGTGAACCTGGCTTCAAAAACGTTTGAAATGAAGGAAAAGACTCCTGAGGATGAAAGAGAAGAAGCGAATTTGATTGATTAGAGCGCGGATTGATGTATGGTGACAAAATGGAGAAGATCAGATTTCAGATATGTGAAAAGGAGCTTACGCTGTATCCGGCGCAGGGAGAAAACCGGCCACTGATCGTTTTCAATACGGTGATGGGAGACGGGGAAGAGCTTGCGCAGGCGCTGCGGGCGATGGATGCGCCGGACTGCAATCTGCTGGTGGTCGGAAAGCTTCAGTGGTATCACGATATGACGCCGTGGAGTTGTCCGCCGCTGTCGAAGCGGGGGCCGACTGCTACGGGAGGAGCGGATGCCTATCTGGAGACATTGGCGTCGGAAATCGTGCCGGCAGCCAGGAAAAAAATCCGGGGAAGCGCGCCGTACGTCGGCATCGCCGGGTACTCGCTGGCTGGGCTTTTTGCGCTCTATGCGATGTACCGCTGCGACTGCTTCGCGTGGGTGGCCAGCATGTCCGGCTCCCTGTGGTTTCCGAAGTTCCGGGAATACGTGCTTCGGCATGAACTGATGCGGCAACCGGAGATGCTCTACATGTCGCTAGGGGATGCCGAGGCGAAGACGAAGCATGCGGTACTGAAAACCGTGCAGGAAAATACAGAGGCGATCGTCAGGCACTATCAGGAGGTCGGCGTGAATGTGCGCTGGGAGCTGAACCCCGGAAATCACTTCCGGGACGTGGCGATGCGAAGCGCAAAAGGTATCAAGGCGATACTGGAAGCGTGAAGAATGAACTGCGTTTATAAAGAATGGCATCGAAAACGTAACCGATTTCGATACCATTTGGGCATAAAGTAGAGCTGCCGCCCAGCAAAAAATATTTGCTAATGCGACAGCCCCTAATAATATTGAATATAAATTTGGTAATTATTCCACCGTCACAGATTTCGCCAGATTTCTCGGCTGATCCACATCGAGGCCTTTCTGGACGGAAGCGTAGTAGGCGATGAGCTGGAGAACGACGGCGATCGGGAATACGGTGAATTTATCATCTTCCTTCGGGATGCGGATGATCACATCGGCGATTCCCTCGTCGACAGCGGTATCTTCCGTTACAAGGAGTACCACATAGGCACCTCTCGCCTTTACCTCACGGATGTTGGAGATGGTCTTCGCGAAGATGTGTTTCTGGGTCGCGATGGCGATCACCGGGACATGGTCTGTGATCAGGGCGATGGTTCCGTGCTTTAATTCACCTGCTGCGTAAGCCTCCGCGTGGATGTAGGAGATCTCCTTTAACTTTAACGCGCCTTCCAAGGAGAACGCGTAGTCCATGCCGCGGCCGATAAAGAACACATCCGGGTAATTCACGATGTGGGTGACGATCTCATTGATCGTATTCTCATCGCGGATCATGGTCTCCATGGCGGAAGCGCAGTTTAAGAGATCACTCATGAACTGCTCTGCATGTTCCTCCGTGTATACGCCGCGTACAAGTGCCATACGGCAGAAGAGAAGATAGAGAGCAGCGATCTGTACCGTGTAGGCTTTTGTGCTCGCCACGGCGATCTCAGGGCCTCCATGGGTATAGATCACGTAGTCGCTCTCGCGGGCGATCGTGGATCCCTTTACGTTTACAACTGAAATTACAGTGGAACCGCATTCCCTTGCGAGTCGGAGTGCCGCCAGGGTATCGATGGTCTCGCCGGACTGGGAGATCACGATGGTGAGGGTCGAGTCATCGATCAGCGGCTCCTCGTAGCGGAACTCAGAGGCGATGGACACGGTCACCGGAATTCTGAGGCGCGGCTCAATGAGGGCTCTCGCCACCATTCCCGCATGCATGGCAGTTCCGCAGGCGATGACACGGATATTTGTGATCCGCTTTAAGAGCTCATCCGGGATCTTCTCATCGGAGAGGTCCGGAAGACCTTTTGTGAGGCGCGGAAGAATCGTCTTTTTTAATACTTCCGGCTGCTCGTGGATCTCCTTCATCATGAAATGCGGGAAGCCGTTCTTCATGGCTGCGTCCGTGTTCCAGGATGCCTCGAGGATCTCCGGCTCCACCTTTGTACCGTCAAGCTCGTAGAGGCTCGCGTGGTAGGCGGTGAGCTGTACGATCTTTCCTTCCGGGACAACAAAGTATTTTTTTGAGTACGGAAGAAGAGCCGTCAGGTCAGAGGCGATCATGGCTCCGGAAGCTGTGTAAGCGGCTACAAGCGGGCTTACGTTTCTCACTGCATAAACTTCACCCGGGCGGTCCTCAAACATGATACAGAAGGCGTAGGAACCTTCCAGCTGTCTTAAGAACTCATGGATGGAGGAGAACGGGTCACCGTTGTAGATCTCGTTTAAGGTCGCAGCGGCAACTTCCGTGTCTGTCTGGGAATGGAGCTTTCCCTCCAGGTGGTATTTTGCTGTCAGGGCATGGTAGTTCTCGATGATGCCGTTATGGATCATCGTCACTTTTCCTGCCACATGCGGATGGGCATTCTCACTTGTCACGCCGCCGTGGGTCGCCCAGCGGGTGTGGCCGATTCCGCAATGGGAAACGATGGGATCTTCCTCGCATACTTTGCGCAAGGCAGCAACTTTTCCGACTTTTTTGATAAAGTGGATTTTTGAGTTCTCGTCAAATAAAGCGATTCCCGCGCTGTCGTAACCGCGGTACTCAAGCTGGGTGAGACCATTGAGCAGTACTGTCTGCGCGTCTAAAGGACCGCAGTATCCGATAATTCCACACATATATTTTCATCTCCAGTTTTTCGTTATGTAATATTAGACTATGTTTCACGCGGTATCATGCTATCTTGAGGTCCCCTGCGGGACCTTCCTAATGTTCAGAAGGGACGCAGAAACCTTCCTGTAAGCAAGCTTACGGGACATTCCTGTATCCCCCCTGGCGACTGCACGAGCCAACTTGTTACGATTATAGTATTAAATGGCTGGAAAGTCAATCCGCGCCTGTTTCCAATGGCAAAATTAAGAAAGTTTTAAATAACTTTCCTTCCTCTATATGTTATACTAACTCCGTTATATTTACATAATGCAGGAGATGTACGCTCGAAAATGAAGTTGAACGACCATTTAGATTTTCATAAATTACCTTTTGATAAAGAAAAGATCCGCGAGCAGGTGGAGAAGATCGCCGCGGACTGCATGCACTGGGTGACAGGCAGGCAGAATGCGAGACCGCTTTTAGCGATGGTTTTATGTACCTGTATCGCGTTTTCCGCCATGCTTCCCTATATTCCGGTGATCGCCCCGGCGGAGACCAGCACGGAGCGGATCTATGAGCCGGAGACCGTCGATATTCTCGAGGATCCTACAGAAAATACGACGGATGAGACCACAGCGGAGATCGATCCGGATGCACCGGCTCCATATAAATTAAACTTTTCGAACATGTACGAGGAGGGATCGGAGACCAGCTATGCGGAGATCCTGATGAAGGAATTGATCCAGAAGGACTCCAAGTGGTTTGCCGCGATCTATGACATGGCAAACAAAGCTCCGGCAAAGATTGCCCCGTCCTTTGGCCGCAAGGCGTCCTCTGTTCTCGGACAGTATAACCCGACCTCGAAGACTCAGGATAAGAACAATCCGGCTTCCTGGTATGTGGAGCATTTTAAGAATGTCAAGGTTACGTTTTACAACGGCGACGGCGAGGTCACGTCCGCAGTGTCAAATGCCCAGGATATTCTTTCCATGGCAAGTGTTTATGCGTTTTATAACGGGATCACGGATCTTGACACGATCCGCACCTATGTGAATGACCTCTGGACGAAGTCCCATTCCTACCAGGCATCCCTTGGAAATGTCTATTACTGCGACGGCTGCGTGGATCCGAACGCGTCTGCGGAAGAGGGAGATTCCGAGCTGGAAGGCGAGGATACCTTTGTATCCGGACGAAATATCGACACGGAGATCCGAACAGACGCAGGCGATGAGGTCATCGACCAGGCCGGAGATACGGTTTCTGTAAACGGCGAGAGCCACAGTGATGGTTCCACCGCATCAGGTTCCGCCCAGGATTCCTCCGCACATACGTCCATGGTGGCTGAAACAACGACAGTTCCTCCGTCGGCTGCAAACCATACAGAAGGTGCCGAGACGAAAGAATCCACTACAAGCGCCCTGGATTCCCTGGCTGAGACGGCTGAAAGCGTGATCCAGGAGACCACAAAGAAAGCGACGATCATCCGCGTGGAGGATAAGACCGAGGCAGCCACGAAAGCTCCGGAGGCGGAAGCTTCAACGACTGCAGCACCGACAACGAAAGAGGAGACGGTTCGCGAAACCACTGCTCCTTCCACGGAAGGAACGGAAGAGACTTCAGTGAAGGTCATCCGAGTCGGCAGCAATGAAGAAGCGGACCATGAATATTCCGGTTATGCTGTCCGGGCGGCAGCGGAAGAGCAGAATGCGGAGACATTCCTTTTAGAGCCGGAAACGGCGGCAGGAAGTGAAGCAGTCAGTGAAACCGGTGGTCTGGAACAGGCAGCCGAAGTAGAGGAGAGCGCTGCCAACGGATATAGCGTCCATACGGCGGCTGCATCCCATGCACTAATCTGTCCCGGACATATCGATCTGAAGATCTCAGCGACCATCCGCACACTCAACGAAAATTCAAATCTTTACAGTGTCGATGACACAGGAAACACTGTGGGAGAGACGGAGTCCGTATCCGCGGACGGAACCGGCTGGGAAGGCTGGAACCGCAGAATGATGTCCTTTGTAAGCCATATCAACCGCCAGGACTGGACAGAGACATATGGGCTCAACGTAGTCGTGGAGGGCACGAGAGCGCCGCTCTCAACGACGGAGATTGACTCCTACATGAGCAGACTTCCAAAAGATACTTCAGAGACGAGAAAGAATATTATCCGGTACGCCCTTCAGTCTGTCGGAAAAGTTCCGTATTACTGGGGTGGAAAGGCCAGCGCCCAGAATTATACTGGCAACAATTTCGGTTCCGTCACGATCCCGGACCACAAGGGACGTATCTTAAAGGGACTCGACTGCTCCGGATGGGTCAACTGGGTATACTGGTCCGTCACAGGAACGCATCTGCCGTATGAGGGCACAGAGGGCTTAAGGACTCTTGGACGGCAGGTAAGACGTCAGGATTTGAAGCCGGGCGATATTGTGGTAATCACGGGATCCACGCCGCATGTTATCATGTTCCTCGGATTTACCTCAAACGGACAGATCCAGTGTGTCCATGAGACGGGTTCCGCGAACAATGTCACAATTGGCGTGATGAACGCGAACTGGCCGTATTATAGAAATCTGCTGGATTAATGGAATGTAGTTCTGGGAATTAACCGATTTGTCTGGTTCTGGGGACTAAAAAGTAATTTTAAATAATTTGATCTGTATGAAATTGATTTGATGATTGTGATGAACATTTTTGTGCGGATCATGTGCAGCACCTTCTTTACAGCACATCAGGGGTCTAGAAAGACTGGAATGCGGCTGGAGAGAAGGTGCTTGCTTTAGTTGCCGATAACGAAAGTGAAGAAAAAGAATTAATAAAAATTGAATCGAGGCAGTTCTGCGCTGATAATTGGATACGCTGAAGAAAATATGGCGGGGGGGGGGTGGGAGGAAAAAATTTTTTTTTTTTTTTATAAAAAAAAAAATAAAAAAAAAAATAAAAAAAAAAAAAAAAAATAAAAAATATAAAAAAATTAAAAAAAAGAATTTAAAAAAAAAAAAATAATATAATAAATATAAAAAAAAAAAAAAAAAAAAGGACAGGTGCAACGCAAGAAGACACA
>OBLO01003024.1_pt1 | contig 12441 bp, 6 predicted proteins | sample 1519401 | NCBI WGS metagenome assembly OBLO01 (sample SAMEA2602897, study PRJEB22501) | metagenome | reverse complement strand
TACACCAATCTTCGCGGTTTCCACTGGAATATCAAGGGACATAATTTCTTTGTACTCCACAATCAATTCGAAAAGATGTATGATGACACGGCTGAAAAGGTGGATGAAATCGCAGAACGTATCTTGATGCTGGGTGGTACTCCTGCCAATAAATTCAGCGATTATCTAAAAGTAGCAAATGTGAATGAAGTGGATAAGGTAAGCAACGGAGACGAAGCATTGAATAATATCCTTCAGTCTATCAGCTATCTGATTGGTGAAGAACGTAAGATCTTATCTATCGCTTCTCAAGCCGGAGACGAAGTAACCGTTTCGATGATGAGCGATTATCTGAAAGAACAGGAAAAATTGGTTTGGATGTTGGTTGCTTATAGTAGCAAGTAATTGAAATAAAAGGTTTAGGTTTTAGGTGAGAAAGAGAGGATATTTCCGCAAAAGGAATATTCTCTCTTTTTTATTAAGAGAAAACGAAACAGGAAATCTCTTAATATAGATATTAATAAAAATTACTCCACTAAAATAACATTCTGCAACCTAATATCATTAGAAGCAGCACCAATCATAAGATGGAAATTTCCAGACTCTACTACTTTCTTCAAAGTATAGTTAACCAAGAAAAAGTCCTCCTCTGTCAAAACAAAAGTAACTTTTTTCTCTTCTCCTTTTTTCAAATGGAAACGTTCAAAATGTTTCAACTGTTTCATCGGCTGAACAACTGATGCATATTCATCTCTCATATAAAGTTGTGATACTTCTTCGCCATCATACTTCCCTGTATTCTTTACTTTAAATGAGACTTCAAAACAACGAGCAGATTTCTGCACTACCTGCAAATCAGAATATTCAAAAGTGGTATAACTCATCCCATAACCAAAGCTATATAACGGAGAAGATGACACTTCCACATAATCATGATTCCGAGGAGCTTTCTGATTATAATAAACCGGAATCTGACCTACAGAACGCGGAACGGAGATTGGCAAACGTCCAGAAGGATTATAATCTCCAAAGAGAACATCCGCTATGGCATTTCCACCCTCCTGCCCCGGATAGTAAGCAGTCAGTAGTGCATCAGCATATTCCGAAGCCCAATTCTTTTCTAAAGGACGACCTTCAATATAAACGACAATCAAAGGCTTACCTGTCTTTTGCAAAGATTCCAATAGTTCTTGTTGTCTACCAAGTAAGGATAAACTGGCACGGTCAAATCCTTCTCCACACTCCATATCACTTACACTACCCTCTTCAGCTACAGCCGCACCTGTTTCTTTATAGCTCGTTTTAAAATCACGGGCACTGGAACCACCCACAACCACAATTACAACTTCGGAGCGACGGGCAGCTTCAATTGCTTGTTCTATCTCATTCACTGTAGTATCACGAATAGCACAGCCTCGTACATATTCCACACGAGAAGGAGATAATTTTGTTATAATTCCATCAAGAACAGTTTTCACGTTACTATCTTCCTGCGGAGCTGTATAGTCCCCTAACATATTATATCGATTGTCAGCATTAGGGCCAATTACCGCCACCTTATTTATCATCTTGCTTAAAGGAAGAATTGAATTCTCATTTTTGAGAAGTGTTATGGAAGACTGTGCGATTTTACGTGCCAGTTCGATATGTTCTTTACGGCGTACTGTTTTAGCAGCAATTTTCGGATCCACATAAGGATGCTCAAACAAGCCCATCTCAAACTTCATCCGTAACACCCGGCAGACAGCCGTATCAATCACAGTCTTATCCATTTGTCCGGATTGAACTGCATGACAAAGGTTGGTATAAGCATCCCCACCCAAGTCAACATCAACGCCAGCCATTACAGATTGTATGGCTGCATTCTCTTTGGTTGGAGCAACAAAGTGGCTTTCGTGAATCCCTTCAATACTATATAAATCGGAAACTACAAAGCCGCGAAACTTCCATTCATTACGCAAGAGTTGAGTCAGCAAATAATGGTTCGACGTACAAGGTGTCCCATCTATCGAATTGTATGAAGTCATTACAGACAATGCCCCTGCATCTATTGCCTTACGAAAAGGAGGAAGAAAATTCTGATGCAAATCACGAATACCCACTGAAGCATAATTACCATTCTGTCCACCCTCCGGCACAGCGTATGCCAGAAAATGTTTCAAGGTAGCTATGGTAGCGTATTTTTGTGATAGATTACCTCCACCTAAACCGTCAACCATAGACGCCCCTAAAGTCCCGCTTAATACCGGATCTTCCCCAAATGTTTCTTCCACGCGGGACCAACGGGGATCACGGGTCAGATCAAGTACGGGACCGTAACTAATATGCCCACCTTGGGAACGAATTTCTTTAGCGATAACTTGACCAACTTCTTTTACTAACTCCGGTGACCAGGTAGCTGCCATTCCGATACCCGTAGGAAAAACAGTAGCACCAATTGCCATGTGCCCATGAGGGGCTTCTTCTGCTAAAAACATCGGAATTCCCAAACGGGTATTCTCCATCACATATTTTTGCAATGCATTCCCTGCTTTTGCTGCCATCTCGGAATTAAGTCCATTTGCCAGAGTTTTTTTTGTCCACGGGTCTGCACGATAAGTCGCCCAAAGCATTCCGGCATTTCTTTCTTTAATCAATTGCTTGAACTTTCCGGAAGGATGAACCTCACTACCATGGATTTCATACATTTCCCAACCTAAAGGACAAAGTAACTGACCGACCTTTTCTTCTAAAGTCATGCGGGAAAGTAAGTCTGAAAGTCTTACATCTATTGAAAAACTGGGATCTTTGTAAGCAGGTAACGAGGGAGGAGATTGAGTAAACCCCAAAGTACATACCATCTGTACTATCACCAAAATATACAATCGTTTTATCATAATGTTATATACAGTAAAATGACTCAATTAATTTATAGTGTATTTCTTCTAATCTTTCAAATAGAGATATTCAACCCTACTTACCCATTTCCCCTTCAAATATAACTGTATGTACAGGCTGATGAGCATCATTTGTTATCAACTTGACCTTTGCATCCAATAGATGGTTTGAAGATGATACATTTAATTCAAACAGAACCTCCAGACACTCATTTTGCTTCAAAACCTTTTCACCCCGGATATTAGTAGAAACAAATTCTGGACATTCTATTTTGCGGATAATAAGAGGATTCGCCCCTTCATTAGTAACTTTAACTTTTCTCTGAATATGCTTTTTTAATGAGATATTCCCAAAATTAAAATAAGATTGTGAACACTTCATCCGGGGAGCAGTTGCCGTGCTTACTTTTCTCATATCATCAATCACTGTACCAAAGATTTGTATAGGAGAACTGTGTACGGAATTGGCACTAATAATAATCTTATCTTTAAATGTACCGTAAAAGCCTTTTAAAGGAGAAGCTGTTATTTTTATAGTCGCACAAGATCGACCTTGAAGAGATGATGGCATAGATATCGACAAACATCCACTCTTATCCAACAGCGAGTATGACAACCTGACCATTTTATCCGATCGGTTATAGATTCTAATTTCCAATTGTTTTGGCCTCCCATTATGCTGTAACAAATCATAAGATAGAGTCATTCGGTCTGCCAGAATATCTGATGATAAAGAATAAGGATATTCATCCTCTATACGATTCATTGTATTTATCGTACCTTTTACCCAAAGAGTATTGACACTTTGCCCTGAATTAGAAACAACCCTTATACTCTTAGAGAAAAAGTTTGTTCGCCCTTTAGGATCGAAAGTTACGGTAATAGTGCCTGTATGCCCTGGTTTTACAGGTTGTTTACTATAAACAGGAATGGCACACCCACAAGTTGAAATCACTTCTTCAATCACAACAGGAGAAGTATGTATATTAGTAAAATGAAAAGTATGACTCACTTTGCCTTCTACTTCCTGAATATTACCAAAATTCCAAGTAGTAGTATCAAAACGTAATACAGTTTTTCCCTGTTGTTGAGCACATACGCCAACAATAGAGCACAGTAAAACGATCAAAGCTGACATAAAACGTTTCATCATCATTTCTTTAAGTTAATATTGGGAGTTACGTAAAAACACAATAACTCCCAATATAAAATCACATTTTAATTATCTTGAGGCAAATCATTGAATTCTGCATTCCAAATGATATTTGCCGAAGCAGGGAAAGTTAAATCACGCCCATTGCCCGAACTGTCCTTCAATGTATTTCCTTCTCCTTCATCCAATTTCCAATAGCCATATAAGTCCGACGAAGATGGAGAAGCTATTGTACGCAAGTTAGCTTTTACTTCTTCCGCCGTCAGACACTTCTTCCACATACGAATATCAGAAATCAGACCATCAAAATACATACTTGAACTTGTATTACCAAACTGAATACCAGTCAACGTATATCCCACCTTGAATCTTTGAGAAGAGGATGGTCCCCAACGTTTAGTAGGTTTTGCAGAAGCAACTTCCTCACCGTTAATATATAAACGATAAGCAACCTCAGTATTCTGGCCCGTTTTTGTTCCGTCACAAGTAATAGTCAACCTTACCCATTGATTAGCCGGCAACGTTATATTTTGATTAGCCAATGTCAAGTCACATTGACGATTACCAATATTAGACGCTCCCGTTGCACCGGTCACACGTAGTTCACAACCACTAAAAACCTCATTATTATTGTTGGTATCCTTACCACGCCATGTACCTATATAATTAGTTCCACTGTGCCAATTATATGGATATACAAGCATTTCAAACGTATGTGTATTATCTTCAATCGTAACTACTTCATCATTTGCGAAACTTAACGTACGATACATATCCGTTGAATAAGAACTCATATTCAATCCCGGTATATAATCCAATTCCCCATCAATGCTAATCGTAAAATAAGAAACAGAACGAGTGTCCGTTACAAATTGTCCTACACACGTTTCATCTATTGTTGCAACAATAGGAAGCAAATATTCTTCACCTTCCACCAAACCGAACAATGATGAAAACTTAACTGATAAGGAATTGGATTCTTGCTGTCCTGCCTTCACTATCGCATTTTTAGCTTGCAACTCATAGACAAAAGCGGGCATCATCTTATAAGACGTGTTATTTGCAGCGTTATAAGCCTCTACCATACTTTCGTCCACGGCAATGTCACACAATAAAGTAGTAGCAGCAGGTTTATCCAGTTTGATAGTATAATCATAAACATAGCTTCCTGCATCCAGTATCTCCCTATAATCAATAGAAACAGGTCCTGCTTCCGACTGTGGCATCTCTATTGTCGGCAATTCAATAAAATCATTGTCATCATCCGAACAGGATGTGAATCCTACTCCTCCCAATAAAACAAGCAAAAGGAGAGTTAATCTATTTATATTGTTTTTCATTATCATACAGTCTATTCATTTATTATTACCTTATTCAAGACATTTATTCGTATCATCATAAGTCCAGTCAATCGTGATTCCATTCTTATAACTGATATCACGCTTTGACGGAGATAAATCATAGAAAGTAGTTCCTTCTCCTTCATTCATTCTCCAATAAGACACAAGCCCATTGGTAGAAGGGTCTACCCCACATACATTTGCTTTAATTTCACGAGCAGACAAAGGACGAGTCCAAAGACGCATCTCACTCAAACGACCATAAAACAATTGTGAAGATTGATAACCTTTTGAAGGCATACCGATCTGTACTCCATAAAGCGCATATTCATACGGAGCAACTGTCATTGAGTTATCTTTCTCTCCATTGATATACAATGTCAACGTACTGCCGTCATTTACCAAGGCAACAGCATACCAGGTATTTAAAGCAAAGCGAGTATTCGATGACATTTTACCCTGTTTAGTTGTTACATGCAGCTGGTTCGGCTCATCCGTTCCTTCACCAAAACGAAGCAGGTTCTGGTCACATTTAAAGCCCCCATCATCAATTGCTCCCCCTTCTACAGACGCCTCACTACCTCCAAATGAGCAAACACGGGTAGTACCGGAAGCTCCGGAAGAACGGAATTGAGTGGCATAAATCTTCACTTCCCATGTATAAGTAGGCAAAGAAGGAATAGGATCCGGAAGCAAAAATTGATAAGCCATAGAAGCCTGTCCTACATACGGAGCATGGAAACGCAATGTTCGAGATACTTTCAGGAAAATAGTACGCCCTGCTTCTATAATATCCAAATCTCCCGTCGCACTTTTTATGGTAACCGGTATCAAATAAACACGTCCCGGAACAAATTCCGAATCATCGGCAATTGAAAGAGAGGCAGCAGAAGAAATTGCCTGTCCTGCTGAAATCGTAACCTCCGGATTTTCAAATGTATATGATTTATCCGGAATGGGATAATAATTGGTTCCCATTTCCTCATTATAAGTATCAACCAGACTTGCATCAACAGCCAGATTCACCTGAATATCCGATTCAACGCGAGAAGTTGAAGTCACAGAAACAGCATACGCAGATGGAAATCCATCAATGGCAAACTTTACCAATCTATCCGAAGATGTTCCGGTCATTAACAACCCGTCACCTTTTTGAGCGGCTTCCTGGCATCCCTGCAGCATAAAAGAAGCTATTCCTATCAAAGCAGCTCCCCATATCTTTTTTATATTATTCAATGTTTTCATACCTTGCATACAAATTTAAAATTCATCCATTTTCTTCTTCCGTTTCTTGTTTAGTAGACTGTTGTACAGGCTTTCCGGCAGGATTTTGTTCCTGAATACCACGTCGAAGGCTATAATAAGGAATAGCGGCTTTCTCTTTATCACCTATAGCCTGATTAGCAGGACGAGTGGTATTGTATTCATATTCAAAATAATATCCACCGAATCCGCCTTTTCGTCCTTGTGTAGGATTCCAGCGTGCCATACCTATTACAGAATAGATTGGATTGCCCCATGAATCTACTTTATTTCCATCGGCTTCCGTAAATTCGACTCCACCATTCTGCCAGTACCATCCCATTTGTTCCGTAGCAACGAATTTTTCAGGAGGACACCAGCTGCTAAGCTGGTCAAATTTAGATTGCAAACTTTGAGCACTACCGGTGGTGTAACATTGTCGTACAAAATAATCGACATAAGGTTCTGTTTCCTTAGGAGGCAGCTGATTATAGAAGTCAACAATTAATAATTTGCCTGTACCCGATTGAGGACCGAAATAATTTCCCAATACCTTTATAAACTTTGTAAAGTTATCATTTTGCAACCAGTCGCCTTCCGGTTCGTAGTCCAAGTCCAAACCATCCAGATCATTACGCAACACACATCTCGCAAGATGCAAAGCATAAGCCTCGATACCTGCGTCGGTTTTAGGAAACTCCGTACTTCCAATACGGCAAATCGTACACATCACAACGCGAGTCCCCTTTACTGTACGGATATAATTCATTTCCTCATAAGCAGTCGGCAAATAACGCTCGTTATAATAACTCGTTTCTACATAAGCCGGATTGTTGGAAGGAATACCTGACCACAGACTGACAATGTCCAGACTATCCGGCAGACCAGTGAAATGAAGCCCCTGCGAAGGAGATGCTTCTGAAGTATAACCGGCATACCAGCCGAAACAAATAGCATGATCTGTTTTCTTATATTCACGCAGGTTCTGATAATATTCTTCATTATAAGTATTAGCTGCCTGTATAACTTCAGGTTCAATATCCGTATCACAACCACTCACAACAAATGTCAAGAGACAGGTGAACAAAAAATATACATAATTTCTTTTCATATTTTGCATTATTTAAGTAACCAATTATTTATTAGGCACATCCCACCACAATCTGACACCCGGGTTATCTACGCCACCTAAAAGTGTGATGCCTTTATCCAACTCTGTTCTATTCGTATTATATTCCGATTCCGGATAAGGTAATCTGCGGATTTGTATATTTGTGTCTACAGAACCTCCGGAACTTTCGTTCACAACAACCGGAAATACTTTCGGGTAACCGGTACGGCGGAACTCTGTCCATGCCTCTTGTCCCACCGGATAAAGAGCAATATACTTTTGAGTAATGATTTGTTCCAGATTTGTTTTAAAATCTCCCGATTCATCCCAAGCGATAGAAACAGTCCCCAAAGCATCCATGGAATGAGATGATGTCACCGGATCCTCATAATTGGCAGGCACGTATCCACCCGCCGCAGTTCTTGTCAGATACGCGTCAGCTCCTGATACACCATGTTCATCAAAAGACATTCTTATTCCATCTTCATAATACTTTTTAGCATCGGCATTCGTTCCCCAACGCAAAGCATATTCCGCCAACAAGAAATATGATTCAGATGAACGCATCCACACTACATTGGAAGTAGCGGTTGCCTGTGGTTCGGCAAAGATTCCTGTTATATATTTATCCTTACTTACGTCCTTTGACATTCCGGCTCTTATACCCCGATATTTTCCACCCGTACCTGCCTCGAAGTAAGCAGAAAGTCGTGGATCCTGATAACCATTCATGTATGAATCCAGCGTCGCTCCCATACAAATATCATCCCATCCTTTCAGAATATACAGAGGACTTTCATAAGTCGCTATCGGAGTAATATGCTGAAGTTCTGCTAAATCAGACTTCACATTCATCAATCCATAACTATTGCCAATAGCCAGTTGGGCTTCACTTTTTGCCTTTGTTTCATCCACATAGGCAAGATGCAATGCAAGACGCAAACGAAGTGAATTGGCAAACTTTATCCAAGATGTAACATCACCGTTGAACACACAATCCCATGATGACAAAACTTTACTTCCGGATGCAGCATAACTATCCAAGTTATTGATAGCTCCATCCAATTCTTCAAAGAATCTGTAATAAACATCCTTTTGCGAATCATAAGGCACTTCTTTTGAAACTCCAAAATTCAAATAAGGAATAGGCCCATAGGTATCTGTCACACGGTGCATTGCCGCTACTTTCAGAATCTGCGCCATAGAAAACCGGGGATCTTCGTCATTGTTAATCGCTTTTCTTATTTCACGCCAGGCATTCATAGTCGTCAGGTAATTGGTAGTGAACATATCACCATACCAACTTCTTTTATCCCAATTGTAACGACCGGCAGAATTGATACTGGGAGCAGGAAAACCAAAATAGCCGACATAACCATCTCCACCCATCACTTCCACAGTCTGATATCTGTCCGAACCGATATTAAGTCCCGGTTGTGCTACCACCAGTACGTTCTGCTCCATCTGTAAAAGAAGAGAACCTGTTCTCACATTATCCCAATCCGTCATCTCATCGGTTGCTTCATTAGGATTGGTATTGTACTCCAGAAAATTCTTCGTACAACCTACATTTATCATGATTACTCCAAGGAGTAAGTAGTAGTTCCTTACTTTAAAAAACTTACGTATGTTCATCATTATTTTTTTTAAAGGTTATCCAATTAGAAAGAAATCTTTGCAGAAAATCCCATCGATCTCAAACTCGGTTGCATGAAATAGTCCATACCCTGGTTATAAGTACCTGTACTTGCAGTAGATTCCGGGTCAAATGGAGCCTTACAATACAGCATCCATAAATTACGTCCTACAAAGGACACATTCAATCCAGAAATCCATTTACACCATTTATTGATCGGAATATCATATCCCAATGTCAATTCTCCCAAACGAACATTCGTCATACTATATACATACATAGAACCTACATAACCTGTACCATTAGCTCCGATAGTCTGATACCATGTCTGGGCATCAATCATCTGACCGTTTACTTTCACGCCACCATTATCCCGCGCTTCTGCCGATGTTTTAGACACTCCATAATAGTCCATTACAGCTTGAGTGGCAGAAACTCCGATACCACCTACACGGGCATTCAACATAAATCCGAGACTGATTCCTTTCCAATTAAATTCATTTCTCCAGCTAAGAGTATATTTCGGATTGGTATTACCAGCATAGACATAATTATTCTTATCTGTTTCCAATGTACCCGTCATTGAATTCATCCAGATATGTCCATGCTCATCAGTTCTCATTGTATTCACATATACATCTCCCATAGAGCCCCCTACTGTTAGCCGTTGTTTGGCACCGCCTAATGAATAAACATCCATTTCGTCCAGATGTACTGTCACTCCCAACTCTTCATTTGTATATTCAGGGAGTAATTGGTCAATGCGGTTTCTGTTGAGCGACCATAGTAAAGTTGTTTTCCAATCTACAGGCCCTATATTCTGTTTAAAGCCAAGAGCTAACTCAATACCTTTATTCGTTACTTTACCTGCATTTACATATAATTTAGAATATCCGGTTGTTGTAGAAATTTCCGGACTGAAGAGCTGATTCTCCGTATATGTCTTATAAGCTGTCACGTCCAGTGTCAGTTTATTATCAAACAGACCTAAATTAAATCCTCCTTCCCATGAATGAGTTCTCTCCGGTTTAAGGTCTTTTATCGGGAAATAAGAAGTGGTATTCAATCCTCCCAACACTGCGTACGTAGTGATAGCTCTGAATCTTTCCGGTGCATTACCCACCTCACTATATGAAAGGCGAACCTTTGCATAAGAAAGAATGTTAGATTTCATTGTAAACATATTAGTCAGAATTGCTGAAGCACCGATAGAAGGATATAATATGGAAGAATGGTTTGTTCCTGCCAAAGCAGATATCCAGTCATTACGTAACGAACCATCTACATAAACCATGCCCTTATATCCTAATGAGAATGTTCCGAATAAAGAATTGGTACGGTCGTGATAGTTCGTATTTTTATAGGTTAATTTACCGGAAACATTCGCATTGTTAGAAGTAAACAGATTAGGAATGGTCAGTAATCCTCCTCCAAAATTAAGCTCCTTATAATCCAAATCCAATAAACTGGCACCTAAAGATGCTGTCAGATTCCATGTGTCGTGATAGAAATATTTATTGATATTCAACATGGCATCCGCATATATCTGACTGGTATTCTTGTTCGATTGCACGTATGCTCCTTTATCCGAGTTTTCAGCAATCACATTCAAAGTGGAAGCATACATTTTCTTTTCCGAGTTGATAGTTTCCTTATCCAGTTTCACGCGTCCGGAAACATTCAACCAATCTGTTATCGTATATTTTAGTGAACCGCTTGCCAGAAAACGGTCTTTCTTGTTGGTATACATATTCCGGTTCGTAATCCAGTAAGGATTCTGCATGGATAATCCATTTTCTTTCAATGGCCAAAACTGTGTTTTTATGTTACGGTCTACATCATATCGTTCATAATACTGATATTTCGAGAAATCATCACCGCGCGGAAATAAATAAACGGGAACCAATGGATTGGCATACTCTCCTTGCGACAACATATTCTGTTCCTTTACATTAGAATACATAAAACTTAAATCCATCGTCAGTTTATCATTCAGCATAGAGGTCGTGTTACGAACAGAGAAATTATATCTGTCCAAGTCATTATTCTGAATGATACCCCGGGCATTCACAGCACCTACGGATACATAGGTTTGATTTTTTTGTGTCCCTGTAGTCAGACTTACAGTGTTTGCTACATTGTAACCTGTCTGGAAAAAATCTTTAACTTCATAATCGGTAGGAGATGACAATTTAGATGCCCAACTATACCACTCTCCAGTTTCCGAACCATACGTATTCTGGAATTCCGGCAATCGGAATGGTGAATAGAAGGTTGAATTATTACTGTAAGTCAATCTGGTTTTATCTACAGCCCCTTTCTTCGTTGTGATAAGTACCACACCATTGGCAGCAGCCGAACCGTATAGTGCAGCGGCGGCCGATCCGCTAAGTACTGAAATTGATTCTATATCATCAGCGTTGAAGTTAGCCAATCCGTCACCGGATTGTCCGGCACCTGTATACTGATCGTCAGGTTGTTCACCTGATATATTAGCCAAAGGAACTCCATCTACTACATATAGAGCGTTGTTATTACCGGATATAGACTTCGTACCACGCATTACCACACGGGCACCACCTCCAATACCGGATGAACTTGCATTGATATTCACACCCGCCACCTTACCGGCAAGACTGCTCATCACATTCATATCTTTCGCCTTTGCCACTTCGTCGCCGCCAATCTGCTGCACATTGTATGTCAAAGACTTGGTTTCGCGTTTAATGCCCAAAGCCGTTACAACAACCTCATTCAAGACTTTGGTATCTTCCGTCATCACAATGGAAAGCGATTTATTATCTGCAACCTTCACCTCTTGAGAAGCATATCCAATATAAGAGATCTCCAATACCGCTCCCTTTTTAGCTTGAATCTGAAAGTTTCCGTCGAAATCTGTAATAGCACCGGTAGTTGTCCCTTTTACTTTCACATTCACTCCGATCAAAGGTTCTCCTTTTGTATCTTTCACTGTACCTTTTACCTGAATAGTCGGATCTTGCTCTGTTACATTCAATTTATTGGTAGACAAGATAATCTGCTTATCAACCACTGTAGATCGGAAGAGCGTCGTGTAGGGAAAGAGTGTAGATCTCGGTGGTCGC
>OBLO01003021.1_pt1 | contig 12445 bp, 13 predicted proteins | sample 1519401 | NCBI WGS metagenome assembly OBLO01 (sample SAMEA2602897, study PRJEB22501) | metagenome | reverse complement strand
GGAGGAGAGGAGAGGGTGCCCCCCCCGCGGTAAACTCCCCATTCCCGCCAAGCCGCCGAGGGTCGTCAGTGTTGTGGGGAATTCCCCCCCAAAACCCCGACCCCGGGTCTCCCCCCTCTTTTTAAAGTTGGGGGGGGGGGTTAAAAGCCCCCGCCCCCTGCCACAGCCGCATCAGCTGCTGCTCCGGCATGGCGGCCAGCGCCGCCACATCCGGCGCGGCGTCCATAAACCGTTGAAAATAGGGCAGTACCGCCTGGACGCGCGTCTGCTGGAGCATGATCTCCGACACCCACGTGCGGTAGGGGGACACCTCCTCCCGCCAGGGCAGCACCCGCCGGTTGGCGTCGTACCACGCCAGCAGCGGGGCCGGTAATTTTTGTAAGCTTATCAGTTCCATTGTTACCTGTTAAAGCGCGCGGCGTAGCCGCAGCGGCGGCACAGCTCCTCGGCGGGGCGGCGGGCATCGAAGCCCTTCTGAATGGCCCGGGCCCGGGGCGATGCCAGTATGTCGTCCATCTCCTGTGACAAAAGGTTCCCCAGTGCCAGCCGTCCCTCGCTGTCCAGACAGCAGGGCACCACTGTCCCGTCACACAGCACGGCGATCTGCTGGCGCAGACCGTAGCAGAACTGGGTATCCTGCGGGGCCTGCCGGGGGTCGGGCCAGTCGAACTTCTCCCCCTCCTCCAGATAGAGATTTTCCTCCATCCTGCGGTTGCCGCGGCGGTCTCTTGGCAGGGTCTCCGTATTCTTCTTCATCATGCGGTCCAAAACACGAAGTATCCGGAAATTTTCCGCGTCCGCGCCCCCCTGGTTCCACAGGCGCAGGGCGCAGATGACTCCCCCGCCCGCCAATGAAAGACAGCTATCCGCGACGCGCTCCACATACTCCTCCAGCCCATCGCTGCGGCCGTTGCCCTCGAAGGAATGGAGGGAGACGCTGACCTTGTGGATGGCAGAGCTTTCCAGCAGCAGAGGCAGCTTTTCCGGCAGCAGCGTACCGTTGGTGGTGAGACAGACGCGGAAGCCAAGCTCCTCACAAATGTGCAGAATTTCCGCCAATTGTGGGTGCAGGAGCGGCTCTCCCATGACGTGGAGGTACAGAAAATCGGTGTAAGGCCGGAGCTTTCCCGCCAACAGGGCAAAGGTCTCCGGCGTCATAAAGCGCTTTTCCCGCGCCGTGCCCGGACAGAAAGCGCAGGCCAAATTGCACACGTTGGTGATCTCCACATAGGCGCGGCTGAACACGGCGCTTCCCCCCTCTCCGGCGTTTTTTCCTCAGTCTTTGGGACAGTGTACCACAAATAGCCCCGTTTGAAAAGCGGAAATCCTGATGGGCAAGCCATGAGTGCAAGCAAAAAAACGGCAGTCCGCCGGACTGCCGTTTTTTGGTGCTTATCTGCATTGTTTCCCGTGAAACATGGGAAAAGCGGAACGTTTATTTGCCCTCACGGTCGTAGGCCACCACCACGCGGCGATTGGGCTCCGTGCCGATGGAGTAGGTGGTGACGCCCTTCACATCCTGCAGGGCGGCGTGGATGACATGACGCTCGTAGGCGTTCATGGGCTCCAGCGTCACGCTGCGGCGGTACTTGGCCACCTTGGCAGCCACCTTACCGGCCAGACTCTCCAGACTCTGCTCCCGCTTGGCGCGGTAGTTCTCCGCGTCCATCTGGATGCGGATGCGCTTGTCACTGCCGGTGTTGACGGCGTAGTTGGTCAGCTGCTGGATGGCGTCCAGCGTTTCGCCGCGGCGGCCAATGAGCTGACCCAGCTTGTCGCCCTCGAGAATGACCTTATAACGGCCTTTCTCCACCTCGTAGACCTTGACCTGGGCCACGCTGTCCATATGCTCCAGCAGACCGGTGACAAAAGCCACGATGCGCTGGGCGTTCTCGTCCTCGCACAGGGGCAGGTCAATGGTGGGGATATCCTTCTTTTCGGGGCGCTCCGTCTGCTGGGGACGGTCCGTGCGGGGAGGACGGGCAGGCCGGTCATTCCGGTCAGGGCGGTCGTTACGGGGACGGGCGGGGCGGTCCTCCGCCTTGGGAGCGGCAGGCTTTGCGGCAGGCGCCGCGGGCTTTTCCTCGGCGGGCTTCTTCACAACAGGCTTGACAATGGGAGCCGGCTCGGCCACAGGGGCCTCCTCCGGACCGTAGGTCAGGCGAACGCGGGCAGGGCTGCTGCCGATGCCCAGAAAGCCGCTCTTGGCACGCTCCAGGATCTCCACAGACACGTCGTCGCGGTCCATTCCCAGCTGCTCCAGGCCCTTTCGAATGGCCTCCTCCTCAGTCTTGCCCGTTACATCGATATAACTCATAGACAAAACTCCTTATCAGTTGTCGTTGTAGTGATCCTCGCTGAAGGCGCGGCCCCGTGCGTAGGGGCGCTGGCCCACGCGGCCGGCTTCCGTGGTGCTGCCGCCGTACTCGCCGTCGGAGGACTTTTTCTTCTTCTGGGGCTGGGGCTTCTTTTCGCCCTTGCCCGACACCATCTGCTGGTTATAGTTCTCGCGGGCCGCCTGCATCTTGGCATAGCGCTTCTCCCGCTTCTCCCGCTCCTTGTCGGTCTCCTCACGGTCCAGGATCTTATTGAAGTACTTGTTCAGGAACAGCTCCTGGATGCAGGAGAACGCGGCGTTGCAGATCCAGTACACGCACAGAGCGGCGGGCAGGATGTAGCCCATCCACACGGTCATCAGGGGCATCATGTACATCATGGCCTTGCCGGAGCCGTTCATCTGGGTGTTCCCATTGCTCTTCATGGAGATCATGGTCATCAGGAACTGCAGACCGGCGGAGATCAGCGGCATGATCAGGATGCCGATGACGGGCCAGCCGCCGGAGGGGAACTGGCTGAACAGGTCCTTGCCCACAGCGGACAGATCCATGCCCAGGAAGTTGTAGTTCAGGTCGATGAGGCCGGCAAACTTACCGTCAAAGTCGGCCCAGTGCTCGTGGATGAATTTGGCCAGATAGATCTGCTCGTAAGCAGCGGCCTGACCTTCTGTGGCGGCGACGTAGCCCAGAGACGTGGCCAGAGTGGTGATCTCGGCGATCACGCTCTGGGACAGGCTCATGAAGTAGCGCAGCGGCGTGCGGATGATATAGTACAGTGCGATCAGAATGGGGAACGGCAGGAAAGACCACAGACAGCCGGACATGGGGTTCACACCCTCCCGGGCGTAGAGATCCGCCATCTCCTGCTGCTGTTTCTCCCGATTGTTGGCATACCGCGTCTGGATGTCCTTGATCTTGCTCTGCATGCGGTTCATGCGCAGCATGCTCTTCTTGCTCTTGAGCTGGAAGGGCAGCAGCACCAGCTTCACCAGCAGGGTGAACAGGATCAGGGCCACGCCATAGGAACCCGTCCAGGTGTAGAACAGACGGGTCAGCCACGCGAACGGTACGCAGATGTAGTATCCGAGTTGTGCAAACATGGATGATCTCCTTCGTTGTGAAATAAAACGAGGCTTTCAGGATTTTCAGGGCACCGGATCATACCAGCCGCCCTTGTGGAAAGGATGGCACCGCAGAAAGCGCTTCAAGGCCAGCCATCCGCCTCTGGCCGCGCCGTACTTCTCAATGGCTTCCAGCGCGTATTGAGAGCAGGTGGGCACAAAGCGGCAGCTGGGGGGAAACAGAGGTGAGATGGAACGGCGGTAAAACCGGATCAGGGACAGCAGCAGCTTTTTCATGTGTCCTCCCGCAGCAGCTCAAGTTGGGAAAGGCAGTGCAGATACTGCTTTTCCAGCTTGGCATACGGCATGTCCACCGCCCGTACACGGGCCACCACGATCAGGTCGTAGCCCGGGAGCAGCTCCTCCTTATGCAGGCGGTACAGCTCCCGCAGGCGGCGGCGGACGCGGTTGCGCACCACGGCATGGCCCAGCTTGGTGGACACAGTGACCCCCAGGCGGCTCATGCCCTTTCGGTTCTTCAGGCAGTAAACCACCACGCCGCCGGAGACGGCGGAGCGGCCCCTGCGATAGATGCGGCGGAAGTCGCCGTTCTCTTTTACCGTAACTCGCGCGTCCATACGTTCCCTCTTTTTCTTCAGCGCAGTCTTTTGGAGAAACACCAGTAGGGACGGCAGATATCCGCCGTCCCTCAAGGCTTTATCTCACTGTGCGATGCACTTTCCGCGACCTCAATGGGTCAGGCGAGCGCGGCCCTTGGCACGACGGCGAGCCAGCACCTTGCGGCCATTGCGGGTGGCCATTCTCTTGCGGAAGCCGTGCTCCTTGGAGCGCTGGCGCTTCTTGGGCTGATAGGTACGGAACATTGCATGACACCTCCATCTTCAAAAAAATATCCGGCGGCGGAACAGAGCCGCCGCTCTTACTCGACAGCAGAGGACGTTGTTCCCTGCCGCAGTCGACACATCAGACGCCATAAAACGGCGCGGAATACATTATACATAACGAAAACTGTCATGTCAACATAAAATTGCCCACTGCCGCCGCATTTCACACCCTGTCCCGCCGCAGAAAAACTGCTTTATATTTAGAATATGTAGTAGCTTTTTTCCACAGGGTCTGGTATAATGTAGTGGGATATTCTGCGCCCTCACGGGTGCATTTCCGCGCGTACACAGAAAACACATCGCAGGAAAGGAGAGCTTCCTTTGAAATCACTGTCAGATCTGTGGGACAGTATCCTCGCCCGTCTCAGCGGCGAGCTGTCCGACATGACTATCAAGACCTGGTTTGACGAGATCACCGTGGTGACCATGGAGGATTCGGCGCTGGTGCTGCACTGCAGCAATCCGTTCAAGAAGAACACGGTGGAGGCCCGGTTCCTCCCCCACATCAAGGCGGCGCTGAAGGACATCTTCTCCACCGATCTGGAGGTAAAGATCCTCAGCGACGAGCAGCTGGCGGCCTATCACGGCGTGGCGCCGGACCGGCCGGGAAACCTGTTTGATTCCGACGCCTTCACCTTTGAGACCTACGTGGTGGGTCCCCAGAACAAGCTGGCCTACGCCGCGGCCAAGGCGGTGGCGGAAAAGCCGGCGGAGGGCTTCAACCCCCTGTTCATTTACGGCGAGTCGGGACTGGGCAAGACCCACCTTCTCTACGCCATCGCACACCTGATGCGCAGCCGCCGTCCAGAGTCCCGCATCGTCTATATCAAGGGCGATGACTTCACCAACGAGCTGGTCAGCTCCATCCGCGAGAACCGCAACGCCGAGTTCCGCGAGAAGTACCGGCAGGCCGACATCCTGCTGGTGGACGATATCCAGTTCATCGCCGGCAAGATCCAGACCCAGGAGGAATTCTTCCATACGTTCAACACGCTGTATGAATCCGGCAAGCAGATCGTGCTGACCTCCGACCGGCCGCCGCGGGAGATGACACAGCTCAGCGACCGCCTGATGTCCCGCTTCGAGTCCGGCCTGATGGTGGACGTAGCCCCGCCGGACTTTGAGACACGTCTGGCCATCATCCACAACAAGGCGGCGCTGCTGGGTGTGAAGCTGCCCAACGAGGTAATGGACTACATCGCGGAGAACGTCACCACCAACGTCCGACAGCTGGAGGGCACCCTCAATAAAATACTGGCCTACCGCGATCTGCTGGGAGACCAGGTGGACGAGGAATCCGTGGGCCGCGCCGTCCGCGATATGCTCAAGCGCAGCAATGAGTACGTTCCTTCTCCCAAGGTCATCATCAGCTATATCTGCAGCTACTACAACATCGACGAGGAGACACTGCGGGGACAGAGCCGCAGCCGCGACGTGGTGGCAGCCCGTCAGCTGGCCATGTATCTCATCCGGCGAATGCACGCCACGTCGCTGGACGGCATCGGCAAGGAGTTCGGCAACCGTGACCACTCCACCATCCTCCACTCCCTGGACAAGGTGGAAAAGCAGATGCAGACCGATCCCAAGTTCGCCGAGCGGGTCAAGGAGATCACCACCAACATCAGCAGCAAGCGATAATTCTTTTTCCACAGTGATCGTGGTATCCACGTGGAAGAACGGTGGAAAAAAAGAGAATGGAGGGGAACGGTGGAAAAGCTCCCTTCCTTTTCCAGAGAAGGAGTGGAAAATAAATCTCTGTCCCACAAGGGCTTCGGGGAAATTTCCACAAAAATTCTCTCTACTACTAACGCTACTAAAAATAAATGATTAGTTTATGATTTGTCCGTGAAAAGTATGCCTGCGAAATACGAGAAAGGAACGAGATAGAGATGCTGAAATTTTCCTGCGAAAAAACGCTGCTCCAGCAGGCCGTCAGTACCGTGTCCCGGGCGGTGGCGGCCAAGAGCTCCATCCCCGCGCTGGAGGGTGTGCTGCTGGAGGGCGACACGCAGCTGACGCTGTCCGGCTACAATATGCAGACCGGAATCCGCACCGCCATCTCCGCCGAGATCCATCAGGAGGGCCGCATCGTGCTGAACGCCAGACTGTTCGGCGAGATGATCCGCCGCCTGCCTGACGATATCGTGGTGTTCTCCGCCGACGAGAAATATGTGGTGAAGCTGGTGTGCGGCGATGCCAGCTTTGAGCTGCCCGGGCTGTCCGCAGACGACTATCCGGAGCTGCCCACGGTGGACGACGAGTTCTCCGTGTCCATCCAGCAGAATACCATGAAGGCCATGATTAACCAGACCAGCTTCGCCGTGTCCACCAACGAGGCACGTCCCATCCACACCGGTGCGCTGTTTGAGATCAGCGACACGGGGCTGACCATGGTGGCGGTGGACGGATTCCGTCTGGCTCTGCGGCGGGAGCCGCTGGAGCGCATCGACGGCGGCGCGTTCCGTTTTGTGGCGCCGGGCGCCGCCCTCAACGAGGTGGAGAAGATCTGCGCCGACACCGACGCGCTGCTGACGGTGGTGCAGGGTAAGCGGCACCTGATGTTCGAGGCCGAAAATACCCAGCTCATCTGCCGCCGTCTGGAGGGCGAGTTCCTGGACTACCGCAATGCGATCCCGAAAAACAATCCCATCTGCGTGGAGGTGGAGACCAAGGCGCTGCTGGAGAGTCTGGACCGCGTTTCCGTTGTCATCAGCGAGAAGCTGAAAAGTCCCGTGCGCTGCCTGTTCGATGCAGATCGGGTGTATCTCTCCGCCCGCACCGGCAACGGCGAGGCCAAGGACATCTGCCCCATCAGCGGCGACGGCCAGCAGCTGGAGATCGGCTTCAACAACCGCTATCTTATGGACGCGCTGCGCTATGCGCCGGCGGACAAGGTGAAGATGCAGCTGAATACCGGCATTTCCCCCTGCATCATCACGCCGGTGGACGGAGGGGACGAGTTCCTCTATATGGTACTGCCCGTAAGATTGAAGGCACAATAAAAGGGGATCTTTTTCGTCCCGCCTGCGGCCGGCGGACGCAGGCTATCGGCGGAACGCAAAATCTCTCCCTGTTCTATCACAGTGGATTCGAACGCGAGGAAAAATATTATATGGAAAACATCGAGATCACAACGGAATATATCAAATTGCAGGACCTGCTGAAGTTCGCGGCGGCCGTGCAGACCGGCGGCGAGGCCAAGGTCGTCATCCAGGAGGGTGATGTCACGGTGAACGGCGAGGTGTGTACCATGCGAGGCAGGAAGCTCCGCCCTGGGGACGATGTGTGCTTTCAGGGAAAGCATTACACGGTGACGTATGCGGGTCGATAGACTGACGCTGGACGGCTTCCGCAATTATCGGCGTCAGGCGCTGGAGCTGGATGAGAGCTGCAACGTCATCTACGGCGAGAACGCTCAGGGTAAGACCAACCTGCTGGAGGCGGTGGTATACCTGTCCTGCGGCAGAAGTCCCCGTGCCCACGGGGACAGGGAACTCATCGGCTTCGAGCGGCAGGACGCCTCCGTCACGGGACATATTTATTCCCGTGAGCGGGAGTTCACCACGGAGATACAGCTTTTTCGGGAAAAACGGCGGAGGATGACGGTGAACGGCGTGCCTGCCAGGACCAACGCGGCGCTGTCCGACGTGCTGCACACTGTGTTCTTCTGCCCCGAGGATCTGTTTCTCATCCGGGCGGGAGCGGCGGAACGGCGGCGGTTCATGGATCAGTCCCTGTGCCAGCTGCGGCCACGCTACGCCGAGGCGCTGGCGGAGTACGGCAGGCTGTATGACCACAAGACCCGCATCCTGCGGGACAGCGAGGAGCACCCCCACTTGCTGGATATGCTGCCGGACTTCAACGAGCGGCTGTGCCGCGTGGGCGCGGTGCTCATCGGGTATCGGGCGCGGTACTGCGCGGCGCTGGCGGACTATGCCGGTCAGGCCCACGGAGAATGCTCCGGTGAAAAGGAGGAGCTGACGCTGACATATCAGACCGTCAGGACCGTGACGGACCCCTTCGGGCCGCAGATGGACATCTATCAAGCCCTGCGGCAGCACATGGAGGACCACGCGGCGGCGGAGCGGGCCAGCAGACTGTGTCTCTCCGGCCCCCATAAGGACGATCTGGAGGTACTCATCAACGGCCGCAGCGCCAGACAGTTTGCTTCCCAGGGACAGGTGCGGACAGCGGCGCTGAGTCTGAAGCTGGCGGAGCGGGAGATCCATAAGAACGCCGTGGGCGAATATCCCGTGATGCTGCTGGACGACGTGCTCAGCGAGCTGGATCCCAGGCGGCAGGAGTATGTGCTCAACCGGATACGGGGCGGGCAGGTGTTCATCACCTGCTGCGAGAACGACCGGCTGGATACCATGCTGCGGGGCCGCGTGTTCCATATCCGGAACGGGGAGGTGCTGTGATGGCGTACCTGCATATCGGACAGAACGTGATGCTGGAGGACAAGCGCATCATCGGCATCTTCGATCTGGACAACACATCTACCTCTAAAATCACACGAGAGTTTCTGAATACGGCGGAGCAGGACAGCGTGGTGCAGACCGCCTGCGAGGACATCCCCAAGTCCTTCGTGGTGTGCGACCACCCCTACCACCGGCAGATCATCTATATATCCCAGCTGAATTCCCAGACGCTGCTCAAGCGCACTCAGGGGAAAGGAGAATAACATATGGCAGATATGGAAAAGACCGTCGCCGCCAACGAATACAACGCGGCGGAAATTCAGGTGCTGGAGGGACTGGAGGCGGTGCGCAAGCGCCCGGGCATGTATATCGGCTCCACCAGCGCCAGCGGCCTGCACCATCTGGTGTACGAGATCGTGGATAACTCCATCGACGAGGCGCTGGCTGGCTTCTGCACCGACATCACCGTCACCATCAACGAGGGCAACACCATCACCGTTACCGACAATGGCCGCGGCATCCCCGTGGACATCCAGGCCCAGACGGGGCGGCCCGCGCTGGAGGTGGTGTTCACTGTGCTGCACGCCGGCGGCAAGTTCGGCGGCGGAGGCTATAAGGTCTCCGGCGGACTTCACGGCGTGGGCGCCAGCGTGGTCAACGCCCTCTCCGAGTGGCTGGAGGTGGAGGTCCACAAGGGCGGGAAGATCTATCAGATGAAGTTTTCCCGTGGCGCCATCACCCAGGAGATGACCGTCATCGGTGACACCGACCACACCGGCACCACCGTCCGCTTCAAGCCCGACGGTGAGATGTTCGACACGCTGGAGTACGACTACGAGACACTCCACACCCGGATGCGGGAGCAGGCGTTTTTGAACGCCGGTCTGCGGATCTCCATCGCTGACCGCCGCCCCGGACAGGAGCAGGAGGACACCATGTGCTACGAGGGCGGCATCCGGGAGTTCGTCACCTGGATCAACCGCAACAAGACCCCGCTGCACGAGGAGGTCATCTACATGGCCGGTGCCAAGGGGGACTCCACGGCGGAGATCGCCATGCAGTATAACGACAGCTATGCCGAGACCATGGTCTCCTTTGCCAATGACATCCACACCCCGGAGGGCGGTATGCACGAGACGGGCTTCAAGGCGGCTTTGACCCGTGTGCTCAACGCCTACGGCATCAAGTACGGCATGATCAAGGAGGGAGACAAGGTCTCCGGCGAGGACGTCCGGGAGGGCATCACCGCCGTGATCTCCGTGAAGCTGACGGAGGCCCAGTTCGAGGGCCAGACCAAGGCCAAGCTGGGCAACGCCTATATCCGCACGCTGGTGGACGGCCTTGTCTCCGACCAGCTGTCGGTGTATCTGGAGGAGCATCCGGTGGTGGCCCGCACCATTCTGGATAAGGCACTGACGGCCAACCGGGCCAGAGAGGCCGCCCGCAAGGCCAGAGAGTCCATCCGCCGCAAGACGGCGCTGGGCGGCGCGGCCATGCCGGATAAGCTGCGGGACTGCAACGAGAATAACCCGGAGCTGACGGAAATTTATATCGTGGAGGGCGACTCCGCAGGCGGCTCCGCCACTCAGGGCCGTGACTCCCGGTTCCAGGCCATCCTCCCCCTGTGGGGCAAGATGCTGAACGTGGAGAAGGCCAGAGCCGACAAGGTATACGGCAACGACAAGCTCCAGCCGGTAATTACGGCGCTGGGCGCCGGCATCGGGGAGGAGTTCGACCTGAACAAGCTGCGGTATCACAAGATCATCATCATGGCCGATGCCGACGTGGACGGCGCCCATATCCGGACGCTGCTGCTGACCTTCTTCTTCCGGTTCATGCGGCCCCTCATCGAGGAGGGCTACGTCTATTCCGCCGTGCCGCCGCTGTATAAGCTGACCCGCGGCAAGCAGCAGCGGGTGGCCTACACCGACGAGGAGCGGGACGCCATCTCCTCCGAGATGCGGGACGGCAACCCCAATGTGAAGATCGATATCAACCGCTATAAGGGCCTTGGCGAGATGAACCCCCACGAGCTGTGGGAGACCACCATGGACCCGGAGAAGCGCACCCTGCGCCGCATCACTCTGGATGACGCCGTGAAGGCGGACGAGACCTTTACCGTCCTCATGGGCGAGAAGGTGGAGCCCCGAAAGGAGTTCATCGAGAAGAACGCCAAGTACGCCGTGAATCTGGACTATTGATGTTCCCGATATCGCCATTCCCCCAATCCTCTGATAAGGAGTAACAATATATGAGTAAGAAACCCCAATACGATCCCGAGGAGATCCGCTTCCCGGACCAGCACATCGTCGAGCGCTCACTGGTGCCGGAGATGGAGAAGTCCTACATCGAATACGCCATGTCCGTTATCGTGGGCCGGGCGCTGCCCGACGTGCGGGACGGCCTGAAGCCCGTCCACCGGCGTATTCTCTACGCCATGTACGAGGACAACCTCACCAGCGACCGCCCCTTTAAGAAGTCCGCCACCTGCGTGGGCGACGTGCTGGGCCGGTATCACCCCCACGGCGACGCCTCCGTCTACGACGCTCTGGTGCGTCTGGCGCAGGATTTCTCCATGCGCTATATGCTGGTGGACGGCCACGGCAACTTCGGCTCCGTGGATGGCGACCCCCCTGCCGCCTACCGTTACACCGAGGCGCGGCTGAGCAAAATTTCCAATGAGATGCTGCGTGACATCGAGAAGGACACGGTGGACTGGGATCCCAACTTCGATGAGAGCCGCAAGGAGCCCCGCGTCCTGCCCTGCCGCTTCCCGAACCTGCTGGTCAACGGCTCCAGCGGCATCGCCGTGGGTATGGCCACCAATGTCCCGCCCCACAATCTGCGGGAGGTCATCGGCGCGTGCATCTGCGTGCTGGATGATCCCGACGCCACCCTCAGCGATCTGATGGAGCACGTCAAGGGCCCCGACTTCCCCACGAAGGGTATCATCATGGGCCGCAGCGGCATCCGCGCCGCCTACGCCACCGGACGGGGCCGCCTGATGGTCCGCGCCCGTCACGAGTTCGAGGAGTTCGGAAACGGCCGCATCCGTATCATCTTCACGGAGCTGCCGTATCAGGTGAACAAGCGGATGCTCATCAAGGCCATCGCCGATCAGGTGGAGGACAAGCGCATCGAAGGCATCTCCGACATCCGCGACGAGTCCGACCGGAACGGTATGCGCATGGTCATTGAGCTGAAGCGCGACGCCAATCCGCAGGTGGTGCTGAACCGCCTGTTCGCCCAGACCCAGCTCCAGACCACGTTTGCCATCAACATGCTGGCGCTGGTGGAGAACCAGCGCCAGCCGAAGATCCTCTCCCTGCGGCACATCATCGACGAGTATCTGAAGTTCCAGGAGGAGATCATCGTCCGGCGGACACGGTACGACCTGAAAAAGGCGGAGGAGCGCGCCCACCTGCTGGAGGGTCTGCTCATCGCACAGGACAACATCGACGAGGTCATCCATATCATCCGCAGCAGCTACGACAACGCCAAGGAGAATCTGATGGCCCGCTTCGGGCTGGACGACGTGCAGGCGCAGGCCATTCTGGATATGCGCCTCAAGGCCTTGCAGGGTCTGGACCGGGAGAAGCTGCAGACGGAGTACAAGGAGCTGGAGGAGAAGATCGCCTACTTCCTGCGTATCCTCAACGACGAGAATCTGGTGAAGTCCATCCTCAAGGAGGAACTCACCGCCATTGCCGACAAGTACGGCG